>Ga0180216_1003798_pt1 | contig 11761 bp, 8 predicted proteins | sample eDN3rd37CBELigMG_FD_128879 | JGI IMG/M metagenome (GOLD analysis project Ga0180216, IMG submission 128879) | Enriched Miracle-Growth compost microbial communities from Emeryville, California, USA - eDNA 3rd pass 37_C BE-Lig MG (version 2)... ...
GTGATTCTCGAAGGCGTCGTCACGACCCTGAGCACCGAGGGCGCGCTGAACATCGCGCCGATGGGGCCGATCGTCTCATCCGATCTCGATATGAGCAAATTTACGCTTCGCCCGTTCAAGAGCTCGACGACGTATCGGAACCTCAAGGCGCGCGGCGAGGGGGTTTTCCACGTCACCGACAACGTCCTCCTCTTGGCCCAGGCCGCGATCGGCGCGCCGCTGGAGCTCGAACCGGCCACCCGCCCCGCCGCGATGGTGGCGGGCGCGATCCTCGCCGACGCCTGCCGCTATTACGAGTTTCGGGCCGTCGCCATCGACGATCGCGACGAGCGCGCGACCATCCGGGTTGAGACGGTCGCCGAGGGCCGGATCCGCGACTTCCTCGGCTTCAATCGCGCCCGGAACGCCGTGCTTGAGGCCGCCATCCTGGCCACGCGGGTTGGTTTGATCCCGCCGACCGAGATCCTCGGCGAGTACGATGGGCTGTCGGTTTTGGTCGACAAGACGGGCGGGCCCGCCGAGCGCGCGGCCTTCGACCTGCTTGCGGATTACGTCAGCCGAGCCGCCGAAAAACCTCCGTTCGCTCCGAAAGTTCCCTCGCCATGACGCGCCTTCGAATTCAAACCGCGAGTCGGCTCCACTTCGGGCTCCTGGGATGGGGACCGAACGCCCCCCGACAGTTTGGCGGGATCGGGCTGATGGTCGAGGAGCCGGGCCTGGTTGTCGCCGGCGAGCCGTCGGAACGATTCGAGGCCGTCGGCCCCCTGTCCGAACGGGTCTCGGGCTTCCTGCGTCGAGTCGAAGGGATGGAGGCCGCGGGGGGTTCGCTCAAGCCCGCTCGGATCGAGGTCCAAAGCGCCCCGGAGGAGCACCAAGGGCTTGGCGTGGGAACGCAGATTGATCTGGCGGTTTCCCGGCTGCTGCTGGGTTTGTCGGGCGTGGACGAGCCGTCGCTGGAGCAACTCGCGGCGCTTTCGGGGCGAGGGCGTCGCTCGGGGATCGGCCTTCACGGATTTCTACGGGGCGGGTTGCTCGTCGATGGTGGACATCGCGTGGCGGACTCCGTTCCGCCGCTGGTCGCCCGGATGGATTTCCCCTCGGATTGGTCGGTCTTGATCGTTCGACCCTCGGGGCCGAAGGGCCGGCACGGCGCCGACGAGTCGACCGCCTTCGCCGCGCTGCCCCCCTTCCCCGAGCGCATCACCGAGCGGCTTTGCCGTCTCGTCCTGCTCGACATCCTCGGCGCGGTGGCCGAGCGCGATCTGGAGACATTCGGCGCGGCCCTCGCCGAGCTTCAGCGCCACGTCGGCGCGGCGTTCGCGGGAGCCCAGGGAGGCGTCTTCGCGAGCCCGGAGGCCGAGTCGCTGATCGCCGAGTTGGGGCGGCTCGGCCTCGTCGGTGCCGGGCAGAGCTCTTGGGGACCGTCGCTTTACGCCTTCGGCAACGTCTCGCGCGAGCGTCGGCGCGCGATCGCCGATCAACTCTCGGCCCGCCGCGGCCTGGGCCCGAACGAGATCCTCTGGACGAGGGCCCGCAATCAGGGGGCCGCCATCCGGTCGTTTTGAAGCCCTCGAAGCGCCCCCTCCTCCAACTTCAACTTCCCCCGTGACGATTTCTTGAGACTTCGATACGATCAAAGGCGCGGAGAAACATTGTCGCGACCGACGCAAATCAGAGGATCGTCACCAATTGAAGGGACAACTCGGATGAGAAAGTTGGCGAAGCCCACGCTTTTCGCGTTGCTGGCGGGAGTCGGTCTGCTGGGAGCCGTCGAGACGCGGGCCGAGGGCCTCGGCCTCGGCGACCCGGCTCCAAAGCTCGACGTCAAGGAGTTCGTCAAGGGCGAGCCGGTCAAGGTTTTCGAGCCCGGCAAGTTCTACGTCGTCGAATTCTGGGCGACTTGGTGCGGCCCCTGCCGCGTGACCATCCCCCACCTGACCGAGCTTCAGAAGAAGCACCCCGAGGTCACGTTCATCGGCGTCAGCGTCTGGGAGGAGGACCAGAAGGGCGTCAAGCCGTTCGTCGAGAAGATGGGCGAGAAAATGGACTATCGGGTCGCCCTCGACAACGTCCCCGCAGACGCGGAGCGCGGCGAGGGGCCGATGGCCGAGAACTGGATGAAGGCCGCCAACCAGGACGGCATCCCCACGGCGTTCATCATCAACAAGGAGGGCAAGATCGCCTGGATCGGCCATCCCTCCAGCATGGACGAGCCGCTTGAGAAGATCACCAAAGGCGAATGGAGCATCGACGACGCGATCGCCGCCGAGAAGACGCAACGTGAGGAGCAGGCCAAGTTCGAGAAGGTTCGGGGCAAGCTCGTCGCGGCCATCGAGACCGAAGATCCCGCGAAGATTCTCGCCGCGATCGACGAGGTGGTGAAGGAAGTCCCCTCGATGGAGAAGAATCTCGCGGGCCTGCGGTTCACCGCTCTTCTTAAGTCGGGCGATGAGGACAAGGCCATCGAAGTTGGCGACTCGCTCATTGACGGCGACTTCGGCAAGAACTCAAACGCGCTGAACGCCCTCGCCTGGTCGATCGTCGACCCCGCCGCGAAGCACAAGCCGAGCCCCAAGCTTGTTCAGTTCGCCAAGAAGGCCGCCGAGCGCGCCGATGACATGGAGAAGGGGGAAAACCCGTTCATCGCCGACACGCTCGCGAAGGTCTACTTCGACTCGGGAGACGCCGCGAAGGCCCTCGAGACCCAGAAGCGGGCGATCGAGCACGCCAAGGGGACCGACCTGGAAAACGAGCCGAGCCTCAAGGAGCGGCTGGAGCAATACCAGAAGGCCGTTGACGAGGGCAAGTGAGCCCGCGTGGATCGAGGCGACGCTCCATGCTCCAGGGCATCGGAGCGTCGCGATCGCGAACGGCGCTTCCGCGCCAGAGTTGGACGCGAGGGCGTCCACGACCTCCCTCGCCGTTCGCGCCCGCCGGACCGGCGGTGATGATGATTCAACGGCGCGCCGAGCGCGATCCGCGATTATTTAATAATACAATTGTTGCGTAATCCAGCGGCATCGCTATCCTTGTACTCGACACTCGCGACGAGAGCGATCCTCGCTCATTCGCCGCGCCGCGCGTGGCTCCGACTCCCGGGTTGTTTCGCCGCCCTTCCGTCGAGCCGGGCGATCCCCTTGGGACTCGCCCGAAAGCTCGCGCGTGATCGCGGCGCGAGCCGCTCCGGACTCCTCCAGCACGCGCGGTTGATCGGCCGAGGGGGCCGCCCCTTCCGGCTCGACCGCCGGGAGGCGGGTTGAATCGCGGCGACGCGGCGCGGAGGATCGCTCATTTCCGCCGTACGGAGAAATTTGCATGACATCATCCCATACGGGCGCGGACGCGGCCGTGGACGCCAAGCCGGCCGATTCCCCGGCGCGAGGCTCGTGTCGATGGCCGGACTTCTTCATCATTGGGGCGGCCAAATCCGGAACAACCACGCTCCACGACTACCTGACTCGACACCCGGCGCTCTGGATGAGCGCGGAGAAGGAACCAGGCTATTTCGACCCCAAGACGCCCTTCAAATGGCGGGACCGGGAACTTTATCTCCAGCTCTTTGAGGGGGCGGATGCGAGCCAGCTCTGCGGCGAGTCGTCGACCGCCTACAGCGAGTGGCCCGGAATCCCCGACGTCCCCCGCTCGATCCACGCGGTCAACCCGCGCGCTCGCTTCATCTATCTTCTTCGCGAGCCCATCAAGCGATGTTATTCCCATTTCATCCACCGACATCGGTACACGCGCGCGGAGGAACTCAGTCGAACGACGTTCGAGGATTACCTCGCGCGGCGGCGCGACATCGCCGACGCCAGCGACTACGCCGCGCAAGTTCAACGGTACCTTGAGTACTTCCCCAAAGAGTCCCTGCTTTTGTTGCCCTTCGAACGCTTCGTCAAGGAACCCGCCTGGGCGCTTCGGGAGGTGTTTGAGTTCCTCGGCGTCGAGGACCTCTCCGCGACGTTAACCAGCCAACCGGTCCATTCCAACTCGACAAGCGACTCCAACGCCCGCATCGTCTGGAACCGCGTCGTCGGCCCCTTTCGCCGCGTGCCCGGGCTCCAGGCGATCTACCGGAGTCTCCCGCCGACGCTCCGCGCGAAATCCATCTCGTTGGTCAAAAATTCGGTTCTGGGCCGACGGGCCGAGCGAGAAATCACGCCGAAACCCATGCTCGCGTCCACGCGCGAACGATTGCAAGAGCGATTCGACGCTTCGACGGAATACCTCGTGAAGGAGTTCGGCTTCGATCCGAGCTGGTGGGTCCGGGAGTCGACGGCATAGACGAGCCCGTCGAGAGCGCGCCGAGCCTTGGATGGGGGCGCGCCGCCGCGGGGAATTTCTCGGCCGACCGGCTCGTAAACGATCCCGCGAGGGGGGCGTCGGCGAGCCCTCGGAGTTTCCAAGATCAGATGTGGACCGACTCGCCGCCGGCTTGGGCGGCGGCCTCCATGACGGCCTCGGAAAAGGTCGGGTGGGGATGAATGGCGTGGACAATCTCCTCCTCGGTCGCCTCCAGCTTCTTGGCCATGACAAGCTCGCTGATCAACTCGGTGGCCTGGGCGCCGATGAGGTGGGCGCCGAGCAGCTCGCCGTGCTTGGCGTCGAAAACCAGCTTCACAAATCCCTCGGTCTCCCCCGCGGCGATCGCCCGGCCGTTGAACTGGAACGGGAACCGGCCGATCCGCAACTCGTGGCCGGCCTCGCGGGCCTGCTTCTCGGTCAGGCCGACGCTCGCCACGCCGGGCTCGGTGTAGGTGCAGCCGGGGATGATCGAGTAGTCGACGGTTCGGTCGGCGTGGCCGCAAATTCGCTCGACGCAGCAAATCGCCTCGTGGGTCGCCACGTGCGCCAGCCAGGGAGGGCCGATCACGTCGCCGACGGCGTAAATCCCCGGGACGCTGGTGACGTAGCCCTTTTGGGGATCGGCCTTGATGTGGCCTCGCTCGATGGCGACCTTCACGCCGTCGGCGAAGAGGTTCTCGACGTTCCCCTGAACGCCGATGGCCACCAGCGCCACGTCGGCCTCGATGGTCGTCTTGCCCGAGGGAGACTCGATCTCGGCCTTGATCCCCTTGCCCGACTTTTCGAGTTTCGTGGTCTTGGAGCCGGTGTGGAAGACGAGCCCCCGCCCGGCGAGGCTCTTCTGGAGCGCGGCGGAGACCTCTTCGTCCTCTCCCGGGACGATCCGGTCGAGCATCTCGACAACCATGACCTTGGTCCCCAGGGCGTTGTAGAAGTAGCCGAACTCGAGCCCGATCGGCCCCGCGCCGATGATGAGCATCGATTTCGGGAGCGAGGGAAGCGACATCGCCTCCTTCGACGCGATGACCGTCTTGCCGTCGAACTCGGCGCCGGGCAGCGCGCGGGGGCGGGCGCCGGTGGCGATGATGATCGACTCGCAGCTCACCGTCTCGTCGCCCACCTGGACCTTGCCCGGAGCGACCACCTTGGCGACGCCGAACTTCGAACCGACCTTGTACTTGCGGAAGAGGCCCTCGATCCCCTTGTTCAACTGCCCCGCCACGGCGCGGCTGCGGTTGATGATCGCGCCGAAGTCCCAATCTCCCGAGCCGTTGTAGCCGAACTTCTTGCCGTGCTTTTGGATTGTCTCGACCAGGTGGGCGTTGGAGAGCAGCGCCTTGGTCGGGATGCATCCCCAGTTCAGACAGACGCCGCCGAGCTTGTCCCGCTCGACGCAGAGCGTCTTCTTGCCCAGTTGCGCCGCGCGAATCGCTCCGGCGTAGCCCGCGGGACCGCCTCCAATCACCACGATGTCGTAGTCGCTGGCCATGGTCGTTTGATCACATCCAAATTTGAGAAATCTTGGAACCTTCTCCCGCGCGGCGCTCCCTTCGCTTGGGCGCTCGGGGAGGGAGAAGGACGCGCCGCGGAAGTCGGCGCCGGCCGCGCGAGCCGGGAGGGCCTTGCCCTCCCAACCTTCGCGACACTAATTTCGGTCGATGGGGATCAGAGCAGCATCCGAGCCGGCTCTTCGAGCAGGTTCTTCAGCGTCCGCATGAAGTCGGCCGCGGCGGCGCCGTCGACGGCGCGATGGTCGGCGCTCAGGGTCAGCGTCATCACGGTCCCCACGACCAGTTGGTCGCCCTCGACGACCGGCCGCTTCTCGGCGGCGGCGACGGCGAGGATGGCGACCTCGGGCAGGTTGATGATGGCGTCGAACTGGCGAACGCCGTACATCCCCATGTTGCTGATCGTAAAGGTGCCGCCGGAGAGCTGCTCGCCGGTCAGGTTGCCGCTTCGGGCCGCGGTGGCCAGAGCCTCGCTGCCGCGGCGGATGTCAACCAGCCCCAGCTCGTCGGCCCGTTGCAAGACCGGCACGATCAGTCCCTCTTCGAGGGAGACGGCGATGCCGATGTTGATCTCGCCGTGGTGGATGATCGCGTCGGGCTCGAACGTGGCGTTGAGGCCGGGGTGCCGGCGGAGGGCCGTCGCGACCGCCTTGGTCACGAAGTCGCCGACGGAAAGTTTGACCTTCTCGGCCGCGAGCTCCTTGTTCAGGCCCTCGCGGATCGCCAGCAGTTTGTCGACCCGAACGTCCATTGTGACGTGGATCTCGGGCGCGGTCTGCTTCGACTGGACCATCCGCTGCGCGATCGTCTTGCGCATCCGGGAGTTGGGAATGCGCCGGGTCTCGCGGGGCTCGGTCGAGACGCGTCGGACGGGAGCGGAGGGCGCGTCGGCCGACGCCTTCGAAGGCGCCGGGGCGGACTTGCCCGCGAGAAAGTCCTCAACGTCCTTGCGGATGATCCGACCGGCGGGCCCGCTGCCGGCGACGCGGCTCAGGTCGAGCTTGGCCTCGGCGGCGATCTTGCGGGCGAGCGGAGTCGACTTGATTCGGCCCCCCGAACCGACCACGCTCGGTTGGGAGTCGCGGCCGTTGTCCTCCTCGACGGCGACGGCCGCGGTGGTCTTGGCTTCGCCGCCGCCGACCTGGGCGGTCCCCTTCTCGGCCTTGGCGTTCGTGGTCGCGGTCGCGGCGCCGGCGCCGCCCGCCTTTTGGAGCCCGGCGGCGACCTCCTTGGGATCCTCGCCCTTCTTGGCGAGGACCATCACCCGCTGGCCGAGGGCGACCTCCTCACCCGCCTCGTGATCGATGTGCGCGATCACGCCGTCCTCGTAGGACTTCATCTGCATGGTGGCCTTGTCGGTCTCGATGTCGGCCAGCACATCCCCTTCCTTGATCTGGTCCCCCACCTTCACGAGCCACTGGGCGATGACCCCAGTCTCCATGGTGGGGCTGAGCTTGGGCATTTTGACTTCGATTGGCACGAATCCGCTCCCTTGGGCGTGTGGTGGTTCGTCGCGGTCGATCAAGGGAGGGCGAGGCTCCCGCCGAGCCGACTCATGGCCCCGGCTTCGGCGGGAGCCTCGCCCTCCCCAAGACCCGAAATCCCAAATCAACCGTATTGAAGAACCACCGGCCATGCGCCCGCGATGCGTCGAGTAACCGTGTTACTCTTACTGGAAGGGTTTAGAGGTACATCACGTCGCGAACGGCCTCGATGATCCGGGGCGCGGTGGGCAGCATCGACGTTTCGAGGCGGCGGTTGTAGGGCACCGGGGCGTCCTTGGAGGCGACCCGGCGAATCGGGGCGTCGAGCTCGTCGAAGACGCGCTGGGTGATCCGATCCGAGATGCCGGCGCCCAGGCCGCAGTATGGCCAATCCTCCTCGACGATCACCGCGCGGTGGGTCTTGGCGACCGACGCGACCAGGGTGTCGATATCGAGGGGACGGATGCTCCGCAGGTCGATCACCTCGGCGTCGACGCCGTCGGCCGCGAGCTTCTCGGCCGCTTCGAGCGTGTACTTAAGCGCCCGGGAGTAGGTGATCAGCGTCACGTCGTTGCCCGGCCGCTTGATGTCGGCCTTGCCGAAGGGGACCAGGTGCTCGCCGTCGGGAACCTCGCCCCGCTCGTGGTACAGAACCTCGTGCTCGATGAAGACGACCGGATCATCGGAGCGGATCGCCGTCTTGAGCAATCCCTTGGCGTCGGCCGGCGTCGCCGGCATGACGACCAGCAGCCCTGGAACCTGCGCGTACCAGGATTCGAGCCGGTGCGAGTGGGTGGCGCCAAGGCTGCCGGCCATGCCCGAGCTGCCCCGGAAGACGATCGGCACGGAGAACTGGCCGCCGCTCATGTAGCGCATGTTGGCGGCGTTGTTGACGACCTGGTCAATGGCCACGAGGCTGAAGCTGAAGGTCATGAACTCAACGATCGGCCGCAGGCCGACCATGGCGGCGCCGATGCCGATGCCCGCGAACCCCTCCTCGGAGATCGGCGTGTCGATCACCCGGCGAGGACCGAACCGCTTGAGCATCCCCTGGCTGACCTTGTAGGCGCCGTCGTATTCGGCGACCTCCTCGCCCATCAGGAAGACGCTTTCGTCGCGCTCCATCTCCTCGGTCATCGCCTGGTTCAACGCTTCCCGAAAGGACAAAACCGCCATGATTACTCCTGGGGAATGAAAGGTGCCACCGTGATGTCCTCGTAGAGCGCCTCCAGCGGGGGATCCTCGCTCTTCTCGGCGAATTCGATCGACGCTTCGATCTCGGCCTTGACCTCGGTCCACATCGCGTCGATCGTCTCGTCGTCGATCCAGCCGCGCTCCTTCAGCACGTTCTGGTAGATGACGATCGGATCCTTCTGGATGTACTTCTCCAGCTCGTCGCGTCCGCGGTACTTGCCGGGGTCGCTGATCGAGTGCCCCTTGTAGCGGTAGGTCTGGGCCTCGATGAACGACGGGCCTTCGCCGGCGCGGGCCCGATTGGCGGCTTCGCGGGTCGTCTTGGCCATCAACTCGATGTCGTTGCCGTTGATGGTGACTCCGGGGATGCCGTAAGGCACGGCGCAGCGGAGCTTCAGGTCGGTCGTGGCGCTGGAGCGGGCCAGCGAGGTTCCCATCGCGTAGAGGTTGTTCTCAACGACGTAGATGACCGGCAGCTTCCACATGGCGGCCATGTTCAGGGCTTCGTGAACGCCCCCTTGGTTGATCGCGCCGTCGCCCATGTAGCAGATGGTGACCCGGTCCTCCCCCCGATACTTGCTGGCCAGCGCCATCCCCGCGGCGAGAGGGATGTGGCTGCCGACGATCGCGTGGCCGCCCATCATTCCCTTCTCAACGTCGAAGAAGTGCATCGAGCCGCCCTTGCCCTTGGCGCAGCCCGTCACCTTGCCGAGCAGTTCGGCCATGCCGGCGTTGGCCGTCATGCCGAGGGCCAGGGCGTGGCCGTGATCGCGGTAGGCGGTGATGACGTAGTCGTCCTCGCGGAGCACGCCGATCGACCCGACGGCCACGGGTTCCTGTCCGCTGTACTGGTGGAAGAACCCGCCGATCTTGTCGCCCATCTGGTAGAGCATCTCCGCCCGTTCCTCGAACCGGCGGATCAACATCATCTGTCGGAGCCAAACCAGGGCCTGAGACTTGTTTACGATCGGTTTTGCTTCCGTTTGCACTGGGGCCATGTCAACCAAACTCCTGAGTGAACGGCTGATCAAGCGGCTGAGGCGGGACGACGGCGGATCTCCGCGAACCCGGGGCGTCAAAACGAGCGGGACGGACGCCTCGCGACGAACCGCCGATTCCCCCGAAACCACAAGACCCGCGGAGTTGACGGTCCTCGACCCGCGCGGCGCGCGTGCGAGAAGCGACGCCGCTCAGCCGCGCTCCAGGTCCACCATCCACGCGATTGCGTCTTTTGACGGAAGCATCTTACACGAAAAACCGGCTCGACCGCCAGCAGCGTTGACCAAGAATCGAACCCAGGCCGCCGGTCCCCGCCATCCCACCCGTTCGGGTCCCCCCGTTTCCACTCGGCCAATGAACCGATTTTCGCCGACCGCGCGCCGCCGAGCGATGCTCCGACGCCATCCCGAACTTTGAGAAAACCGATTCGCCGACGAACCCCCAAGAAATCCCCGCTCCCAAACGGTCTCTTCATTGAGTGAGCGTCGTTCGGGCGCGATGCGTCGGACCAACGGAAACGCGGAGCGCGAATGGACGATCTCGCGAAACGACTGGCCCGGGGCGATCCAAACGCCTTCGCTGATTTGTACGACGCGCTGGCCGATCGTCTCCACCATTATCTGACCGTTCGCCTGGGCTCGCGCCCCGACGCCGACGACATTCTCCAGGAGACCTTCGTCCGGCTGGCCCGCGCGCGGAAGCAACTGGCGACGGTCTCGAACCCGACATCGTATGTATTCGCGATCGCGCGAAACGAGTCAAGTCGGCTGCTGGAGACGAGGCGCCGCCGGGGCGAGGTCCCGATGGCGCTCACTGCGGAAACGCTGTTCGACGACGCGGCGGCCAACGACGCGCGCCGTCGCGAGGCGGCGGACCTTATCGCCGCGGCAATGACCGCGCTCGGCCCCGGGCAGCGCGAGGTCGTGGAGCTGAAAGCCTTCGCCGGCCTGACTTTCCGGGAAATCGGCGAACTCTTGGACGAGCCCCTGGGCACGGTGGCCACGCGGTATCGAACAGCGATTGAGAAGATGCGGCCGACGGTCGCGAGGGAATTGGAATGAGCGACGACCTGGAGCGACTCCTAAGCGAAATCACGCACCGCGGCGCTCCGCCCGAACTGCGCTCTCGGGTCATGGAGGTGGTGGCGAAGGAGCTCAACGCCGACGCCCGGACCCGCGCCAGCCTTCCGACTCTCGGTCTGGCGGCGGTCGCGGCGGCCTTCGTTTTGAGCCTGGCGTTGAATTACCAGGTGAACCGGGCGTCCGAACGCCGGCTGGCGAAGATCCTCGGCCCGATCCCCCCATCGAAACGAGCCCTGGAACTCGCGAACGACATCGCGGCGATCACCGACGCCGAAACCGGCCGCTGGGCGTATGAGCGGCTGGCCCCCAAGCGCGACTCCGTCCTGGAGATTCCAAAGCACGCTCGGGAACTGCAACGACTGATCCACGAATTGGCCCTTGATTTACCGGAGACCGACCATGAAGCGCCTCAAGAAGATCCTCCTTTGGACCGCGCTGTCGGTCGGCATCGCGCTGGTGGCTTTCCTGTTCTTCTTCGCGTACTTCACCTGGAGCGCGTCCAGAGAGCTTGAGCGTCGGCTGACGGAGCTTCGCGCCGAGGGCGAGCCGCTGAGCATCGCCGATCTCGCCCACGAGCCGATTCCGCCGGAAACCAACGCGGCCGTCTTCCTCCAACGGGCCGACGACGACGTGGAGGCCGCGCGGAAGGAATTGACGGCCCTGTATCCCCAGTCGTTCGTCCCACCGTTGGAGCTTACCGAAGCGGAAATCGAGAATCTGGACGACCTGTTCGCGGCGTATCCGAACCTCATGCCGCTGTTGGAGCGGGCGGCGGCCTGCCCGGATTACAACTCGGAACCCGACGCGCCGCAAAGCCCGACCGCGTTTCTCCAACCCTTGTACGACCGCGGGTCGAAGTTTCGAGACGTGATTCGCGTATTGCGCGCCCGATCGCGGCTTCTGACGGCGCAAGGCCGCCTCGACGATGCGCTCGCGAATCAGATCTTGATGTTGAGGCTCTGCGGGGCGTGGAGCCGAGAGCCGTTCCTGCCGAGCTATCTGGTGAGGCTTGGGTGCCGAACCGTGGCGGTGGAAGGCGCGAACGAGGTCTTGCGGGTCGGCCCGGTGACGCCCGCGAGTCGAGAGGCGCTCGACGCCGAGTTGGCCCTGCTGGATACGTCCGACGATCTCATTTGGGCGCTTCGGAGCGAGCGGGCCTTCTCTCTCTCGGTTATCCGGGACAGCTTCGAGA
>Ga0180216_1003801_pt1 | contig 11755 bp, 10 predicted proteins | sample eDN3rd37CBELigMG_FD_128879 | JGI IMG/M metagenome (GOLD analysis project Ga0180216, IMG submission 128879) | Enriched Miracle-Growth compost microbial communities from Emeryville, California, USA - eDNA 3rd pass 37_C BE-Lig MG (version 2)... ...
AGGGGGCAGCAGGAAGGTCTGATGGGGGTTGTAGGGCCTGTAGGTCTTGCTCACGCCCCCAGAAGATCACGGCCGCCCCATCCTGTCGAGGTGTTCGTCCGAATACCGCAACAGGCTCCTAGCCGGCATCCGCCGTGGCCGATTCCAAAAGGCTCAATGCATAGTTTCGGATGAAGGTGACGAGATCGAGCTGGGTGAGGCCCCCACCCCGCGCCCGCTCGGGATTGGAGGAGCGGAGGACCTTCCCCTTCTGGTGGATGAAGTAGGGGACGTACTCGATCTTCTTGCCCTCCGCATCCCGGGGCTGCGAGCGCGTGAGCGATTCGTGATCGCCGTAGATGACCAGGAGCGTCCCCTCCGGCACCCGCTCGTAGAAGTCCTGCAGCGCTCGATCGGCGTAGCGGATGCTGTTGAAGTAGCGCCAGCGCCGGTGCTCGGCCCCCGGGGCGATCTCCTCGTCCTCGGGATCGATGAAGTCGAAGGGCGAGTGGCTCGAGAGCGTGATGATGAACTGGAAGATCTTCCCCTCGTGCGCCAGCAGCCGGTCGGCGGCCACGCGCATCATCTCGCGATCCCGGACGCCCCACCGGCCCGGGACGAGGCCGTAGTCTTTCACCAGCTCCTCCTCGAAGATCACGTCGTCGAAACCCATCGGCCCTTCGAAGACGACTCGCCGCTCGAAGAAGCTGCCGTAGAGACCGTGGATGGACTCCGTGTGGTAGCCCGCGCGCGAGAAGATCTTGGGGAGCGTGTCGGCGTAGGGGTAATTGAGCAGGCGGTAGGTGATGACGTCGGGGGAGGGGTGGAGCCCCGTGAGCATGGAGAAGTCCGCGTCGGCCGAGCCGTTGTCGTGGATGGCCCGCACCTTGTAGTGCATGGACGTCTCCTGCAGGCTCGTGAGGAAGGGCACGATGGTGACGCCCTCCACCACGTGTCCCACGATGGAGTCGTCCAGGCTCTCCACCTGGATGATGACCACCCGGTCCGCGGGCGGAGGCGGCACCTCGTCCGCGAGCTGGTTCGACGTTCGGGTCCGCGCCGCCTCGATCGCCCGCTCGAGCAGCTCGTCACCGAGGTAGATCTCCTCGCCCACCCAGGTCCAGAAGTAGCCGTAGGCCGCGGCCGCCTTCTCGAAGTTGAAAGTCGTCTTGAGGAGGCGGAAGGGGTGGAAGTGGAGGATCACCGCCGAGAGGAGGCCCCAGGCGACGATCGCGAAGAGCCCCGTCTTCCAGATGCGGACCGAGGCGCTGCGCGCCGCGAAGGCCAGAGTCGACTTGAGGAGGAAGGCGACCGTGAGCGCGAAGACGAGCTTTCCTCCCAAGAGCTCGAGGCCGACCCCCGCCACCGCGGCCCCCTCGCCGAAGGAGCTCTTCACCGTCTGGAGCGAGAGCGGGCGCTCGAAATACTCGTAGTAGGAGAGGATGGTCGCCGACCAGACCTGCCAAAGCAGGAGCGGCAGGAAGACGAGCCTGCGCGGGACGAGCGCGAGCACCGCCAGGGCGAAGCTGAAGTCGAGGCCGAAGCGGCCGAGACGCGCGCCGAAGATGTTGAGGGGCGTGAAGTTTGGGGGGTAGCCCCGGTGGAAGGTGTGCTCCTGGATCAGGAAGATCTCGAGCGCCCAGAGGAAGGCCGCCAGGTAGAGGAGGCGGTTCGATTTCCTCTTCGGCTCGCTGAGCGCGCCGGCGCCACCGGTGAACGCGCTTCGATGGAGTTCGTCCGTCGCGGAGGGAGCAGACAGCGAAGTCGAGGGCCCGAGATGGAGATCCAGGTTTCGTCGCATGGGAGCCGTGGGAGTCGCCGATCGTGGTCGGCGCCGGGCCCATGAAAGCGGGGGATGGCCCGAGACGCAAGACTCCCGTCACATCCGCGTCACTTTCGCGTGGCGATCAATCCTTCGCTACCTCCGCGCTCCGTGGCGAGCCGAGCGCCATCAGGCCCTTGCGCGAGTAGTCGATGGACTCTCCGAGGATGCGCACCGCCTCCTGGGGCGCATGGAAGCCCATGGAGTTCTCCGCCTCGACGAAGTCCAGATAGAACTGCGCCCTTCGCTGCAGGCTCTGGGCTTCGGCGATCCGCTCGGGGCTCTCGCCCTCCTCCTTCGCGCTCCGGATCGCGGCGACGAGATCCACGAGCGCATCCAGGGCCCGGCTCCGCATCTCGAAGGTGCGGGACTGCAGGGTGTGCGCGCGTGCCTCGAGCTCCGCCTCGGGGACGCGATGGCAGGTCTGGCAGGCGCGAGCGATGTCGAGGAGGGGGCTGCGCACCTGGTGGTCGCTCACCTTGTGCGCGCCCACGCGGACGTAGGGCATGTGGCAGTCGGCGCAGGCGACGCCGGCGCGGGCGTGCGTGCCCTGGTTGAACATCTCGAACTCGGGGTGCTGCGCCTTGAGCACCTTGGCGCCGGTCTCCGCGTGCTCCCAGTCGTAGAAGCCCTCCTCCTCGTAGTAGGTGTAGATCTCGTCCACGCGCAGACCCTCGTCCCATGGGTAGGTGAGCCGCTTGCCCTCGCCGCGGAAGTAGTACTCGACGTGGCACTGGCCGCAGACGTAGGTGCGCATCTCCTGTCGGGTGGCGTCGCGGTTCACGTCGTAGTCCTCCACGCCCTCGAGCGCTTTGACCTTGGCGATGGCTTCCATGAAGGCGGGGCGCGTGACCCGGAGCTGCATCGTGTCGGGGTCGTGGCAGTCGATGCAGGCCACCGGATAATTCACGTGCTGGGCCGCCTCGAAGTAGGGAAGGCGGTTCAGCTCGTCGAAGCCCTTCTCGAGGTCCCCGTCCCCCAACTTTCGGTAGGCGACGACGACCGACGCGTGGCAGTTCACGCACGTCCCCGGCTGGTCCGTCACCTTCTGCCGCTCGGTGTAGAGCTGGTCGATGAACATGTAGGCGTGACCGCGCTCCTCCCGGAAGTCGTGGGAGAAGGCGTAGCCCGCCCACATGGTCCGAAGCCGCGGATCCTCCTCGAGCCTGGACTGCGAGACGATCGATCGGGGATCGGCGTCGGTGGGCGTGCGCGGGACGGCCTCGCTGCCGCCGAAGCGGGTCCGCACCTGATCCACCGTGCGAAGGTAGCTGTCGTACTGGAAGGGGAAATTCTTTCCCCACTGGGCGGGGTTTTCCACCTCCTCGCTGAGCTCCACCACCCGGAAGAAGGGATTTCTCGCCTCCTGCTTGCGCTCGAAGATGTTGACGAGGAGCGCGGTGATCAGGAGGGCGGCCAGCGCCGCCCCCGCCGCGGCCAGGCCGATGGTGCGGAGGGTGAAGCGCGGGGATTCGGTGACCTTTCCTTCGCTCATCGCGTCCTCCCTTCAACGTGTGGGGTGCCCGACGGCGCCGTGGCAGCGGATGCAGGAGACCGGTTCCGCATGGCGATGGCCGCCGTCCATCACCTCCACCAGCTCTGCGTGGCAGTGCCGGCAGGCCTCCTCCGTCACCTTCCGGTTCCCCTCCGTGATCGCGATCGGCTCGTGGAAGGTACCGGTGGTGAAGTAATACGAGTGCCAGAAGCCGTTCTTCGCCTTGACCCAGTATTTCGCCAGCAGGTTCTGATGCGGGGTGTGGCAGTCGTTGCAGACCGCCACCTCACGATGACTCGAGCGGAGCCATCCCTCGTATTGCTCGTTCATCACGTGGCAGTTCGCGCAGGCGGCGGGATCGTCCTGGAGGTAGGAGAAGCCGCGCGCGTAGGCGAAGGTGTAGCTTCCCAGGCCGATCGCCGCGCCGATGAGGATCGCGAGGGCGAGCCCCCACGCCAAGATGGTCCCGTGTCTCGCCATTTCTCGGATTATCGTGAGCGGGCGTGACGAAAGGCAAGAAACGCCTCGTGAATCAAAAGGGGAAGAGGAGGGGAACCACGAGCACCGCCACGAGGAGGGCGATGAGGTGCAGCGGCAGGCCGAGCTTCAGAAAGTCCCGGAACCGATAGCCGCCGGGGCCGACGACCAGCGTGTTGACCGGCGAGGCGATGGGGGTGGCGAAGGCCGCCGAAGCCGCAACCGCGACCGCCACGAGAAAGGGTTCGGGCGAGAGGTCCAAGGCGGTGGCCATGCGGGCCGCCGTGGGCGCGACGAGGACCGCGGTGGCGGTGTTGGAGATCACCTGACCGAGCAGCGAGGTGGCCACCACCGTCAGGGCGAGCATCAGGTGGGGGCTCGTCGCGGCGAAACTCCCCTCGACCGCCGAAACGAGGATCTCCACCGCGCCGGTCCGTTCGAGCGCCGTCCCCATCGGAAGCATGGCGGCGATGAGGACCACGCTCTCCCAGTTGATGGCCTGGTAGGCGTCCGCCGGCCGCACGGCGTTGAGCAGAACGAGCAACACCGCCGCGGTGAGCACCGCCACCGCGTGCGGAAGCCATCCGAAGGCCATCACCACCAGCATGGCGAGCGTGACGAAGAGGGCCTGGGCCGCCGGACCCCGCCTCAGCTCCGGATCCCTCGGCGGGTCGGGCGCGGCCACCACCACGAAGTCCCGCCGTTCGTCACGCAGGTTGCGAAGGTGTCTGCGCTTCCCCTTCAGCAGGAGGAGATCGCCCACGTGGAGCGGCTCGTCGAGGATGTCCGGGACGGGCCTCCCCTTGGCGCCCCGGCGGATGCCCAGCACCGTCGCACGGTAGCGATCGCGAAAGCGCGCGTCCCGCAGCGTCTTGCCCTCGAGGCCCGAGCGCCGGGTGATCACCACCTCGACCAGCGATTCGTCCGGCGCCATCGCGAGCCCCTCCGGAAGGCTCTCCGGCTCCAGGGCGAGCGCGGAGGCGCCGGGACCGAAGACGAAGCGAGGGGCGGGGGGAAGGCGGAGCACCGAGACCTTCTCGATGCCGTACTCGCGGGCGAAGTCCTCGAAGGTCAGGGGCTTTCGCGGCGAGACCGCGCCGGACGAAGGGAGGTGCTTGCGGCCGATCCAGACGACGTAGACGACGCCCAGAAACAAAAACAATACACCGATGGGCGTGAGGCTGAAAAATCGAAACGGATCCCGCCCCGTCGAGGCGAGGGCCTCGCTCACCACCAGATTCGGAGGCGTGGCGATCAGCGTGAGCAGGCTCCCCAGATGCGCCGCGAAGGCCATGGGCAGGAGCACGCGAGAGAGCGCGACTCCCTGGCGCTGGGCCATCGTCCCCACAACGGGCAGGAGGATCGCCACCGTGCCCGTGGAGCTCATGAAGGCGGAGAAGAGGGCGGTCGAGAGCATCACCACCAGGAGGAGGCGCGTCTCGCCTCCCCCCGCGAGCCGACTCAGTCGCCCGCCCAGCCAATCGGCCACGCCCGTCTCGGTCAGCCCCGCTCCGACGACGAAGAGGCCGACGATGGTGAGGACGAGGGGGCTCGAGAAGCCGGCGACCGCCTCCTCGAAAGGCAGGATCTCCCCCAGCACGAGCGCGAGGAGGGAGAGGAGCGCGACCAGGTCCAAGCGGAAGCGGTCACTCGCGAAGAGGGCGATGGAGAGGGCGAGGACCGTGAGGGTATAGGCGAGGTCGAAGCTCACGTCCCCGATCTGCCACGCCGCGCGGCGGCTCGCCACCCTCCTCGGCTCAGTCCTTCCCCAGATCCTTTTGCGCCACCCGGGCCGCGATCAGGATGGGATCGTAGACAGGCGCGAGCGGCGGGGCGTAGGCGAGGTCGAGCGCGGCCAGATCGTCCACGTCCATGCCCGCGAGAAGGGCGGTGGCGTAGACGTTCGTGCGCCCGGCCACGCCTTCGCTCGCCACCATCTGCGCGCCGAGGAGGCGACCCGTCTCCCGCTCCACCGTGAGCACGGTCGTGATCGGAGACGAGCCCGGGTAGTTGTGTCCACGGGTCCGGTGTTTCGAGACGGAGCGGATGGCCGAGAGCCCGACCGCCTCCGCCTCGCGGAGATTCAGCCCCGTCCTTCCCACGTGAAGGTCGAAAACCTTGAAGGCGGCCGTGGAGGCGATGCCCCGGAAGCGCTCGTCGGCTCCCGCGGCATTCGCACCCGCGACCTTGCCCTGTTTGTTCGCCGTGGTGCCGAGCGGCACCCAGACCGGCTGGTCGGTGACGACGCTCCGCGCCTCGGCGCAGTCGCCCGCGGCCCAGACGTCCGGAACGTTCGTCTGCATCCGATCGTCCACGGCGATCGCGCCCGTCTTCCCGAGACGGATCCCCGCCGCCGCGGCGAGCGCCACCCGAGGGCGGACTCCCGCCGCGACGAGGACGAAGTCGGCCTCCACCGCCTCGTCGCCGGTCCGGATCCGTAGCCCGCTCCCGGCCGGCTCGATGCTCGTCACCGAGGCGCCGGTTCGAACGCGGACGCCGTTTCGCCGCACCTCGTCCTCGACCCGTTCCGCGAGGAGGGGGTCGATCCCCGGGGCGAGCCGATCGAGGCGCTCGAGGAGGGTGACCTCGATCCCCAGGTGGCGGAAGGCCTCGGTCATCTCCAGCCCGATGTATCCACCCCCGACGATGACGGCGTGGCGCGGCTTGCTCGCGGCGACCGCCTCCTTGATCGCCGCGCCGTCGGAGAGCTCCCGCAAATGGAAGACACCGGGAAGGTCCGCCCCCGGGATCGGCAGGCGCACCGCCTCGGCGCCGGTGGCGATCACCAGCTTGTCGTAGGCGAGGTCGTATTCCTCGCCCGAGGCGAGATCCTTCGCCCTCACGGTTTTCTTCTCGACATCGATCGAGAGCGCCTCGTGGCGCAGGCGGACGTCGATCTCTCGCTCGCGTCGGAAGTTCTCGGCCGTGATGACGACGAGGTCCTCGATGTCTCGCTCGGGATCCTCGATGTTGTACGGCATTCCGCACGCGCCGTAGGAGACATGGGGCCCTCGCTCGAGAACGATCACCTCGGCGTCGGGCCGCCGGCGCCTCGCCTGGCTCGCCGCGCTCATCCCCGCTGCCACTCCGCCGATCACCACGATTCGCATTGGACTCCTCCGCATCTCGACGCAGGGCGATCCCGCAGGGCGCTGCGAGCACGTCGAGAGGAGAGTCTAGCAGAGGCGCGGCTCTACCTCCCTATGGAGGCGTGACCGCGCGCGGCACGAGCGGGCGGCCGAGCTCGCACTCGAGCTCCTCGCGGGGCCAGCCGCCGCAGCTCGCGGCCGCCTCGTAGGTCGAGCGTAGGAAGCGGAGCAAGGTGCCCTCCGGATCGCCGGAGGTGCGCACCGCCTCGTAGGGGAGGAGGAATTCGCCGAGCGTCTCGTCGTATCGAGCCTCGCCGGGCTCACCTTGCCCACGTACGAGGTGCGGAAGAGGTCGAAGACGCGGGCGATGCGGCGGAGCGCGGCATGGTAACGGGCCACCGCTTGCGCATCGTAGGGCCGCAACTCTCGATCCTTCGCGAAGGGGATCGGATCGGGGATCTCGTTCGGGATCCCGTGTAGCGACGGCGTGCCTCCCACCGCCGCGAGCGCATCCTTGGTCTTGCGGAGAAAGTCCGCCGTGCTCATCGCCCGAAGCGCGAAGTCCGAGATGGCACAGTCGCTTCGGACCACCAGTCGGTGCTCGCAGAAGTCGAAGTCCACCGCCACCGTGTGTTCGCCGTCGGGGATCGAGCCCGTGGTGAGCCCGCGAGGCGTCACGTAGAAGGTCGCGTGCCAGGAGTGGTTCATCCAGGGCGTGTGGGCGAGCCGGTACTTTCCCACGATCTGCGACCAGAGGTGGAGCGCCGAGCAGGTCTCCCTCCAGGGGGGATAGGGGATCGCCGGCCAGGCTTCTTTCGCCATGGGTTCACCCGCTGGCGAAGGCGGCCGAGGGGCGCTGGTGGCGGAAATACTCCACCGTCATCTCGATGCCGCGTCGGAGCTCCACCTCGGGTCTCCAGCCGAGCACCCGCCCGGCGAGCCCCGGGTCGACGCAGGAGCGGCGCTGCTCTCCGGGACGGGGTGGGGCGAAGGTGGGCGGCACGTGGCTCCCGGCCGCCTTCACCACCTCGTCGTGCAGCTTCACCACGTCCGTCTCCACTCCCGTGCCGATGTTGAGCGGACCGATGTATTCCGAGGCGAGCGCCAGGACGTTCGCCCGCGCCACGTCGCTCACGTAGACGTAGTCGCGCGTCTGCTTGCCGTCGCCGTAGATGATGCACGGCGTTCCGGCGAGACAACGACCGGAGAAGATCGCCACCACCCCCGCCTCGCCCGCCGGGTCCTGCCGCGGCCCGTAGACGTTCGAGTAGCGGAGCGCCACGTAGGGGAGCTTCTTCTCCGTGAAGTAGTAGCCGAGGTAGAGCTCGCTCGCCGCCTTGGAGACACCGTAGGGCGAGACCGGCTGCAAGGGATGGTTCTCGGTGGCGGGGAAGCTCTGCTGCTCGCCGTAGCAGGCGCCACCGGAGGAGGCGAAGACGAAGCGCCGCACGTGCGCTTGCACGGACGCCTCCAGGAGGTTGAGCAGCCCCATCAGATTCACGTCGGCGTCGTAGCCCGGCTGCTCGACCGATCGCCTCACGTCGATCTGCGCCGCATGGTGCACGACCGCGTCGAAGGCCCCCGCGACGATCGCCTCCCGCGCTTCCCGCGAGCGGATGTCCGCGAGAATGAAACGCGCCCCCGAAGGGACGTTCTCCCGCTTGCCCGAGGAGAGGTCGTCGAGCACCGTGACCTGATGCCCTGCACGAAGCAGCTCGTCCGCTACGTGGCTGCCGATGAAGCCCGCACCCCCCGTGACCAAGACCCGCATGTTGCTCCCCCCTCAGGCGCCTGCTGTTCTCTTGCTGCACAATCTAGGCACGATCGGCCCATTGGCGATTGCCCTGGTGGCTGTCGCCTGCTCGATCCCAAGGAGCTCCGGCGAGGAACGCGACCGTCCGTTCCGACCCCGCTGGGGCGGGAAGTCCGGCCCGACTCGTCCGGTGGCTACCGATCGGACCGGTCGTTCGACGACTCGAGAGATCCTGCCATCCGGCGATCGGAGACGAATCGTTACCCGAGGAGGGGGTTCCGAGTGGTCGAGTTCGTCAACGTGAAGATGGGCTTTCCCGGCGGGCGGAAGGTCGCCGCGCAGGTGGGCGAGCACGTGATCCTCACCGATCAGCCGCGCTCGGCGGGAGGGGAGGGCGCGGCCCCGTCACCCTATTCCCTCTTCCTCGCCTCCATCGGCGCCTGCATCGGCTTCTATGCCCTGGCCTTCTGCCAGAGCCGTGACATCTCGTGCGAGGGCCTGGCCCTCGAGGGCGTGTTCCGCACCGAGAACGGCACCTTGGCAGGCGCCGAATTCCATCTGCGCCCTCCGGTGGGCTTCCCGGAGAAGTACCGGGACGCCCTCCTGCGCTCCGTCGACCGCTGCTCGGTCAAGCGCTCCATCCAGGCCCAGCCGGACATCCGCGTCCAGCTCGAGTGGTCGGAAGAGGAGGCCGGCTACCACGCCTGACGCGCGCGCCGCCCCGAGAAAAGGGGAGCCGGGATGCCCCGACTCCCCGTGACGTCACCTCAGAAGGTGCAGCTTTCCTCGCAGATCAGCTGGAGGTCGAAGGGCAACTCGTCGCACTCGTCCTCGCCGAACTGCTCCACGCACTCCTGGTACTGCTCCTCGGCATTCGCCATGCAGAGGGCCACGCACTCCTCGAAGCAATCGTCGCTCTCGACGGGCGGCTCGCCGGCATCGGGGTCGAAGACCTGGAGCACGATGGGCGCATCCAGCGGAACGATCTCGAGCGACCCGTAGCAGCCCTGGGTCCGAACCCGCAGGAGGCCGGGGGCGAAAGCCTCGGGGTTGGCGAACATCCCCTCCGGAAGTTCGGCACCCTCTTCGAGCTCCACCCAGAGGAGGAAGTCCGTCGGGTTGATCCCGTAGACGACGTCCGGAGCCTTGAGCCCGTCCCAGTCGGCCTCGAAGGTTCCGTCACCGTTTCGATCGTCGAAAGCGTAGATACCGGTCATCGCCAGCGCCACTCCGTCCACGAACTGGAGGACGCTCGCGGGCGGACCCTGGAAGATCGAGAGGCGCACCTCCGTGAGCCCATCCTTCAGGGGAATCGACTCGATGGGAACCGACGGGAACTCGTCGTCGACGATGGCGTAGCTCCCCATGGCCACCCAGGCGAGAGCGATGTGGGGCGACGTCACGGACGCGGGAGTCGAATCGGACAGGGCGATGGTCACCTTCGCGAGGGGCTTCTCGCCCTCTCCGTCGCCACCGCTTTCATTGGAACCGGTGCCTTCGCTCCCGCAGGCCGCGAGGGCGAGGAGTAGGACTCCCACGAGCATTTCCTTCTTCGATTGTCTCATTTTTCGTTCACTCCCGAGCCTCATGGCTCAATTGATTGCAACCAATTTCGCTGGTTGCAGTCTTTTGACACGCCACGAGGCGAATCGGGCAAACGATCGGTGCATCGGTCAGGGACTGGAACCGGACCGAAGCTCCTCCTCGACCGAGAAAGGGAAGAACTCCTGCGGGGGGAAGAGGGAGATTTCCACGTACGCTTTTTCCGAGCGACCCACCCAGCCGTCGTACGCCAGGATCACGTGGAAGCCGGCATCGAGGTCCGGGAACGGCTCGCACCCCTCGAGCGCACGATTCGTATAGAGAAGATAGTGGACCTCTCCGAGCCCGAGCGCCGTGTCCGGTGCGAGGATTCGAAGTCCTTCGTCTTCGAGTTCCATCTCGACGCGTCCGTTCTCGTCCACGTCGTCGTAGACGACGAAGGTACCCAGCGCGAGCCATGCTCCGCAAAAGGGATCCAGGAATGTCGCGGAGATCGGCGGTAGGTCCCAGATCTCGAACGAGAAATTGCTCGAGAGCGGGGTCGCGAGGATGGGTGTGAGCGTGGCCTCGAGCCGTTCTTCGAACCACGGGGTGGACCAAAGGATGCCGAGGTGCGGCGACCGAATGGTCGCGTCGCCCGTGTTCCCGCGGAAGACCCCTTCCACGCGCAAGTGGGGTTCCCCTCGGTAATCCCCGTCCACCACGGCGTCGCCGCAAGCCGTCGCAAGGAGCGAAACGAGAAGCAACCGGCGCCAGATCATAGCGATACCCCGAGGCCCGCCATCACGCGAGGAGCGAGCGGTGTCTTCATACCTTCCTCGCCCTTGAGGAGGTAGGTGTCGAGCGCTCCTTCCACGCGGAGGCCGAAGCCGCCGCCGAGGACCCATTCCACGAATGCGACCGGCCCGACGAGAACACCATAAGAGGTTCGGGGCGTGCCGTAACGCGGGTGGAACGATTGCTCGATGCGGAGGCCTCCACCTTCCACCCCGCCTCCCACCGTGAACGCACCCCAGTCGAAGGAGTGGGTCACGAGCGCGGTCAGGGAAAATTCATCCGTATCGATTTGCAGGCGGTCGTTCTCCTGCCGGGAGCCCAGAAAATGGAACCGGCCTTCGACCGAGAGGATCGGAAAATCGAAACGCAATCCGACGCCGCCGCCACCGGCATGGCCCAGGTCGAGGATGGGAGAGCGCACCCCTCCGAGCGCCTGGAGCGCAAGCGAGAGCTTCCTCTCCGTTCCCCCTTTGCGCACCGCCTGCGCGTAGTCGATGCGCCGTAGCCTGCTGGCGGATACCGCCACGGTTTGCCCGTTTTCGACGTCGACCTCGCCCTCGAGGAGATGGTCCCGGCTTCGCCGGAGGAGGGCGTAGCGGCCCGGTCGGAGCGCGATGCGCGCGCCCGGCGCATCCGCCACCACCTCGGCCACCACCGCCCCCCGCGGCCCCGCATCCCGCACGACCCAGGTCCCGCCGTCCGGGAGCGCCAGGAGCCCCATGTTCCGCGCCGAAGTCGGCCGGCTCAGGACGAGGTCGTCGCGGCCGCCGAGGTCGAAGCGGTAGGTGGGGTGCTGGGGGCCGACGCGGGTGGCGGAGGAA
>Ga0180216_1003802_pt1 | contig 11748 bp, 15 predicted proteins | sample eDN3rd37CBELigMG_FD_128879 | JGI IMG/M metagenome (GOLD analysis project Ga0180216, IMG submission 128879) | Enriched Miracle-Growth compost microbial communities from Emeryville, California, USA - eDNA 3rd pass 37_C BE-Lig MG (version 2)... ...
AGGGGGTTTGGATGAGGAGTCGTCGTCGTTTGTTGCTCTAGTTGGCGTCGGCGGCGGCGAGGTGATCACCGATCGACCAGCTACGAGATCGAGGGCGACGCGAGATACGGAACGCAGGCGGGCGTCCAGGCCTGCACAGGCCGCGCGCCGGTGATCATTCGAGCACGCAGCGCTGTTGGTGTGGCCTGTGGCGCTGGTGTGCGTGCGGTGCGGCCGTGCGCGAAAAATCCAAGAGCACGTCGACAGACCTGCGCTGTGTTGGAGCGGGCGAACGCAGGCGCAGTACGCGCGCAGATGCCGCCGCCGCAGACGCTGTCGCGTGCTTGCTCACCAGCGGTCGGTTCTTCCCTGGCTTCCTATCTGGCCAGGCTGCTGAGGATGCGGCACTGATGCCGCCGATCAGCGCTATGGCGGAGCGGCGACGGCCCTCGGCCACGGCGGCCGCTGCGGTCGCGGTGGCGGTGCTTGTCGTCCTCTTCTGCTGCGTGGCTCCACCGGCTGCAGCCCGTACGTTAGGCCGTGCTTCTTCCTAGTGCACTCGTGAACCCACTAACGACCGCGCGCCCTGATCCCTACGTTTGCTGCCCCCCCAGTGTCCTGCCCGCCGTACACGCTGCTGACGGACCTGAAGGGCAACTTTTCTACGGGCAGCGGCACGTACGACAACTTGATGACATGCGCCTTCTCCATCCGCGCGGATATGTCGTCGTTGGCCGGCCACTCGCCGCTGTACATCACCGTCCGCTTCGACGAGCCGTTCTCCGTCGAGTGCCTGTATGTGCGGCGCCCCGCGGTGAGCCACCCGCTTGGCCAGCGGCGGCGGGTCGTTAACGCCCGGCGCCGTGAGCTCGGTGCGCGGACTCGGCCCGGGCCGGCAGGTGGGACTACGTGCGCGTCTACGAGAACGGCATCGAGGGCAAGCTCCTCGGCGCCTTCACTGGCGACGTCGCGCCGCCGATGCTGACCACGTCGGAGGACGAGCTCCTCGTCGTCTTCCGCAGCGACTACACGCAAGGCTCGGCGGGCTTCACCGCCCAGTACACCATCGCCGAGTGCCCCAACAACTGCGGCGACGACGCCGGCGTCTGCGTCGGGGGCGTGTGCCAGTGCACGCCCGAGTACACCGGCGACGGCTGCGAAACGCCGCTCTGCCCCAACAACTGCAGCCAGCACGGCACCTGCGTCACGGCCAACAGCACCGGCTGCGTCTGCAACGACGGGTTCAAAGGTGCGCTCGGGGCCGACGCCTTAAGTTTGAGATTGTGGCAGTCCATCTGAACGCGTGCCCAATCGTGGATGTTTCCATACGGATGCTGCAGGCGTGGACTGCGGGGTTGAGGAGACGGAGCCGATGTGGATGACGAATGTGCTGCCCAAGGCGCCGCGGCCGCTGGCCAGTGCGCGGGGCGCGTACTCGGCCGCCCACGATCGCGTACGCTGCGAAGCGCTGCGCAAGCCAATCGTCGCGCGCAAAGGGCCGCCGCTCACACGCGGGTTGGCCGGGCCGGGCCGGGCCGGGCCGGGCGCCTGTATCCGCAGTACTTTGCGTTTGGCGGCGTCAAGGTGGACTCGGCCGAGAGCTACAACACCCTCCTGAGCTTTGACTTCTCCACCCGGGCGTGGACCACGTTCGTGGCCACCACGGCGTCACCACCGGCTCGAAGCCGTACGGCGGCGTGGGCCGTGGCGACTTAGCCGGCCGCCCGTGCGCCTCGGCGCTGACCCGGCATTGTGCCCCTTCTCAAAATCGCTGGGTGCGGCCTCCCCCCGCAGTACATACAATGGTCGTCGCCGAAGACTCGGTGTACATCATCGGCGGGCTGGTGGACGGCAAGCCGGACGCGTCGCTGTGGCAGTACCGCATCGACACCGGGGTGTGGACCCAGCGGGCGATGACGGACGGTATGTGCTCGTATCGCTCGGCACGCGGCGCGCGCACCCGCGGCGACCTCACCTCGCGTGCCGGGTGGGGGGGCACTTGGATTGGGCGGCGGCCCCGCCTCCCCAGCGCCGGCGCCGCCCGGGCTGATGCTGCACGCCGCCGTCTACGTGCCGCCGCTGCGCAGCATCTTTGTCATGGGCGGCGTCACGTCGGCGATCGACCGCACGGCCCTGCTGTGGTCCTACGACATCGACACCAACCAGTGGAGCGCCGTCACAACCAGTACGATCGTGGTGCGCGACTGGAGGCTCGCAGACGGCCCGACTCAACCGCGCCCGCTCCGCGTGCTCGTGGGCGAACGATCGGCGCGCATCCAGCCAACGGACCAGTCGGCTTTGTTGCGCACTCGCTGCTGTGGGACAGCGTGGGCCAGCGGTCCGTGCCGCGGATGCGCGTGAGCAGATGCGGCGCCGCGACTGCTCACGGCCGCCTGCCTGCCCTCCCAGATTCCTGGCGTCGTTTAACCCTCCCCGCCAGACTGCTGGTGTTTGGCGGTCAAGTCTTGGAGCCCGGCCAGTCGCAGCAGACGTTCTTCCAGTCGATCTACGCGCTGTCGCCGTTCACCGGCCACTGGGTGGATGTGTCGCCCGAGAAGGCGGACGACTTGGCCTACGCGCGGTGCGTGCCCCGCCAGCGCGATGCATTTGCCAGGCCGCCAGGCGGCGCTGACGTGCGGCCCCATATTTCCTGCCTCCTTGGCTCGGCCCTGCGATCGCCAGGGCACACCGCCTAATGCACGGCGCAACCATCGTGGGCGACTACTTGCTGGTCTACGCCGGCTTCCCGCGCGCCGACACCTTCAACCAGCGCAGCATCTGCTACTCGCCGTCCATCTACGTGTACCACTTGTGGTGCAACAGGTGGTTCGAGCTCGCCCAAGTCTTCCGAAGCGCCGGTGCGGCCTCGCGAAATGCGGCCACGTGCTCCGCACACAGCTCGCTGACGACGCCCTCGCGGCTTCCCCGCGTCGTCGCGGCCGGCAGCCGTCCCGCGCGGCCGGTTTGGCCACGACGTGTTTGTGCGCGACGACCTGGTCTTTTCAATCGGCGGCTGGTATGGCGTGCCCGTGGCGGACTTTATGGTCCTGCAGCACGACCGGTGCGCGTGGTACACGAGCGAGGACCGCTGCATCGCGAACAGCCTGTGCGCCTGGTCGGCCACCGACGGTTGCGCCGAGGCGCCGTCGGCGTCGCCGTCGAGCTTCCCCAACGTGGGCACGACGCGCGCCATCAGCGGCCTGCCAGACGCGGCCACCGTGCGGTGCAGCGTCTGCGGCATGATGCTGACCCAACCCGAGTGCGACCGCAACGCGGCCACGCACAACTGCCTGTGGTGCGCGGCCAACGCGACGTGCATCACGATGGGCGCGGGCCGTACGGCCGCCGACCCCGAGTTTGCGCCGTGCCAGCGGTCCGAGTCGTGCTTCGCCAACGCGCGGACCGCGCCGTCGCCGTGCAGCCAGTGCATGGCCACGGACGGCTGCCGCTGGTGCGGCGGCCAGCAGGCGTGCGCCGCTAGCAGCGGCTCCGCCCCCTGCACGGCGGTGAACCAGATGTGCACGGACACGTGCAGCGTCCACGCCAACTGCACGACGTGCATCGCCAGCGGCTGCGGCTGGTGCCGAGGTGGGCCCCGGACGCGCTGTGACCCGCGCGGTTTCTCCATGCCGGCCGGTGCTCACGCGACGGCGCGTCTCCTGCGCGGGGTTGATGCTCCTGCCGGGCGCTGCAGGGACGCGGCGGTGTATGAGCGTCGACAGCGGGTCGTGCTCCGACCTGTCGACCAGCGCGTCGGCGTGCGGCCTGACGTCCAACTGCGCCAGCGCCACGTCGTGCAACAGCTGCTTGGTCGCGTCGGGCTGCGCGTGGTGCTACGACCCCGGTGAGTGCCTCTCGTACGACCTCTTCAGCGCCCGGTACACGCTCGGCCAGTGCCGCGGCTACCAGTCGTCCCACTCGGACCTCGTCTGCGCCGACGGCGCCGCGCTGTGCGCCACCAAGACGTCGTGCGCGACCTGCGTGGCCAACTCGTTCTGCTCCTGGTGCGGCGCCACGTCCACATGCATGTATGGCACATGGGATGGCCCGATCGGCAGCTCGCCCGTGTGCCCCGGCAATTACACCGCGCCCAACACGCCCAACGCCTGCGTGGGCGAGCCGACGACCCCGCCCACCCCCTCGCCGACAGGTACGCCGCGCGCGTCGACTTGCGGCGGCCGCCCCGAAGCGCAACAGGCACTGAGATTGTCTGGGCATCGTGTTCGTGGGGATGGGCCACACGGCAGCGCCGCGGCAGTGCCTGCCGTGCAATGGTCACTCGGACCAGTGCGACGCGGAGACGGGGACCAAGTGCATCAACTGCCAGAACGACACGCGCAACGGCGACCAGAACCGCTGCGAGATCTGCAAGCCCGGCTTCATGGGCTCCGGCCAGGCCGGCAACAACTGCTGGTGTACGTGCCGCGCGCGTCGTGCCGAGGCGCCCTCGCTCGCCACGACGCGGTGCTGACGCCGCCGTACCGATTGTGCGGGCTCGAAATGCGCATGCGTGCAGTCATTCTGGAGGTCGGCCTGCGCCTGGGCCGGAAGGACACCATCTTCGCGGGCCACTTCAGCTACATGCAGACGCTGAGCCGGCCGGCGAGCACGGTGCGCCTCATCTTCAACCGCCTCGGCGGCGACCCCGTGCTGCTTGTGTCGTCGAGCCACCCGCTTCCCAACGCCACGCACAACGACCTGTACCTCGACGCGTCCACGCCCAACGATGGCATCGAGCTGCCGGACGGCGCGGGGTACGGAAACTCCTGGGGACGTTGTCGAACGGCGCTCGCGGGGCGCGGGTGCTGATGCTCCCGGTGCTGTTTTCACGCTCGCGCCGGATGCCGGCGTCGCCGCAGGCACGTGTACTTTGCCGTGCACGGCCGCAACGGCGACGGGGCGTACGAGGTGTACCTCTACGACGCGTCGGCGTACGCCACCGGCGAGATCCTCCTGTGGCTCATCATAGCGGCGATGCTGCTCATCGCCATCATCTTTGTCGCCTTCTTTATCTACAAGGTCCACCAGTTCAACCAGTTCCGGTGCGTGAGCAGCAGCATAACGTGCGCGCGCCTCGCGCCAGCTCACCTGGCGATGCGCGCCCGCCTGCCTTTCCGGCGCGGCCGGCCGATCGCCCAGGCGTGCGTCGCAGGCGCCGGTCGTGGTGTTTGATGAGACCAAGAAGGCGCGGCTGGCACAGGTCAAGGTCGAGGCCGGCCCCGTCACCAACAGCCACATGGCAGACGTCATCGAGAAGGTGCGTCGTGGGCCGCATGCCCCCCCGTCCCCCTCAACTGGTCGCTCCGTGGAGGGGCACCTAATCCGGGCTGGCGATGGCGCGAACATGGGCGAGCCGCGTGCGGCAGCACAACGTGGCGGTGGTGCCGCTGGAGAAAGCGCCGCTCACGAGCGCGGTGGTGCTCGTGCAAATGCCCTACGACGCGCAAACGTCGACGCCGGCATCGCCCGGCGGCAAGGAGCGCGCGGCCACCGCGGCGACCAAGGACCACGAGGAGGAGCTGCCGGACCTGGGCAGCATCTGGTTTGGCCAGCTGTTCCTGGTGAAGTCCGGTGAGCCGCTGCCGGAGGCTTTTGTGCGCGCTGCCTTTGTGAACGGCGACGAGGACCCGGAGGAGCTGCAGAAGCCCGCGCCGGAGGCCGCGTCTCCGTCGGCGCCGCTGCCGCAGCGCGTGCTGTCGCGCCTCGCCTCGTGGCGGCCCAGCGTCGACGCCGCGGGGGCGTGGCAGCGAGTGCGCTCGCGGCGCAGCGGCCGCGGCGCTGCAGCGTCTGCGGGCACCGGCGAGCTGATCGAGATGGCGGGCCCGCCGACCGCTGCCGCGGTGGACGAAACTTACGGCAAGCCCAGCCTGCTGGTCGACCTCGCCGAGTCGATCCACTCGGAGGCGTCGCTGCCGCCGGATAACGCGGCCGCGGCCGGCGTGGCCACGGACCTCGTCCCGGCGGCGGACGCGCGCGCCCATGGCGCGTACGCGCCGGTCGCGCAGTCCGAGCCCAGCGATGCGACAACCACCGACACGCCGCCCAGCGAGGCCGACATGCTGCCGGAGCCGGACGCCGGCGCCAGCCCGCGGATCGCGCCCAAGAAGGCGAAAAAGAAGAAGGCGGCGGCCGCCGCCACGCCCCCGGAGCCATCCGGCGACCTGGGTGACGCCGCGAGCAGCGCCGGTGCTGCACCTAGCGCGACCGCCCCGAAGAAGAAGAAGAAGAAGAAGAAGGCCACGGGCGTCGCGAAGGCGAAGAAGCTCGTGGCGAGCGCGCCGATGCTGCTCGCGGACGCTGCCGACAGCCCGCTGGGCTCTGGCTCCACGTCGGCGCTGCTGGGCGACCAGTCGCCTCTGGACACCTAATGTGTGCGCGCTGCGGCCCCGCCATGCCATAATATCGCGTTGTTCGTCGTGCGTTCCTGTACACTAGCCTCGATGTACCTGTAGTTGTTACTGCACCAGCCTTGCCAATACACGCTGCGCCAAGGATGCCAGGCCGTTGCGGTAGGCGGCAATGTCGCGCAGGCGCCGGGCGACCTCGGCCGCCGATGCCTCTGGCAGCTGCGCTGGCCAAGGTGCCTGCTCCCCGGCGGCGCGATCGGACCTGCGGGCCGGCTCCTTGGCCCGCCGAAATCCGACCGTGTCAGCGTGGTCCCGCGCAGCCAGCTTGGTTCATGCATACGGCGTACGCCGGGGACGCGTGCTGCAGCCGCTCGAGCAACTGGGCGACGGTGTCGCGGACCACGGCGCGCGCGGCGTCGAGGTCGACCGTGGCTAGCGCGGCGATCACGAGGTCGTCGGTCAGGTCCTCCGGCGCCACCGTCAGCAGCGCCCGCCGCGCCGCCTCCCCCAGCAGCAGCAGGCCTGTGCCGAGGCGCGCATCCAACGGGAGCCCACGGTGTTGGGATGCCGTGCATTGGCCGGGCGCTGCTGCCGCCTGCGCCGTGGACGTACGGGCCACGTCGAGCGCGCCGCTGACCTCGGCGTCGAGGTCGTCGCCAAAGGCGAGGCGCGGGGGCACCTGCAGCCGCTGGCAGAGCGCGAGCTGCGCCGCGCGCTCCGGACCGGCGCCTGCCAGGGGCGCCGGCAGCACCAGCCGCTCGTGCGGGTTGTCCGGCAGCGCAAAGCCGTACTGGTGCAGCAGCTCTTCGGAGCCCTTGTCGCCGTACGTGATGAGCACCTCCTCGCCCGGCCTGCGCGACGCCGAGCCGCATGCGCATGCGCGGCACACAGGCGCCCATGAGAGACGCCGCCCTCGCCGCCCGTCCATCGGTCCACGGCCATCCGCGCGCATGCGCGTACTGGAGCCGCCGGTTGGCGACGAGGTGCACGGCCTCGTGCGCGTCGTCCACCTGCCACCGCGCGTTGGCCACCGCCGCGCCGCCGTGGTTGGCAAAGTCGACGACGGGGACGACGCCCAGCGTCCGCGCGCCGTCGGCCTCGGCGGCGTCCGCCCCGGGCGGCAGCGGGTCAAAGGGCCCCTCGCACACCCGCGAGCGGAAGGCGCCGTCCGCCCACGTCCACAGCTCCAGCGTGAAGCCGGCCAGGTCGACTGCCTCGGCGGCCGCGGTGCCCGCCAGCGCCTCGCCGAGCAGGCCGCGCAGCGCCTCCCACTCGGCGACGAGCCTGGCGCGCTTGGCCGCCGTGGCCGCGGCCAGCGGCGTCCCCGCGAGCGCCCGCCCTTCCGCGTCGCCGTAGTAGACTGGCGTGGCGAAGGCCGCCGGCCACAGGGCGAGCCACGGCGCCAGCGCCGCGGCCACCGCCGGCTCCCCGAGGCGGGCGAGGGCGAGGTGCAGCAGCACGACGGCACGCTGCTCGTCCAGGCCGACGTGCGCCACCAGCGCGCGCAGGCGGTCGCCGACCGCACCGGCCGCGCCCACGTTGGCCGCGGTGAGCACCTCGCGCTGTCGGGCAGCGAGCGCAGGGCGGGGCGAGATCGGCCGGCGTCGTGGTTAGCGGCCGCGCACGGATCCAGCGCGGGCGACCGGGTGCGGCCGGGCGCACCCGCGGCACCGAGACGAGCGGCGTGTCGGCGTCGACGGCGTCCGCGACGGCGAGGTACCGCCCGCGGCCGCTGGCGGCGTCGGGGTCCTCGCGCAGCTGCAGCGCGGGCGCCCAGCGGACGCCGCGGGCGTCGGCCCACGCGCGGAACCGCGCCACGGCGTCCGCCATGGCCGCCGAGCCGGTCGAGCAAGAACAACATCTGCCGTAGACGGCGTCGTGGATGGGATGCGTGGATGGGATGTGGACCAGATACGCGCGACGGCGGCGGCCGACGAGCGCATGCGGTCCAGGTTCGTGGTATGCGCTGGTGGTATGCGACCACAGCGAGGGTTACTGTACACGGTGCGCCTAGGCGCGCGCGCATGACACAACGTTCAGGGTGGGGGGAGCTGCTAGATGTGCACCTGCTGGTTCACGAGGGTGGTGACGAACGGCACAATCACCAGGCGCGTCACAAAGTAGAAGAGGATGCCGATCGTCAGCGAGATCGGCAGCGCCGGCAGCGCGCGCTTGTAGATCGCCAGCAGCAGAATCGTCGCCGTCAGGCCCTGCCGGGGTGGCTCGTGCCTTCAGATTGCCAGCAACGGCACCGGTCAGCGTCGCGAATCACCCCCCCTGAGCTGCTGCGTCCACCCACGTACGAAAAGGACGGCGACAATGCAGGCCACCAGCGTCGTCCAGTCGTAGACCGCTGCCGAACCACGCCGCCAAAACACATCCTAGGAACAGCGGCGTCAGAACAAAAGTCCACAGTGTCATCTGACGAGTCCACCCCCGCCCGGACGCACAGGCTCGCGCGACCAGCACGCTGTAGAATACAAAGTCGCCGAGGCCCAGCTTGAGGCCCGAGCGCTCGTCCTCGTCGTCCTCGTCCGCGTTCACCGCGGGAGCACTCGGCGCGGGCGCCGCTGTGGAGGCGGCTGCAGCCAAGTAGCATGGAGCACGGGACCACGAGCGCGCATGAGCGACGGTCCTTCTGGAGCTACCAACCGAGGCCGGCACCACGCACCGGGCGCGGGGGAGATGCCGGTGGCCGCCGCGGGCGAGCTGGAGCGGGCGGGCCGCTGTGCCGGGGCCGAGGACGGCGCAGACCCCAAGAGGTGGGCCTTGCTGCCGCCGCCAAACTCGGACGTGACCGAGTCCCGCTCGGTCTCGTCCAGGCTTGGCCGCCCCGGCGGGGGGTCCATGTCGGCCATGAAGTAGATCATGCTCACTGGCCGGCCACATGGTGAAATGCACGGGCGCGCCATGGAACTGTGCGTGAGCGGCACGGTGGATCCCTACCGAGGCACATACTCGCGCACGCATACCCGAGTAGAGCAGCGCCGGGATCTCGACGTTCTGGCGGCGGGACGACTCGATCAGCAGCTTGAGCGGGCCGCACGGCGTGAGCACCGCAACCAAGTCTGCGCGGGTGATGTAGCCCCGTCGGTCGCACACGGTCCTCAGTATCTCCAGGGACCCCCCAGCTCGCTCCGGCTTGCGGCGGCGTACCCCAGATGACCAGCAGGCCGAGCAGGACCCACGTCGTCCACTCGTCAATCTTGGTCAACGACCACGCCTGCAACGTGCCCGGCCGCGTCGGGCCGGCATCGACCGCGGTCTTAGTGGCCAAACGTCCGGCGACTCGAGCCGCGCGCCCGCCCGCGTCGTACGATGAGGGCGGAGATGAGAATGAGGTAGCCTTGCTGGAGCCACAGCGGGCCGTGCCAAAAGATAACGGCGAGGCCCACGAGCGCCAGATTCCAGAGCGAGAAGGCCACCGTGATAACGTCCACGACAATGTTGAGCGCCGTGGTTTGCTGCCTGGACGGTTGTTGCTCGGGGCCAGCACATGCAAGGAAACCGGCCGCGTCAGGGATCCACGTCGCCGGCCCACGCCCCGTCTTTGTCCAACGCACCAAATGAACAGGTAGCCGGTGCCGCCGTAGGCAAAGGCGACGGTAAGCATGAGGTAGCCGTACAGGAACTGCGTCGGGACGCACCGCTCCCAGTCGGCGGCGAGAGCGCACGGTTAGTTAGGGCTTGCCGCGTCGCGTGCACTGCTCCTTGGTGCGGCGCACCTTGTGGAAGCCAAAGTAGAAGAGGACGACAAAGACGATGGTGACGCCAATGACGGCGGCGATGATGATGAGCGCGTTGATGAGCGCTTGGGAAAAGATCTCGGCGCCCGAGAGCTCGGCGGCGTTGTACGAGGTCAAGCTGTGGCGCATTGCCGAGCTCGTGCCGCGGCGGCGGCCACGTTAGCCACCACGCTAAGCGCAGTCCGCGCCGCGACGCCTGCGCCCCGCCGCTAACCTGAGCGACGACACGGAGACGGCGCCGCCGGACTGGTCGACTTTGACCCACCAGACGACCAGCATGATGCAGATCATGACTGGCTGGATGATGAGGCCGACCTGGTTCAGGTAATGCCGGATGTCGGCGGCCTCCTCCTGCTCCTGCATGATGTCCTCGACAGTGACGCGCTGCCGCACGCGCTGCGGCTCCGCCTCCGAGCCCCGCCCGCCACTCCCGCCGCCGCCCGACGTGGGCTGCAGCGCCACGGAGCTGCGGTTCGTCAGGCCCGGCGACGACCCGTTGCCGCCCAGCGACGCCACGGCCGCGTCGGCCGCCGGCGACGGCAGCGCCGGGTTCGGCTTGAGCGTGACCTTGGCGCGTGTGGTGCCCTTCTGGCCGCCGCCGCCGCCGCCGCCGCCGCCGCCGCCGCCGCCGCCGCCGCCGCCGTCACCGGCGTTGTTGGGTGGTGAGGCCGTCCCGTCCATGGCCGCGGCGCCGTCCAGGCCGCCCGGGCCGCCCGCGACGGTGGAGCCGCTCTCCAGCGCGGCGTACCGCGCGTCCGGGTCGGCCATGGCGCCGGCCGCCTGGAGTTCGCGGATGGCCTTGTCGACCTTTTTGTTCAGCGACATGGGTCGGCGGGTCGGCGCGGCGGCGAGTCCTTCACGCAGATCGCTCCGTGATCGCCGTGGTTGCGCTGGCCGGGGGCGTGGTTGGAGGGGCCCGCAACGTCCCGCGTCGCGATGCGTCCTCCCGGTATTGCCCCGTTGGCCCGTTGTTTAGATGCCGTGCGTGGGCCGAGTTGGAGCACACAGAGGCACGCAGGCACTTGCTGGCGGTTGCGTTTTCGTCCGCAGCGGCGGCTTTAGCGGTCGTCCTCGTCCTCGTCCGCGTCCTCTTGCGGCATCCGTCGGCGTTGTCATCCGCGTCGTCGGCGTCCGTCGATCGTGTGCCGCCCGTTGGTGGCGGGCTGCGTGCTTGTCCTTGTCAACGTCCTCCGGCGTCGTCCGCTTGCAATGGCTTCCTGGGGGCAAACAATGGTGTCTTTTGTCGTGTCTGCTCGCGTCGGGCGTCCCTCCGCATCGTCGGTGTGTTGGCGGTCGCTGCGTTGGCCGTGGACGCGTGGCCGGGTTGGCCAGGTCGCTGTGCGCGCCGTGGCCAGTTGGCGATGCGCGCGCAGTGGCGCCAACGCGGCGGTCGCACGCGGACGCGCGCGGCTGCTGAACACAAACGCCGCTTTCGTGTGGGCAGTTTCGATGACGGCGGCGACGACAGCGGCGACGACAGCGGCGGCGGCGGCGGCGACAGCAGCGGCGGCGAAGGCGGCGACAGCAGCGGCCGCGACGACGACGAAGTGGCGGAGGCGGGACAGCAGCGGCGGCGCCGTACGGCGGCGACGGCGAAGGCGGCGGTAAAGGCTGCGAAGGCGGCGAGGGCGGCGACAGCAGCGACGACGACGAGGCGGCGACAGCAGCGGCGGCGA
>Ga0180216_1003803_pt1 | contig 11742 bp, 10 predicted proteins | sample eDN3rd37CBELigMG_FD_128879 | JGI IMG/M metagenome (GOLD analysis project Ga0180216, IMG submission 128879) | Enriched Miracle-Growth compost microbial communities from Emeryville, California, USA - eDNA 3rd pass 37_C BE-Lig MG (version 2)... ...
CGTCAACGCCTGTGCCAAGGTCTTCACAGTGGCTGCCGGCGCCTTCTGCACGAACAAATCCCCATTATTGCCATGCTCGAAGGCGTACATAACCAAATCGACCGCATCCCCCAAGGTCATCATGAAACGCGTCATATTGGGGTCGGTAATGGTCAACGGTTTGCCGGCGCGGATTTGCTCGATGAATAAAGGGATAACAGACCCACGCGAGGCCATTACGTTGCCGTAACGCGTACCGCAAATTACGGTTTTGTTTTCATCCACATTGCGGGATTTGGCCACCATGACCTTTTCCATCATAGCCTTGGATATCCCCATGGCATTGATGGGATAAACAGCCTTGTCTGTGCTTAAGCACACTACTCGCTTGACTGCATTCTGAACTGCTGCTTCCAGCACATTCTCCGTGCCGGCTATATTGGTCTTCACCGCTTCCATGGGGTGGAACTCGCAAGAAGGGACTTGCTTCAATGCGGCGGCGTGAAATATGTAATCCACGCCGCGAGTAGCGTTAAGAACGCTGGTGTAATCTCGCACATCGCCGATGTAGAACTTGAGCTTCGAGCTGGAATAACGCTTGCGCATGTCATCCTGCTTCTTCTCGTCACGGCTGAAAATTCGGATTTCGCCTATATCGGTCGCAAGGAACCGCTTCAACACGGCATGACCGAAAGAGCCTGTGCCTCCGGTGATCAATAGTTTCGCTCCAGGTTCCAACATGGATCCGCTACCTAAAAGTTTACGTTAAAAGAGAAATAATACTCGACTAAATAGTTGCTTTGGGCGCTCTATATTTCGTTTACTCTCTGGAATACCCTTCATCCCGGCGAAGGGAAAGTATTGTAGTCCGCCCTTAATAAATTAGTTTCTATAAAGCGATAGATTTGTCGACCTTGCGCCGCCGCCGCTGATTTTGGGTGAATCAGGGAAGCGAACAACGGGGCAGTTAGCGTCAAGCGGTGACATGCCGATCCCAATGGGGGAGCGCTACACAGCATGGCGCGCTCGCGCCACCAACGCTCGAGGCGTGCTTATCAGTTGATACTGGGCTGACGATTAATCGGTGACTTGGATACAGAACCGTCATTCTTAATGAGCTGAACCCGCGGCGCCGCTCGGGTATTGAAATTCTCCGAAAGACAAGAGCGTGCTCTGGAAAAAGCTACCAGAGGTAGGCATACCGAACCAATGAACATCGCGTAGTGCTCTAATTGTTGATGTACTAGCCGCCTTATATGTCTCTGTCGACAATTCTCCGTTCGGCATCCCTCATACACCCCCAAAATATAACCAATGACAAGCCGAAGAAAATAACGCCATTATTGCGTCCAAGAATCACTTGTGTAAGACTGAAAACAAAGAAACAGGCCAATAAACAAGCACCACCCAGAGCAAACGCCTGAACCGTGCGGTCGTCGCTGCGCAATCGCTTACAGAAAAACCAGAATGGCACGATGAACAGAGCCAGGAAAATTAATAGCCCAAGCAGTCCCTGGTGCAACCATATCTCTAGAAAGTTATTGTGTGTGTTAGCTAGGGCCGTAACCGACGAGTCCACTTCTTTCTTCTTAGCCAGCAGGCTCAAATATGTGTCATAGTCCTTATAGCTCCAACCTATTAGCGGTCGCTCGGCAATACTCTCTATGGCGACCCGCCACGCCCCCAAGCGTGATCCTACCGATGTAGAGGCATTCCCGTTCAATGCGTATTCATTGATCTCCGCCACGGCGGCATCATACCGAAACGCAATCTCCTCACGTAGACTTACGCCGGCTGCCGTTACCGCAATTACGACCAGAGCCACGCTAACGATAATGGCCCTCACTCTATCCTTTCTAAAAAATGCCACAATGAAAATAACTAACGCTAAAGGCAAAGCCAGCCAACCGCCTCGGCTCCCCGATAGTAAAGAAACATACATTCCGGAAAGAAACCCGACGCTCAACGCAATCCTCCAAAGCCAAGCGCAATGGCGTTGCGTACTCGCCCAGCCAACCCCTGCCAAGCAGAGTACTCCCGCCATGAGAGATAGGTTCCCAAAGGGAATAGCGCTAGTCATGAAGCCATCGGGACGATAATTATTCTCGGCGTATCGCTGCCATAGTGCAAGCATGAGCGCAGACAAAGCACCCACTATCAGGCCAGACCATAGCGCTTTAGGGTGTGTAGGAATCTTCAATAGAAGAATTAAAATGGGAATAAAAAATAAATAACGACTGCTTTGATCCAAGGTTTTCGGCGGGTTGTGGTGGATTAAAAATGACACTAGTCCCACCAAGAAGAAGCTTAATAGCAGGTATGCTAAGGCCTTGTCCTCACGCGACAATAGCATTGCTGGCCGAGTGCATAAGTATCCAAGAGCCAAGAGAAGCAGTCCTCCGGAGCCATAGGAATATCCAGACGGAATCGCCAAGCTGAGGGCAAAAAACGCAAATATACCCGTCGAAGTAAGCACTTGCCATTGCCATGCATGGCGATCCAATTTGCTGTAAATCATTGTCGTGGAAAAAATCAAAAACTACACGCGACCGTTCAAATTTGAGCTGGAACATCGAGGTGAATGAGGATGGCTGTACTGCCTTGGTTACCGCTTCGCTTGCAAACCCCGAGTAGGAGAGGCATCAATGTGAGCGCTTCAGACAACGAAACATAGGGCTCTTATCACAAGATGTCCAATACAGATTACGCTACGGTCACTAAGAGGTGCCGTACATTTTTTAAATTCCATCACATCCCTAGCACGGCATTCATTTCAAATTAATACAGCAAAGATTTCTCTCTCGAATTACATCCCCCTGCACAGCATCGGGAAATAAGCTGCACTGAGCAACTACTCCAGAGCTGTCCATACTCTCCCAGAATCGCATAAAGTCGCTCCCTTTTATATCCTGCTCCATCCTTTTTCTGAGATATATGCAAGATGCATTGGCTCACGTAGATCTTCAAAAGCAAAATATGTTAAATCATCAATAACTAGTCGATAGGCCTTATCACCATTTATATCGCAAGAGGAGGCAAATTCTCGGATCTTTAATTCTTCCGCTATTTTTTTGGGTCACCCAGAACGTCAAGAAATAGCCAGTCAGAAGTGCTCTCTATGAAATAAGATATCCCGTTAACGCGATTGCGGACATCATATTCAAAAGCATGCCTTGGCATAAGCCCTCCAAGCCCAGTGCTAGTAGGTAAATCCTTCGGCAATCGAAGATGCAGTACATCAGATCGCCACGGAATCAGGTCATATGGAACCGAATGGTTTATTGAAAAACTAGGCTATTCGGGAGTCATAAAACAATTCATGCTCTGTTACCAGTCTTGAGTATGGACGTAGACCCAACACCATGATCGCTAGTACAATGCCGTGGCCCCTTATACCCCCAAACCACGCCCATAGTTCAGAGTGAAAGAGAGTATATGGGCACATGTGCGCAACAGCAACATTACTATAGAGAGAATCACGCATGACCACCCGCAAAGGTATTGTGCTCGCTGGCGGCTCTGGTACACGCCTCTATCCTATTACCAAAGGTGTATCAAAGCAGCTGCTGCCTGTGTACGACAAGCCCATGATCTATTATCCGATCTCCGTCCTGATGCTGGCCGGGATACGCGATATCTTGATAATCAGCACTCCCGAAGATGTTCCGAGCTTTCAGCGTCTATTGGGTGACGGGACGGAGTTTGGTATCAGGCTCAGTTATGCTGTGCAACCCAGCCCGGATGGCTTAGCGCAAGCGTTTATCATTGGTGAGGCATTCATTGGACACGACCCAGTATGCCTAGTGCTTGGCGACAACATTTTTTACGGGCAAGGTTTCTCTCCTAAGCTTAAAGAAGTATCAGCCAGAACTACTGGCGCCACTGTATTTGGCTACCAGGTAAAAGACCCGCAGCGCTTTGGCGTAGTAGCTTTTGATTCCAATAAAAGAGCGGTTTCGATTGAAGAAAAACCCGCGAAGCCGAAGTCAAATTACGCTGTTACGGGCCTTTATTTTTATGATAACGATGTAGTAGCTATAGCAAAAGATGTCAAACCATCAGAGCGGGGCGAGCTGGAAATTACCACTGTTAACATGGCCTACCTTGGACGTGGCGATCTCAAGGTTGAACTCCTTGGTCGTGGATTCGCATGGCTAGATACCGGCACACACGAGAGCCTGATTGAAGCCGGCAGTTTTGTACACACAATTGAAAATCGACAAGGACTAAAAGTAGCGTGTTTAGAAGAGATTGCATTTAAGAACGGATGGCTCAGCCAAGAGCAGCTCCATAAGCAGGCACAACTGCTGAGCAAGAACAGCTATGGTCAGTACTTGTTAGGTTTACTGGAGGACCGAATTGAGCTTAGTTAACATAATCAATTTCCCCACATTGGGAGATGAGCGCGGCTCTCTAGTCGCGCTTGAAACCCACAAAACAGTACCTTTTGATGTAAAGCGCGTTTATTACATTTTTGAAACAAAGGATGGTGTGTCCCGAGGTTACCATGCGCACAAAGCACTAAAGCAGGTAGCTGTGTGCGTAACTGGGAAATGTCGAATGATTTTAGATGACGGCCTGACGCGTGAGGAGGTTTGGTTGGATTCCCCAACAAAAGGCATACTGATCAGCAATATGATATGGCGGGAAATACATGACTTTAGCTCAGACTGTGTATTGTTAGTTCTCGCCAGCGATCATTATAACGAGTCAGACTATGTAAGGAACTATCAAGAATTCCTTGAACAGGCCATTGTATGAGCTTTATTCACCCGCTTTCCGACATTGCTGAATGCAAGATAGGCCGAGGCACTAAAATCTGGCAATTTGTCGTCATTCTTGAAGGAGCGATCATTGGCAATGATTGTAACATCTGTGCTCAAACACTAATTGAAGGGGACGTTGTTGTAGGCGATCGAGTAACATTAAAGTCCGGCGTGCAGCTCTGGGAAGGGACGCGCATCGACAATGATGTGTTTATTGGCCCCAACGTTACATTTACAAATGACCGATTTCCACGCTCCAAGAAACATCCGGATTCTTTTGAAGGAATCAGAATTAAGCATAATGCAAGTGTAGGCGCAAATGCAACCTTGCTTCCTGGAATTACAGTGGGTGAGCACGCAATGGTAGGTGCTGGCGCCGTCGTTACAAAAGACGTCCCTCCTTACGCACTTGTGGCAGGTAATCCAGCCAAAATTATACGATTCATAACAAAATGATCCCTTTTCTTGATCTTCAAGTAATCAACGCCCAGTATCGGAAAGAGTTAATCGATGCTGCAACGCGCGTCATCGACTCCGGCTGGTACATTCAAGGAAATGAAGTAAAAGCATTTGAGGCAGAATTTTCCAAATACTGTGGCGCCGACTATTGCGTTGGTGTCGCAAATGGTTTGGATGCCCTTATTTTGCCACTTCGTGCTTGGAAAGAGCTTGGTAAGCTCAAAGATGGTGATGAGATTATTGTCCAAGCCAATACCTACATTGCAAGCATTCTGGCTATTACCGAAAACGGACTTACGCCTGTTTTGGTAGACCCCGATGAAGGTTCCTATAATCTTTGTCCCAAGAGAGTCAAAGCAGCTATAACGCCCAGAACCAAAGCAATTTTGGTGGTGCACTTATATGGCCAACTGGCTCCCATGCCTGAGCTTATTGACATCGCAGACGAACACCAGCTGCTCGTACTGGAAGACTCAGCACAAGCGCACGGCGCATCGATTAATGGAAAAAAAGCTGGAAATTGGGGCCATGCATCTGGTTTCAGTTTTTACCCTGGCAAGAACCTAGGAGCTTTGGGTGATGCCGGTGCTGTAACTACAAACGATAACGAGCTAGCGAGAACCGTCAGGGCTCTGGGAAATTATGGTAGTCAGAGAAAATATGAGAATCAATTCCAAGGGTTGAATAGTCGTTTAGATGAAATGCAGGCATCCCTGCTACGCGTAAAACTACGGCATCTGGACTCTGATACTGTTCGAAGAAAAGAGATCGCCCTATCCTACAGGGAGGGCATCAAACACGCAGCCATTCGCCATCCGATACCAATTCAGTCGAACATGGCTAGCCTAGAGAGCCATGTTTTTCATCTATATGTCATTCGCTCAAATCAACGCGACGACTTGCAGCGTCATTTACTTGACGCTGGGATCCACACCCTAATTCATTATCCGATACCGCCACACAAGCAACAGGCCTACACCGAGTGGAAGGGCCTGACTTATCCTCTTTCTGAATCATTGCATCAAGAAGTTCTCAGTTTACCTATAAGCCCAATAATGACAGACCAACAGGTAGAAAGCGTCATTAACGCTGTAAATGCCTTCAAACCCTGAACGCTACGCACGTCTAAAGCAAGGCTGAACTGTATCGATAAGCTGAATAAGGCGGTAGGGCAGCTTGCTACCACGTTACGGTATCCGCAAAATTACCGCCAACGGCCTCTGCCTATCCACACCGATCATGTAAACGTGATGTAATTGGCTATCCTCGCTTTTAAAGGCAGCGTGAACGTTGCATGATCGTGTTGCAGCGCAGATGCCCAGCATTCTGTGGCGAGTACTGTTATTTTGCCAACACAGGAGGTAGCGCTTGGAAAAGGTTGATAGATACGTATTGACCTTAACGTTGAGCCCAACGCTTTGGCATTCACTACGGAGTGAACATGAATGCAGTGATCGTTATAAATAGCTGTGATGCATATTCTGATTTATGGGATCCATTCTTTCTATGCATGGCCGACTATTGGGCGGATTGTGAATATAAGATCGTCCTAAACACGGAAACGAAAGATTATATCCCGCGATCACATATACCTTTCAATATTTCCGTTCATCATTACAAGTCTCTTGGCGTAGATGCTTGGGGAGCGCGATTAATATCTACTCTGAATGACATAAATTCAGAGTTTGTTATTGTTTTATATGACGATTTCCTCCTTGACGGCATTGTTGATCAAAAAAAAATAGCTGATTTAGTTGACTTAATGTCCTCCAATTCCAGGATAGGAGTAATCTATTTAACTAAACTGCTCGACGTCTCGAAAGAGTCAAGGCCTGGGAACGAGCTGGTTGAAGTTTCGCCCAGAGCAGACTACCGATTAAACTCAGCACCTGCAATTTGGCGTAAAGATTTATTATTGAAATTTACAGCCCCCAATGATAATCCTTGGGCTTGGGAATATTTTGGTAGCTTTCGCACATTTTCCAATCGTTCTACATTTTTAGCTATTTCAGACAAGGAATCAGACGTTTATCCATATGACTATCGAAAAGGGGGAGCCATCTATCGAGGAAAATGGGTTGAAGAAGTTATTAATCCAATAATAGATAGGCATGGCTTGGACCTAGATCTCCAGAAGCGAGGTACTGTAGGCTCAAGCCAATTTCCAAAAAGAGATATAAAATGGAAAATATTATTTATAAAAACGGGATTCCAAATGATTGGCCTTCGTGCATTCTATGCACTGTATAGAATTTTGAGAAATAAAGCAGTTAAATCGTTACGATCCTGATATTCACAACTAAAAAACAATTTTAATGGTATTAAGATCTATTTCCTACAGCTATAAATAACCTTATTGTTTACAAATTTTTTGACTATTGTGGATACAGGAAAATCAATTACATTTGTAGTGCTCAGCTACAACCATGAGGACTATATTTTAGAGCACTTAGAAAGCATTGCGCATCTCATTAAAAAATACAGGCAAGAAAAAAAACACGATCTAGTTATCTCCGATGACGCATCGAAAGATCAGACCGTGATGTTGGTTTCACGCTGGCTAGAGCATAATCAATACCTATTCTGTAACATAGTCACTCATTATGGATCAGAGAACTTGGGCACCTGTAAAAGCTATTTACGCGCCACTGGGAATATTCGTACTGACTACGTCAAGATCACGGGTGGAGATGATCTATATTCTGAGGAAGATATATTTTCCGTTGTTCGACACGCGGGAAATGCGGACATCATCGGTTCACAACCTATTGTGTTGATTAATGGCGTCCTTCATCAATGTCATAAGATCGGAATAGCGTACGCGGCTGCAACTGCTGTTTATCGTGATGCACCCTTTAGAGATCAACTTGTCGGCCATGGCTCAATATATACACCAGGCTTAATTTATACTCAGCAAATGGTGACTGACATAAACGTTAGAGAATTTATAGCTAAATTCGAATTAGTGGAAGATCTACCCTTTTGGATCGCTATTTCTGATTATCATCCTACTGTTAGCTACTATATTTCAACTCAACATTTGGTTTACTATCGACGTACGCCAGACTCTGCTTATTTGATCGCGGGAAGTCGAGTTTATTCGGACCATCTAAAATGTCGGCTCCATCTTTTACAATCGGAGAAACGATCATTGAATAGAATATTAATCAAAAACAGAATATGGCTAATGAGACACTGCCCGCCAAAAGTTAGGAAATTTCTAGATTTTGGAAGATTCGTATTCATGCTAAAACTCTTAACACATCTTCATCGAGCAATAATAAATATCAAGACCCTCTCTTTTGATATAGTTGACCATACACGCCACTATAATTACATTCGCAAAAAGTCACACCGTTACAATGAGTCTGCCAATTGAAAATAACAAAATTTAAAACAAAGCTATTACATTAATTAAACAAATTGAACCTGTTAATTAATGACAGATATAAAACTCCTAGCAAGAACCTATCTTTCCAAAAATAAAGATATAAAGTGGATAGGCCTAAATCAGCTATTTCTCCTAATATCAAATTTCTTACTATTAAAATTACTAACCAATGGGTTGGATATAGAAGAATTTGGGTATTATTCCCTATGTCTTACAGTCATTATTTTTACAAGGCAAGTTATTTTTGATCCGATATCTATCGTAATTGGGAAAAAGATTGGGGCTAATGCCTTATCTCCTTATGAGGTATCAATTGGATTCACAACAATTAGGCTCATAACAGATCGATTATTTATATATTCTTTAGCAATAGGATTTATATCATTATTATTCTCCATCCTGATTGATAGATTACTTATTGGTGTTGTTGTTTTCTGCTGTTTTTTGTATTTACCTTCAAATGGTGCCCAAGGAATATATTTCAACGGATTGAATTTTATAAAAAAAAGAATGCATGCTGCATTATTTTCAATTCTCGATTCTATACTTAAGTTATTTTTTGTATTTTTAGCTTTGCAATTCCATCAAAGCAATATTGCATATGTTTTTATTGGAATTTCTTGCGGCGCCCTGATAGTACTTACTCGAGCCAGAAGTTACATAAAGCATCACTACTCTAATGCCACCGACGACGCTAATATGGCTATGAGAAGCACGCTTCTGTTGTCCTTACCACTTTTGATCCCAACGCTTCTTACATCCTTCAGAAGCGTCGGCGACCGTTGGATTCTTGCATCATTCACTGGAGTAGAGGAGCTAGCTGCTTTTAGTGTTCTATTGCAAATAGGCTATGCACCGATGCTATTATTCATCGGGATTATTCAGACTTACGTTTCGCCTAAAATTTATAACCTCAGCGCTACAAAGCACGAATATAATATCAAACAATTAAAAAATTTCATTGAAAAACTATTTGCTGCAATACTTATTTTTACAGCATTTGCGGCTATCGCTACTGTTTCTTCCTCAAATCTAATTTTGCTAGCATTCACCGGTGACAACTATCGCCATTTTTCACCGTACCTCCCGCTATTCGTCATCGCAGGAGCAATTACTGCTTTGTCAGCGATACTGCACGTGGCAGTAATCGGTGTTTGCGAGACGCGTGTTGTAGGTAGGCTGATGACTCTGGCTGTATTATTGAGCACCGGTATTGCAGTCCCTTTAATTGTGTATTTTGGGTTTGTTGGAGCCACCTTGAGCCTATTATTTGGGGGCGTCGCCACAGCGATACTCTACTGGTTGGCGCTTCATAAGGTGATGACCCAAACCACAAAACGGTGATTAGCTCATGAAGAAATACTATCCACTAATTCTTGTAGAGAGCTATTTACTCACGACTCTGCTATTACTTTTTTTTGGACCGATAGAGTTCCGAATTCACAACACTTCTCTTTTCCTCGTATTAATGCTGTTATACCACGGTTTTTTTATATTAGGTTATTGGATCGCGGCGTTGACCTATAAAGGACTAACAATAGGTACTCAAACCGATTATAGTAACTATTATTCTTCTGGAATTTACTATCTATCGTTTTTCATAGGGCTTATTGGCGTACTTGGAACATATAGTAACTTAATGCTGACCGATTCATTAATCCCTTATGATTTCTTCGAAAATTTAGCCAGAGGATTTTCTGAGCCGGGCTTAGTTTATGCTGAGCGTATGACTATGATCGGAGACGGCATTACAGCTGACTCCAGACTCTTTAATATTTTATCTTTATTTTTTTCGTTTTTTAAGCTTTTATTTATATTTCAATTTGTTTATTTTTGGAGAACACTAGGAAAATTAAATAAAGTATTGGCGATTATTTACTCTTTTCTTTTTATTTCCTCTGGAATATCTTCAGGTACCAACAGCGTTGTTTTCATATACTTTATATTTTTAGCGCTATCAATGCTGGTTGTTTTATACATTCGTAGATATATTCACTTCAAAAAAATCATGCTAGCGGCTGCAATCGCCGCCCTACTTCCCATCAGCTCTTTTGGCTACATAATGTCGCACAGAGGTGGTGGATTTGATTATTTCTCCACAACATCTCCGTTGGGGGACATTTCTGTCTCTGCAAGCCTAATCAACGGGGATAGTGGTACATATTTTGATTTTCTATATTATTCTTTTGTATGGCTAAATTATTATTTAGTCCAAGGATACTATGGATTTTCTTTAATATTAAATTTAGATTTCAATTGGACTTATGGTTTTGGTAACTCTGCATTCTTGCAGCGCCAGTTCTACATGCTAACCAATATCGATATTTCGGATCTAACTTTTCAACATAGAATTAGCGAATTCTGGGATGAGTCTGCTCAATGGCACAGCTTCTATTCTCAATTTGCTAATGATTTTGGGCTAGCCGGTCTTTCTGTTCTATTTTTGTTTTTAGGGTATTTTTTTTCCCGCACTTGGTGCTCTGTTATCTATAGGAATAGCTTCTATGGCGCGGCACTTATGCCTATCTTTGCAATAATGTTTATTTTTATTCCTGCAAATAACCAAGTCTTTGGATATATAGACACATTATCATATTTTATATTTATTAGTATTTTTTGGATTTTTGAAAAGAAAGCGCATAACTTACCGAAGACGGACACATCTCTTCAGACAAGGTAATGCTGGATCAAATGCTGCATTTTCGCAGTCCACCTCGAGTATATTGCTTTTTTTAGTAGTTAGTTATGCACCAAAATGCGAACGGGGCGGCGCGCAATTTGATTCAGATAACGCAACATAATAATTACTCCAAAACTTACTAGTTATATTTTGCGTATTGAGAGTGCCTCTTGTATTCGTTTTTATGTATCGTTTCTTTGTTGATGTCTGGATTCTGAAAAATCTCTACCCGTGCTAGCTAAACCATCCCCAGCCGCTCGCGCTGGTAGCTGCCGTCTTGCACGTGGCGGCACCATTCCTGGTTTTCCAGATACCATTGCACGGTCTTGCGCAGGCCCGATTCGAAGGTTTCCCGCGGTGTCCAGCCCAGCTCGCGCTGGATCTTGCCGGCATCGATGGCGTAGCGCATGTCGTGGCCGGGCCGATCCTGGACATAGGTGATCAGATCGCGGTAATGCGCAACGCCC
>Ga0180216_1003804_pt1 | contig 11741 bp, 12 predicted proteins | sample eDN3rd37CBELigMG_FD_128879 | JGI IMG/M metagenome (GOLD analysis project Ga0180216, IMG submission 128879) | Enriched Miracle-Growth compost microbial communities from Emeryville, California, USA - eDNA 3rd pass 37_C BE-Lig MG (version 2)... ...
CGGCCGGCGACGGATGCGACGGCCGGTCCCCACCCGATCGGGTCGAGGGAGGAGGTGAGCTTCTTCTGCAGATGGTTGAGCACCGAGCAACTCCAGAACTGGGTGAATGGTCCGGAGCCGATGTTGACGCCGCCGACGGAGGCGCGCACCTTACCCCCAGGTACGTGCTACCTGCATGTTCGCCGACGACGTGACGAAATCGGGCTGACCTCGGCTGCTGCGTGACGCACGAACCCGCCTGGTGGCGATTGTGAGAATGCTCACTCCTCGCCGGGTTCGCGCCCTCCGCCACGCCGACGACGCGCGACGGTGACCTCCCGGAACGCCTCGTACATCTCCTCGAGCGAACGCCGCTGGGGATTGGTCAGGTCGGGATCCTCGCGAATCGCCCGCAGCACGGCGGACTCCGCTCCGTCGTCGGCCTGCGCGTGGGCCGCGAGGGTGTCCGCGGACAGGTGCAACTGTTCGGCGATCGCTTGCAGCACACGCTCGCTCGGCGCCCGCAGGTTCCGTTCGATCTGCGACAGGTACGGATTCGAGATACCCACCATCGCCGCGAGCTGACGCATGGGCAGTTCTGCGAGTTCACGCTGGCGGCGGATCAACTCGCCCAACGTGCTCGGGCGCGACTCGTCCTCGTCCATGCCGACAGCATAAGCACGGTGATCCGTGCCGAGAGCATCCTCACGCGGGCGCGACTTCGAACGTCGTCGGGGGATGCGGGATAGTAGAGGGTGATCCCTGTTCGACGAGAGAGGACACCTCATGCTTGCCCGCACCGACCTGCGCGGTCGTACTCCCACCACTGCGGAGCTCAGGGGCGCACTGCCCCGCGGCGGAGTGGATGTGGACGCGGTGCTCCATCAGGTCCGTCCCGTCGTCGACGACATCCGCGACCGCGGCGCCGAGGCTGCGCTCGACTACTGCGAGAAGTTCGACGGGGTCCGCCCGGCGTCCGTGCGTGTTCCCGCCGCAGAACTCGACCGAGCGCTCGCCGAACTCGACCCCGCCGTCCGTGCCGCCCTCGAGGAGGCCATCGCGCGCACGCGCGTCGTGCACGCGGCCCAGCGTCGCACCGACGTCACCACCGAGGTCGTCCCCGGCGGTACCGTCACCGAACGCTGGGTGCCGGTCGAACGCGTCGGCCTCTACGTGCCCGGTGGCAACGCGGTCTATCCGTCGTCGGTCGTGATGAACGTCGTCCCGGCGCAGGCCGCCGGCGTCGAATCGCTCGTCATCGCCTCGCCGCCGCAGAAGAACTTCGGCGGACTGCCGCACCCGACGATCCTCGCCGCCGCGGCCCTGCTCGGCGTCGACGAGGTGTGGGCCGTCGGCGGCGCACAGGGTGTCGCACTGCTGTCCTACGGCGGCACCGACACCGACGGCGCCGAACTCGCCCCGGTCGACATGATCACCGGCCCCGGCAACATCTACGTCACCGCCGCCAAGCGGCTGTGCCGCGCGGTCGTCGGCATCGACGCCGAGGCCGGTCCCACCGAGATCGCGATCCTCGCCGACCACACCGCCGACGCGGTGCACGTCGCCGCCGACCTGATCAGTCAGGCCGAGCACGACGTCATGGCCGCTTCGGTGCTCGTCACCACCAGCACCGACCTCGCCGACGCCGTCGACACCGCGCTCGCCGCGCAACTCGAGCTCACCAAGCACCGCGAGCGCGTCACCACCGCGCTGTCCGGCAGCCAGTCCGGCATCGTCCTCGTCGACGACATCGACCAGGGCCTGAAGGTCGTCAACGCCTACGCCGCCGAGCACCTCGAGATCCAGACCGAGAACGCCTCCGAGGTCGCCGCGCGTGTCCGTTCGGCGGGTGCGATCTTCGTCGGGCCGTGGGCGCCGGTCTCCCTCGGCGACTACTGCGCCGGATCGAACCACGTGCTGCCCACCGCCGGCTGCGCCCGGCACTCGTCGGGCCTGAGCGTGCAGACCTTCCTTCGCGGCATCCACGTCGTCGAGTACACCGAGGCGGCCCTGAAGGACGTCTCCGGTCACGTCATCACCCTCGCGAACGCCGAGGACCTGCCCGCCCACGGTGAAGCCGTCCGTCTGCGATTCGAGGCGCTGAAGTGACCCAGATCCCCGGCTCCCGCATCACCCTCGCCGACCTGCCGCTGCGCGAGAACCTGCGCGGCAAGTCGCCCTACGGTGCACCCCAGCTGACGGTGCCCGTCCAGCTCAACACCAACGAGAACCCGCACCCGCCCACGCAGGCGCTCGTCGACGACGTCGCCGAGGCCGTGCGTGAGGCGGCGACGCAGCTGCACCGCTATCCCGACCGCGACGCGGTCGCGCTGCGCACCGACCTCGCCGCCTATCTGACGAAGGCGTCCGGTGTTCCCCTCGGCGTCGAGAACGTCTGGGCCGCGAACGGTTCCAACGAGATCCTGCAGCAGCTCCTGCAGGCCTTCGGTGGCCCCGGGCGCACGTCGATGGGCTTCGTGCCGTCGTACTCGATGCACCCGATCATCGCCGACGGCACCCAGACCGAGTGGCTGTCCACCTACCGGCGCGACGACTTCACCCTCGACGTCGAGGCATCCGTCGCCGCCGTGCGGGAGCGGCGGCCCGACGTCGTCTTCGTCACCAGCCCCAACAACCCGACGGGACACAGCATCCCGCTCGACCAGTTGCGGGTGATCCTCGACGCCGCACCCGGCATCGTGATCGTCGACGAGGCGTACGTCGAGTTCTCGTCGCAGCCGAGCGCTCTGTCGCTGATCGACGAGTACCCGACGAAGGTCGTCGTCTCGCGGACGATGAGCAAGGCGTTCGCCTTCGCCGGTGGACGGCTCGGCTATCTCGCCGCCGCCCCCGCGGTGATCGAGGCGCTGCTGCTCGTGCGCCTGCCCTATCACTTGTCGGTCGTCACCCAGGCCGCCGCGCGTGCGGCTCTGCGGCACGCGGACGAAACCCTCGCATCGGTCGCCGAACTGGCCGCCCAGCGCGACCGCGTCGCCGCCGAACTCGCCCGGTTCGGCTACGACGTGATCCCCTCCGACGCCAACTTCATCCTGTTCGGCCGCTTCGCGGATGCCCCCGCCACCTGGCAGCGGTATCTCGACGAGGGTGTGCTCATCCGCGACGTCGGGATCCCCGGCTACCTGCGCACCACGATCGGCCTGACCCACGAGAACGACGAGTTGCTGCGAGTGAGCGAAAAGCTCGCAGCCACGGAAATCGAGGAAACCCGATGAGCGACCGCATCGCGCGCGTCGAACGCACCACCAAGGAATCGAGCATCACCGTCGAGATCGACCTCGACGGGACCGGCCGCACCGAGATCTCCACGGGGATCCCGTTCTACGACCACATGCTCACCGCGCTCGGCCAGCACGGTTCGTTCGATCTCACCGTGCAGGCGCAGGGCGACGTCGAGATCGAGGCCCACCACACCGTCGAGGACACCGCCATCGTCCTCGGCCAGGCCTTCGGTCAGGCCCTCGGCGACAAACGCGGCATCCGGCGCTTCGGCGACTGCTTCATCCCGATGGACGAGACCCTCGCGCACGCGTCGGTCGACGTCTCCGGCCGCCCCTACTGCGTGTTCACCGGTGAACCCGACTACATGGTGCACTCGGTGATCGGGGGATACCCCGGCGTGCCCTACTCGACGGTGATCAACCGGCACGTGTTCGAGTCGTTCGCCTTCCACGCCCGCATCGCACTGCACGTGCGGGTGCTCTACGGCCGCGACCCGCACCACATCACCGAGGCCGAGTTCAAGGCGGTCGCCCGTGCGCTGCGCGAGGCCGTCGAACCCGACCCCCGCGTGGCCGGCATCCCGTCGACGAAGGGCAGTCTCTGACATATGGATGTCGTCCTCACCTACCTGTGCTTCATCGTGGCCGGATTCGCGGCGGGCGGAACGTGGTCGATGTGGAAGGCTCGCAACACGTTGTTCGCGGGTGTGCTGCTGGCTCTGACCGTGCTGGCAGCCGCCGCGGGCGTCTTCCGGTTGCTCTGACGTGGCGGAACAACAAGGACTGTTCACCGTTCGTGGTCTGATCCCGGCGTGGTCGACGTCCGCGGCGGCCTTCGGCGGCTTCTCGCTGCTGCTGCCGGTCGTGCCGTGGGCGATCGCCGAGGCCGGTGGCAGCGACACGCTCGCCGGGTCGGTGACGGCGGTGTTCATGTTCACCACGGTCCTGACCCAGCTCGCGATGCCGCGACTGCTGCGCGCGTTCGGTCACCGCGCGACGCTCGCGGCCGGCTGCCTGTTCCTCGGGCCACCGTCGCTGCTGTTCCTCGTGTCGATGGCCCCGGCGGCCGTGCTCGGGATCTCCGCGTTGCGCGGTATCGGCTTCGGCATGATCACCGTGGCGGCGGCCGCTCTCGTCGGTGAGCTCGCGCCGCCGCGATTGCTCGGCCGGGCCACCGGCATGCTCGGCATCGCCATCGCCGCGTCCCAGACGATCGGCCTGCCCGCCGGGCTGGCGATCGCCGAGCGGTTCTCCACCACGCCGGTGTTCGTGCTCGGCGCGATCATCTCGTCCACCGGTCTGTTCGCCGCGAGCCGTCTGCCACGGCTGGCCGCGAAACAGTCGCGGACGGCACGACGGGTGCCGCCGGTCGTGCTCCTGTTCCCGCTGGTCGCGGTGGGCGCGGGTGCGATCGCCTACGGCGGTCTCACCTCGCTGTTGCGCATCGCGGTCGCTGGCCTGCCCGTCGCGGCAGCGTTGGCCGTACTCAGCGCGTCCTCGCTGATCGGGCGGTACGCGGCAGGTTCCGTCGCGGACCGGGTCGGCGCCGGCAAGTTGCTGCCCGTCGGTCTCGGCCTGGCGGGCCTGGCGATGATTCCCTTCGCGCTCGTCGCCGACGACCGCGGGGGAGCGGTGCTGCTGATCGTCGCCGCGATCGCCTTCGGATTCGGCTTCGGTGTCGTGCAGAACGAGGCGCTGCTCGTCGCGTTCCGTCGCGCCGGGGCCGGTAACACCGGCTCGGCGAGCGCCGCCTGGAACATCGGCTTCGACGCCGGCACCGGCGCCGGTTCGTTCGCCCTCGGCGCGGTGGCAGCCGCGGCCGGATATCCCGCGGCGTTCGCCGCGGCCGCGGTCCTGGTCCCGGCCCTGCCGCTGCTGGCCCGACTGGCCGGGCCGTCGGAACGTCCCCGTCCCACCACCTAGAATCGACATCATGAGCGCAACCACGGTCGCCGTCCTCGACTACGGCTCGGGCAATCTCCACTCCGCCACGCGGGCAGTCGCCCGTACCGGCGTGCATGTGGAGGTCACCGCCGACCCGAAGATCGCGCTCGCCGCCGACGGCCTCGTCGTCCCCGGCGTCGGGGCCTTCGACGCGTGCATGAAGGGCCTGCGCAGCGTCGGTGGAGACAAGATCATCGGCACCCGCCTCGCCGGCGGACGCCCCGTGCTCGGCATCTGCGTCGGCATGCAGATCCTGTTCGAACGCGGCGTCGAGCACGGCATCGAGACCGAGGGCTGCGGCGAGTGGCCCGGTACGGTCGAGCGCTTGGACGCACCGGTGCTGCCGCACATGGGCTGGAACACCGTCGAGGCGCCCGCCGACTCGGTGCTCTTCGCCGGCATGGACGCCGACACCCGCTTCTACTTCGTCCACACCTACGCCGCCCGCAAGTGGGAACTCGACACTCCCGAGCGTCTCGCCCCGCCGAAGGTGACCTGGGCCGAGCACGGCAGCCGGTTCGTCGCCGCCGTCGAGAACGGTCCGCTCTCGGCCACCCAGTTCCACCCGGAGAAGTCCGGCGACGCCGGCGCACAGTTGCTGCAGAACTGGGTCAGCTCGTTGTGACCGGGCCGCGGCGCGGTCGGCCGGGCGGAGAGTTCTCCTTCGGCCGTCACGCGCTGATGTCTGTCGGCACAGCGACCGTCGTCCTGCTCGTCACCGCGATCGTCGTGGTGGCGGTCCGGCCCACGCCGGTCGTCGGTCTCGTCATCGCACTCGTCGGCATCGTGGCGGCCGTCGTTGCGATGGGTGTCGTGTCGACGCGGTCGGCCCGCCGCGCCTTCGGTCCCGCCGAGGACGACCGTCCCGGAACCTGACGCGCCGAACCGGATTTCGCCCGGCGTGTTGCGGTAGCGAAGCCCGGTTGGGCGCGCGAGGGGCTTCGTAACGCAGCTGTGCGGACTCGAAATCGATCTGCCGCGCCCTGATTCACCTCGCGCGCTCCTCGGAGGGGACGACGGCGCCCTGCGTCGCCGCGCGCAGACGATCGGCGAACACCGCGCAGGACCGCACGATCTCCGGGTCCGCGCGCATCCGGACGTCGGCGTCGAGGGTGGCGAGCGCGAGGACGAGCCACTGCCACGACTCGACGGCGAGGTGCACCTCGGTCCGGTCGTCACCCGTCGGCCGGATCTCGGCGTCCTGGTACTTCAGCGCGTCGGCGACGTGCGTGGCCGAGGCCGCCACGTCCAGGTGCACTGGTGTCCGCCCCTGCCGGAGTCCTTGCCGCAGGTATTCCGTGGCGGACCCGGCGGGAAGCGGGCGGGGTGCGAACCGGCGGCCGGTTCGGAGCAGGTCGCGCACACGATCGAGGCGGAAGACCCGCCAGTCCTCGCGGTCGACGTCCCATCCGAGGAGGTACCACCGCAGCAGGTGGTGGACCTGCCGGTACGGCTCGACCCGGCGCGAGGTCGGCGAGCCCTGCGCGTCGACGTAGTCGAAGGTGAGCGTGTCGCACCGCGCGACCGCCTCCGCCACGGTGCCGAGCAGCTCCGCCGACACGCTGGGCGCCTGCAGCGCACTCGTCTCCACCGTGCTGCGGACGGCCGCGACCCGCGGGCGCAACCGCGCGGGCAGGAACTGGTCGAGCTTGCCGTAGGCGCGGGTGGCAGCGTCGTCCAGTCCACCTTCGGCCGGCCCGGTCGCGGCGAGAGCGCCGAGCCCCAGCAGCACCGCGACGGCCTCGTCGTCGTCGAGTACCAGCGGCGGCATCGAGCGCCCCGACGCGAGACGGTAGAAACCGCCGGGCCCGGAACGAGTTTCGACGGGATATCCGTAGCCGCGCAGACGGTCCACGTCGCGACGGAGCGTCCGGCGACTCACCTGCAGCCGCCGGGCCAACTCGTCTCCGCCGATCGCGCGTCCGGTCTGCAGGATCGACAACAACGCGAGCATCCGTTCGGTGACGTCCGCCATGCCGTCATCCTCCCACCGGTTGCGGCCAGGATCAGGCCGCAATCGGTCCTAGCGTCGAGTCATGGCAACCGCAGTCATCGAAACCGGGGAGACAGTGCGAGGCCGGGACATCACCATCCGCCGTGCCCGCACCCACAACCTGGCAGACATCGACCTGACCGTCCCGCGGAACCGGCTCGTGGTGATCGTCGGGATCTCCGGCTCCGGCAAGTCGTCACTGGTCTTCGACACCATCGCCGCGGAGGCCGGATACCAGCTCAACGAGACGTACCCGCCGTTCACGCGCAATCGGTTGCCGAAGTGGACGCGCCCCGACGTCGACCACATCGACGGTCTGACGCCGGTGATCGTCGTCGACCAGCGCCGCCTCGGCGGCAACGCCCGCTCGACGGTCGGCACCATCACCGACACCTGGACCTATCTGCGGCTGCTGTACTCCCGGGCGGGCACGCCCGTGCTCGGCGAGTCGAACCGCTTCTCGTTCAACGACCCCACCGGGATGTGCCCGACCTGCTCCGGGCTCGGTGAGATCGTCGTCAGTGCCGTCGAACGGTTCCTCGATCTCGACAGGTCCCTCGCCGAGGGCGCGATCCTGGTGCCCGGCTTCGGCCACGGTGGGTACTGGTACTCCCAGTACGCCGACATCGGTTCCTTCGACGCGGACACACCCCTGCGCGAGTGGAAGCCCGCCGAGCGGGAAGCACTGCTCCACGGCGGCGAGGCCGCAGCGGCGCTGGGCCACAAACCGCCGGACGGTTACGAGGGCGTCGTCGAGAGGTTCGAGCGCATCTACCTGCACACCTCCGACAACCTCTCCGAACGCAAACAGGACGTCATCCGGCGTTTCACCCGCGCCGAGACGTGCCCGGACTGCGGTGGGGAACGGCTGAACGCAGCCGCGCGGGCGGTCACCGTGCGCGGTCGCACGATCGGGGAGCTGTCCCGGCTCGAGATCACCGAGTTGCTCGAGTTCGTGCGCACGATCGACGACGAGCGCGCCGCGCCAGTGGTCTCCGCACTGGTGGACCGGCTCGGGGCGATGGTGACGATCGGCCTCGGCTATCTCGCGCTCGCCCGGACGACCACCACGCTCTCGGGCGGCGAATCGCAACGGATCAAGATGGTCCGTCACCTCGGGTCGAGCCTGACGGAGATGACCTATGTCGTCGACGAACCGACGGTCGGTCTGCATCCCGCCGACGTGGAGTCGATGATCGAGCTTCTCGAACGGCTCCGCGACAGCGGCAACACCGTCCTCGTCGTCGAACACGACCCGGCCGTCATGGCCCGTGCCGATCAGGTGATCGAGATCGGTCCCGGTGCGGGCTCGTCCGGTGGTCGCCTGGTCTTCCAGGGCACCTTCGACCGGTTGCGGACGGCCGACACCCCCACCGGCCGATCGCTGCGCCGCGACACCGGCCGCGGTCGCCCCGCCCGCGAGGCGACCGGCCGCCTCAAGATCGCCGATGCGCGTCGCAACAACCTCCGCGACCTGACGGTGCGGATCCCCACCGGGGTGCTCACCGTGTTCACCGGCGTCGCCGGATCGGGAAAGTCCAGTCTCGCGGCCGAACTCGTCGACCGGCACGACGCCACGGTGATCGATCAGCGGTCGGTGAGCACGAATCGCCGCTCCACCCCGATCACCTACACCGGCATCGCACCCGCCCTGCGGCGGATGTTCGCCGAACACAACGGTGTGCCGGCGAGCCTGTTCAGCGCGAACTCGGCGGGTGCGTGCCCGACCTGCAAGGGGGCCGGTGTCATATACATCGACCTCGCCTTCATGGACGGACACGAGGTCGTCTGCGACACCTGCCACGGCCGCCGATTCACCGCAGAGGTGCTCGGGCATACCGTGAACGGCCTGTCGATCGCCGACGTCGACGACCTCACCGTCGGTCGTGCCCTCGAGGAACTGCCGCACCCGGAGATCGCACGCCGACTGGACGCACTCGCCGGGGTGGGCCTCGACTACCTCCGCCTCGGACAGTCACTCGACACGCTCTCGGGCGGGGAGTGCCAACGGGTCAAGATCGCCAGGGAACTCGGACGAGCGAAGACGCCGACCCTCTACGTCCTCGACGAACCGACCACCGGCCTGCACGCCGAGGACGTCGGCACCCTCCTGCGCGTCTTCGACGACCTCGTCGACCGGGGGCACACGGTCGTCGTCATCGAGCACCACCTCGACGTGGTCCGGCACGCCGACCACATCGTCGACCTCGGACCGGGACCGGGACGGCACGGGGGAACCGTGCTGTACGAGGGGCCCGTCGACGAGTACACCGGCCGCCCGACCCCGACCTGCCGGGCCCTCGACGCGGCACGGTCGGCATGACGCACGGCGCTTTCCTGACGCCCCGGCCACGCGTTTGGCGATGTCACAGGTACAGGCACTAATGTGTACGCAGTGAGCCTGGTCCTTTTGCCCGCAGTCGACGTCGTCAACGGTGAAGCAGTTCGCCTCGTTCAGGGAGAGGCGGGCAGCGAGACCGGTTACGGTTCGCCCCGCGACGCCGCTCTCGAATGGCAGAACGCCGGCGCCGAATGGGTGCACATGGTCGATCTCGACGCGGCGTTCGGCCGCGGCGACAACCGTGCACTTCTCGCCGACGTCGTCGGCGAACTCGACGTGAAAGTCGAACTGTCGGGTGGCATCCGCGACGACGAGACACTCGCCGCGGCCCTCGCGACCGGCTGCGCCCGCGTCAACCTCGGCACCGCCGCGATCGAGAATCCCGAGTGGTGCTCGCGCGTCATCGGCGAGTTCGGCGACCGGATCGCCGTGGGCCTCGACGTCAAGCTCCTCGACGGCCAGTGGCGGCTGCGCGGCCGCGGCTGGGTCTCCGACGGCGGCGATCTGTGGGAGGTGCTCGAGCGCCTCGAACGCGACGGCTGCTCGCGCTACGTCGTCACCGACGTCACCAAGGACGGCACCCTCTCCGGCCCCAACCTCGACCTCCTCCGTGAGGTGTGCGCGGCCACCGACTCTCCGGTCGTCGCGTCCGGCGGCGTCTCGACCGTCGACGACCTACGTGCCATCGCGACGCTCACCGACGAAGGCGTCGAAGGCGCCATCATCGGAAAGGCGCTCTACGCGGGCCGATTCACACTGACCGAGGCGCTCGACGCCGTCTCGCGCTGACCGATGACCGACCCCGCAGACCTGAACCGGCTGCTCGCCGTCGCGAGCGGTGTACTCGACGAGGTCGCGGAACGGTTCGTCGCCGGGCACGGTGCGCCGCGCTCCGTCGACAAGGGACCGAACGACTTCGCGACCGATCTCGATCTCGAACTCGAACGGCGGATCTCCGGTGCGCTCGCCGAGCGCACCGGTATCGCCGTGCACGGTGAGGAGTTCGGCGGCCCGTCCGCGGGGGAGGGCACCGTCTGGTTGCTCGACCCGATCGACGGCACCATCAACTACTCCGCCGGGCTGCCGATGGCCGGGATCCTCCTCGCACTCGTCGAGGACGGTGAACCGATCCTCGGCCTCACGTGGCTGCCGCTGACCGATCAGCGCTTCGCGGGAATCGCCGACGGGCCGCTGCTCGTGAACGGCAAACCCACCGACCCGCTGCAACCTGCGCGGCTCGAGGACGTGATGATCGCCGTCGGCAGTTTCGACATCGACAGTCGCGGCCGCGTGCCCGGCACCCGGCGCCTCGCCGTGATCACCGAGCTGAGCCGGCGCGTCGCCCGGCTGCGCATGCACGGCTCCACCGGCGCCGACCTCGCGTACACCGCCGGAGGCGCGATCGGCGGTGCCGTCGTGTTCGGCCATCACCCCTGGGACAACGCTGCCGGTGTCGCACTCGTGCGGGCCGCCGGTGGCATCGCCACCGACTTCGCGGGCAGCCCCTGGCGGATCGGGTCCGGATCGGTGGTCGCTGCAGCGCCCGGAGTGCACGGCGAGATACTGGAGATTGTGCAGTCGGCGACGGAACAGTCCGTGGCCGAGCAGTTGGGTTCCGAAGGAGATCGAACATGACGCTGGCCGTGCGGGTCATCCCGTGCCTCGACGTGGATGCGGGGCGGGTGGTCAAGGGTGTCAACTTCGAGAACCTGCGCGATGCGGGTGATCCGGTCGAGCTCGCCGCCCTCTACAACGAACAGGGCGCCGACGAACTGACCTTCCTCGACGTCACCGCGTCGAGCGGCGACCGCGGCACCATGCTCGACGTCGTCACGCGCACCGCCGAGCAGGTGTTCATCCCGCTCACGGTCGGAGGCGGCGTCCGCACCGTCGAGGACGTCGACCGCCTGTTGCGCGCCGGCGCCGACAAGGTCTCGGTCAACACCGCGGCCATCGCCCGGCCCGAGGTGCTGCGCGAGATGTCCGAGCGGTTCGGGTCGCAGTGCATCGTGCTGTCGGTCGACGCGCGCACCGTCCCTGCAGGGCAGGAACCCACGCCGAGCGGCTGGGAGGTCACCACACACGGTGGTCGTCGCGGGACCGGCATCGACGCGGTCGAGTGGGCCCGGCGCGGCGAGGAACTCGGCGTCGGCGAGATCCTCCTCAACTCGATGGACGCCGACGGCACCAAGAACGGTTTCGACCTGAAGATGATCGAGGCCGTGCGCAAGGCCGTGCACGTGCC
>Ga0180216_1003805_pt1 | contig 11738 bp, 10 predicted proteins | sample eDN3rd37CBELigMG_FD_128879 | JGI IMG/M metagenome (GOLD analysis project Ga0180216, IMG submission 128879) | Enriched Miracle-Growth compost microbial communities from Emeryville, California, USA - eDNA 3rd pass 37_C BE-Lig MG (version 2)... ...
AGCCGGCGGTTCGACAAGTCGAAGGACAGCGCCCGAATCTCCTCAAAGCCGTTCAGGGCTAGGCGAATCATTCGTTCTTCTGATGGACAGTCCATCTTCGGCACGGCATAAACACTGACCCATCTCCCTGGCGCCTCGGAGGAGGCCTGTATATCGGTATCCGCTGCGGACGTTGCATCACCGCCACAGGCGCCACCACCGGATTTGCTCATGATACGACTCCACTTGAACAATGTTGTGGTACCATTCAAAACTATAAAGCTACTATAAGTTCAATAGAGTAAAGAATCCGAAGCGCCGCGGGCCGGCGACGCGCATGCGCAAGGAAGAAGTGGATGCCCGCGCCTCAGGCGGCCTCGTAGAAGTCCTCGAGGGCGCGCTGGAGGAAGCGCTTGGTCTGCAGCTCCACCTGCCGCACGCGCTCGCGGGAGAGGCCCCATCGCTTGCCGATGGCCTCCAGGGTCTCGGGATCGTCCGAGCCCAGGCGCTCCTCGAGGATGTCCCAGCCGAGCGGGCCGATGCGCTTGCGGTAGCGCTCCAGCCTCTCGCGGAGCTTGGCGTCGATGCTCGCGCGGATGGTGTGCTCCTCGGGAGTGGGGCCCTCGTCCTCGAGCCGATCGAGGCCGGTGAGCTCGCCCTCCTCGTCCATGGGCAAGTCGAGGGAGACGTCGCGGAGCCAGGCCCGATGACCGTCCTCGCCTCCCCGGACGGCGGAGTGGACCTCGCGCAGATACTTCTGGATGTAGGCGCGGATCCACCACACCGAGTAGGTGGAGAAGCGGGTGCCCTTCTTCGTGTCGAACTTCTCGACGGCGCGAAGGAGGCCAAGGTTGCCCTCCTGGATCAGGTCGTCCAGCCGCGCGCCCCTGCCGAGGTAGCGCTTGGCCACGGCCACGACGAAGGGCAGGTTCCGGGTGATCAGCTCCTCGCGGGCCTTCGGATCCCCGTTGCGGCAGCGGATCGCGAGCTCCCGCTCCTCCTCGCGGGTCAAAGGAGCGGAACGGGGCAGGGTCTTGAGGTAGGGATCCAGTCCCTCGAACTCGCTGCTGCGTCGCTTGCTCATCACTGCTCTCCTTGGCCTCAGAAAGACGGTTACGTTACGTCACCTATTCCCTAATGCGCGAGGGCTCGTTCGGTTGCCCGCCGAGAGCCGAAATCAGAAAAACTTCTGCGTTCGAGCAGACCGACGGCCGCGCGCCCCGCCCGCGAAAGAGCCCCCTTCGGACGGAGGAAACAGCTCAGTCGGGGAAAATCTTGCCGGGGTTGAGGATCCCCTGGGGATCGAAGACCGCCTTGAGGGCGCGCTGCAGCTCGAGCGTCGCCTCGTCCTGCTCCCAGGGGAGGAAAGGAGCCTTGGCAAGGCCCACCCCGTGCTCGCCGGTGATCGTGCCCCCCAGATCGAGGGCCGTCCGGACGATCTCCCGCACGCAGGCCTCCACCTTCGGGAGCTCGTCGTCGTGGTCGTAGAGGACGTTGGCGTGGAGGTTCCCGTCGCCCGCGTGGCCGTAGGTGGCGACCGTCAGGCCCGCGGCGGAGCCGATGGCTTTGAAGCGGGAGATGGCCTCGGGAATCCGCGACCGGGGGACGACCACGTCCTCGCTGATCTTCTTCGGATGCAGCTTGCGGAGCGCCTCGGAGACCACCCGGCGGTTTCGCCAGATCTCCTCGCGCTGGTGCTCGCCGTGGGCCACGAGCACGTCCAGGGCCCCCTCCTCCAGGCAGATCTCGCCGAGGCGCTCCAGCCCGGAGAAGACCGCGGCCTCGTCGTCTCCGTCGGTCTCGACGACGAGGGCGGCGCCCGCCCCCGGCGGAAAGGGACCGCCCTCCCCCACCGCGGCGATCGCGCAATCGTCCAAGAGTTCGAGGGTGCGCGGCAGGATGCCCTCCACGAAGACCCTCGCGACCGCCTTCCCGGCGGTGACGGCGTCCGGAAAGACGCAGAGGCCCGTAGAGACCCACCTGGGCTTGGGCAGGAGCTTCAGGGTGATCTCGGTGACCACCGCGAGCGTCCCCTCGCTCCCCACGAGGAGGCCCGTGAGATCGTAGCCGGCCACGCCCTTGATCGTCCGCTTCCCCGTCCGGATCACCTTCCCCGTGGGGAGGACGGCCTCCAGGCCGAGGACGTAATCACGGGTCACGCCGTACTTGAGGGCGCGCGGTCCCCCCGCGTTCTCGGCGACGTTTCCGCCGATGGTGCAGCTCTCCCAGGAGTTCGGGTCGGGGGGATAGAAGAGGCCGGCCCGCTCGGCCGTGGCCATCACCTCCCCCGTGATCACGCCGGGCTGGACGACCATGGTGAGATCCTCGGGGGAGAAGGCGAGGATGCGGTTCATCCGCTCGAGGGAGAGCGCGATGCCGCCCCGCAGGGGAAGCGATCCGCCGCTCTTGCCGGTGCGCGCGCCGCAGGGCGTGACGGGGATGGAGAAGCGCGAGGCGACGCGGAAGACCTCCTCCACGTCCTCCCGCGACTCGGCGAAGACGACGGCCGCGGGGGGGAAATCCCCCAGTCCGGAGGCGTCACGGGCGTACGAATCCAGGCGCTCCGGATCCCAGGTCTCGATCTTCGAAGGGCCGAGGGCCTCCCGCAAGCGATCGAGCCACGCGCTCATCGATACCCGATCCTGCGCACGAAGCGCTCGCGGAGATCCGCTCGCTCGGCGAATTCGCCGGTGAAGGCCTCGGTGATCGCGCGCGAGGAGGCGCGACGCTCGCCGCGGATGGTCATGCAGCTCTGCTCGGCCTCCAGGATCACCGCGGCGCCCCCCGCCTCGAGCTCCTGCCGGATGCTCTCCGCAATCTCGCGGGCCAGGGTCTCCTGGAGGATGAGCCGGTGGGAGAAGACGTCCACCAGCCGGGCCAGACGGGAGAAGCCCACGACCTTCCCCGCCGGGAGGTAGGCCACGTGGGCCACCCCGCGGTAGGGGAGGAGGTGGTGGGGACACATGGACTGGAAGTCGATCGAGGTGACGACGACCATCTCGTCCGCCTCGGGCTTCCGCTCCTCGTAGAAATCGCCCAGGACCTCGCGCGCGCTGCGGTCGTAGCCGTCGAGGAATTCCTCGGCCCAGGCGAGGGCCACGCGCCGCGGGGTCTCCCGAACGTTGGGGTCCTGGAGGTCCACGCCGCATCCCTCGAGGAAGAGACGGACCGCCTCCTCCATCTTGGCGAGGTCGACGGGGCGGATGCGCGGCGTTTCTCCGGGAGCCCGTGGTTTCATCTTTCCCCCTCGTAGACGACGGAGTACTTCGTCGTCTCCCAGAGTTCGAGCCGGCTCAGCCCCGGGAGGACCGGAGCCAACCGCTCCCAGATCCAGACCACGATGTTCTCGGCGGTCGGATTCTCCATGAAGTCGTTGAGATTGTGGTGGTCCAGGCGATCGATCGCATGGTCCCACGCGATCCGCTCGAGGTCGGCGAAGTCCATCACCATCCCGGTGGCCGGGTCGATGGGGCCCTTCACGCAGACGAGCAGGCGGTAGTTGTGCCCGTGCGGGCGCCGGCAGACACCCGGGTGGTTGGGGAGATGGTGGGCGGAGGAGAACTCGATCTCGATGCGGATCTCGACCATGGGAGGCTCCATGCAGGCGCGAGCGTCGATCGACCCGTTAGCGGAATGCGGGCCCGGCCGCAAGGCGCTCGCGACGCGGGCGAGACGGTCGAAACCGCCCGGAAACGATCCACGACGCGTCGCGCCAACAGATGAAAAATTTACAAGGAAATTTCTTGCCAAGCCCCATGATCGGGGTAGACTGCGCCCGAACCTCTCCTTCGGGCCACGAGAACATGAACGCGACCATCGAAGCCAAGCAGCGCAACCAGGACGCCAAGACCCTCCCCGCCCCGCCCGCCGCGCTTTGGACCTTCGCGGTGATCTTCACCCTTTCGGCGGTCGTGGCGCTGATCCACTGAGGCGGGCGCTCATCCCACGACGGGCATGGCCGCCTTGCGGACGAGGCGCGAGACCGGCGTGCCTCGGAGCAGGTGGGATTCGACGATCTCCTGCACGTCCTCGGGCGTGACCCCCACGTACCACACACCCTGCGGATAGACGACGATCGCGGGGCCCTCTTCGCAGACGTCCAGGCAGCCCGCCGAGTTGGCGCGGACCGTGGCGCGCAGCCCATGCTGGGCGACGGCCTTCTTGAGCGCCGCGCGGATCTCGTCGCCGCCCCGATGACCACAAGAGGGCTTGGAGGCTCCCTCGGGGCGGCGGTTGGTACAGACGAATAGGTGCAGCTCGTACGGCGGTGGCATGCGGGGGGAACTAATCGATTCCGCCCCGCTTTGCCACCGTCATGCGCGACTCAGGGGGTGACCGTGACCTGCACCTCCTCGCAATCCCTCTCCCAATCCACGCCGTAGACGCAGATCCGGAAGGTGGTGTCGTCGGAAACCTGCACGTTCATCGACCCCGAGGACGACACCCTGGGCTCGTACCGGAAGATCCGGTTCGCGAGCTGTCCCGAATCGGGCTTCGGCGTGAAGTTGATGCCCTGGCTCCCGGTGAAGTTCTGGTAGCCCGCAGAGTACTGGAAAGAAGAGGGCATCGAGCCGTATCGCGTCTCGAAGACGCCCGACTCGCGCAGGGCGACCTGGAAGACGGCGCCGTTGGCTCTCCACTCGAGGATGACCAACTGGCCCTCGTCGTCGGACTCCTGCTTCCAATGGAAGCTCACACCCGACCAGAGATCGGCTCCGAAGGGGATGATCTGCGACCAGGGCGCCGACGTGCTCGGATAGCTCCGCATCGGGATCCCGCTCCAGTCGAAGCCGGGACCGGGAACCGACGTGTTGAGGCCCAGCCACCCGTTCACGCCCATGCGCACCTGCGACACCATCCTCCCGTCCCAGGGGAATTGGAAGCCGGTGGGCAGGTCGATGGTCGCACATCCCTCGTCGGTGTCGCTTCCGGTTCCGGTCTGGCAGTTGGGGATCTGCGACACGGTGTTCGTGCCCGACTGGCCGAGGATCGTGGTGAAGGTCCTTCCGAAGATCTCCTCCATCGGCTGGACGATGAGGGGCCCGTTGAGGAAGGTGTGCCCGCCGTGCGTCACCCACGAGACCGTCACCGTCCCTCCCTTGGCGACGGTGGTGGGCGTCACCGTGAACGTGTCGACGGTGGGTGTGTAGTAGGGGATGTCGATCTCCTCGGATTCCGATTCGCCCCACGGGTTCTCGGCGACGACGCGATATCGACTCCCCTCCTCCTCCGGCTGGACCGCCAGCGAGCCTTGGGCCACCTGCTGCGGGCGCGACTCGTCGAGGAGCGTGCGGAGGATGCCGCCCTCCTCGTCGAGTTCGTGGACGAGGACCCGGGTGGCCCACATGGTCTGCCAGCGGAGCCGGGGAGGATCGCCGGGCTTGAAGGGGTCGTAGGCGGGCGGATTGGCGACGAGGGTGAGTTCGGGGGCGTCGAAGACGGCCGACGTCACGCTTCCCTGCGTCGGATGGGCCCCATCGGCCCTGGCCCGCAGCGTGAAGGTCCGATAGCCGGCGGCCGTCACCGTTCTCACCACGCGGCCCTCGTGCGGGTCGGCGTCGCCGACGTCGTAGGAGTTGCCCAGATCGTCGTGGATCTCGAGGAAGGTGGGACGGCCGAGGGTGTCGGGCTGGACCTTCCAGGAGAACTCCACCTCATGACCGGCCCGCACCGGGTTCGGCGAGACGGAGAACTCGCGGACCCGCGGCCCGCTGGTCACCGTCACGTAGAGTTCCGCGGTGGAGGTTCCCGAGGCGTTCACCGAGCGGACGAAGTAGGCGTGAGCCCCCTCCTCCATCGGCACCGTCAGCTCGTGGCTCCCCTCTTCGATCTCGAAGGGATCGTCCGTGGAGTGGAGGACCGCCCCATCGGAATCCTCGACGACGAGCAGGTTTCCGCCGAGGCTTTCCCACGAGATCGTGACCTTCTCGCCGGGCAGGACGATCTCCGGCTCGAGTCGGGCGGTGATCTCCGGTTCGCCGTGGCTGACGCCGATCATGGCCTTCACCGAGTCGCCGGCGAGGTTGAAGGCCACCAGCTCGAAGGCGGTCGGCTCGGCGATGGTCTGCTCGATCGCGTCGCTCATCTCGTAGTCTTCGAGGGGGACCCGCACGCTCTGGGTCCCGACGATGCGATGGAGCTCGAGGCGAACGGCGCCTTCGACCTCCCAGACGAGGAAGAAGGGCTCGCCGGGCCCCACCCGTTCCGGGATGGCGCGGAAGGTCTCGATGGTCGGGAGGGGGACGCCCTCGAAGACGACGACCTCCTCCGTCTCCACCCTTCCATTGGAGGCGAGGAGGCGGAAGGTCGTCCCCTCGGGGACCGTCGGCACGACTACCACGTCCGCGGTGGGGCGCTTCCCGGTCAGATCCAGGAGGCCGTGGGCGCTGCTCTCGATCCGGAGGCTCTTGGCGTTCGCGATCTGCCAGCTCAGGCGAACGTCGGGCTTGTTGCCCGAGCCCTCGGTCACGGCCGGGGGATCCAGGTTGACGCGATTGAATTCCGGCGGACCGACGACGGGGACCTCGAGCTCCCGCTTCGCCTCCACCCCCTGCCGGGTGGCGACGAGGACGAAGATCCCGTCGCTGGGCACGGGCAACTTCGTCTTCCCCCGATCCGCCTGGTCGGCGTGCGCCTGGAAGTTCAGCCCGTCGACGTCGGTGATCCGGAGGGATTCCGCGCCTCGCGTGCGCCACTCCACTTCGACCAGCTCGCCCGGGTACTTGGGGAATTCCACGTCGTGGCTGAAGGAATCGATAGCCGGGGCGACCTCGAGCCTGGCGGTCGCGTGTGCGGTTCCGAGCATGCCCTCCGCCTCGAGGGTGAACTCCGTGGCGTCGTGACCGACGATCTCGTGGCTCCCCGTCGGCTGGATGGTGTTGATGATCAACCTTCCGTCCTGGTGGATGGTGATCTTCTCCGCGTGCACGGTGTTCCAGCGCAGGTGGGCCTTCTCGCCGAAGGTGACGACCTCGGGCTCGAGCCAGAGCTCGGCGACGACCTCGTTGGCCGGGATCACCTCGAGCGTGGCGGTCTTGTCGACCGTTTTTCCGCTGGAGTTGCTGGCGACGAGGACGTAGGTGGTGGTCGCCGTGGGCGAGACCTCGACCTCGCCCGCTTCCGGGGAGGCGCCCTTCAGATCGATCGCGGCGCCTCCCTGCTCGTGGATGGAGATGGAGACGGCGTCGTTGGTCAGCCACCGCAGGGTCGCGGTGCCGCCTTCGCGGATGACCGAGGGATCGGCCGCGAAGGCGACGATCTCGGGATCCACGAGTGAGCGCGTGGGGGGGTCCGCCGAGCATGCGAGCAATAACGACAACGCAAGCAACGGCGCACGGTGGAGGGGAAGGCGCACGAGATACATGTCTTGCCCTTTCACGACCTACGAAGACGACCGGGGTGGGAGGATCCAAGCAAGGCCGGCGCCGCGAATCAAGAGGGGGCGAGCGGATCCGTTGGGCGACCGATCCTCCAAATGGGCGAAATCACGAGGGAACCACTATACCTTGTGGTAGGAGTCGCGGAACCCCACAGCATGTGGTGTTTCGGCCCTTGACGGCAAGGCGATGCTCTGCTTCCATGTCGGCCGTAGGACACCAGGAAAGGAGCCGGGGATGAGAACGACGGCAGCGGTGCGGAAAGGCGCGAAGAAGGAAGCGGGGACCCAGGGGATTCGGGGGCTCCGGATCGAGCGATATTTCACGACCGAGGGGGTCGATCCGGCGGACGAGATCGCCTGGGAGCTGCGCACCGCCTCGATCACCGACGAGAGCGGGAAGGTCATCTTCGAGCAGAAGGACGTGGAGGTCCCCAAGAGCTGGAGCGCGCTCGCCACGAACGTGGTGGCCTCCAAGTACTTCCGCGGCCCCTTCGGGCCGGAGCGCGAGCGCTCGGTCAAGCAGCTCGTGGGCCGGGTCGTCCGGACCATCGGCAAGTGGGGCCGCGAGGGGAAGTACTTCGCCACCGAGAAGGACGCGCAGACCTTCGAGGCGGAGCTCTCGCACCTCCTCTACCGCCAGAAGATGAGCTTCAACTCGCCCGTGTGGTTCAACGTGGGCGTCGAGGCCGAGCCCCAGTGCTCCGCGTGTTTCATCAACAGCGTGGAGGACTCGATGGACTCGATCCTCACGTTGGCCAAGACGGAGGGCATGCTCTTCAAGTTCGGCTCCGGCACGGGGACCAACCTCTCGCCCATCCGCTCGTCCAAGGAGGAACTCGCCGGGGGAGGCACGGCTTCGGGGCCGGTTTCCTTCATGAAGGGCTTCGACGCCTTCGCCGGGGTGATCAAGTCCGGCGGAAAGACGCGCCGCGCGGCGAAGATGGTGATCCTGAACGTGGATCACCCCGACATCCGGGAGTTCATCCACTGCAAGGCGAACGAGGAGAAGAAGGCCTGGGCGCTGATCGAGGCGGGCTACGACGGGTCCTTCAACGGAGAGGCCTACGGCTCGGTCTTCTTCCAGAACTCGAACAACTCGGTCCGGGTGACGGACGATTTCATGCGTTCGGTGATCCTGGACGGCGACTGGACGACGCGGGCGGTGTTGGACGGAAAGCCGATGGAGACCTTCCGCGCCAAGGAGCTCTTCCGCGAGATCGCGGAGGCCGCCCACCTCTGCGGGGATCCGGGGCTCCAGTTCGACACGACGATCAACGCCTGGCACACCAGCCCCAACTCGGGCCGGATCAACGCGTCCAACCCCTGCTCCGAATACATGTTCTTGGACGATACGGCGTGCAACCTGGCGTCCTTGAACCTGCTTCGCTTCCGCGACGAGAGCGGCGAGTTCGACGTGGAGGCCTTCCTCAAGGCGGTGGAGATCACGATCATCGCCCAGGAGATCCTGGTCGACAACGCTCGCTATCCCACCGAGGCGATCGCGAAGAACTCGCACATCTACCGCCCGCTCGGCCTCGGCTTCGCCAACCTGGGTGCGCTGCTGATGAGCCGCGGCCTCCCCTACGACAGCGACGAGGGTCGGGCCTACGCGGGGGCGATCACCGCGATCATGTCGGGCCACGCCTACGCGACCTCGGCCCGCATCGCCGCCGACCACGGGGGACCGAACGAGGGCTTCGAGTCGAACCGCGAGCCCTTCCTCAACGTGATCCGCAAGCACCGGCGGGCGGTCGACGAGGTGGTGACGCCCGGCCTGGTCCCCGACTACATGCGGAAGGCGGCGGAGGAGGCCTGGGACCGCGCCCTCGAGCTCGGCACGAAGCACGGCTTCCGCAACAGCCAGGTGACGGTGCTCGCCCCCACGGGAACCATCGCCTTCATGATGGATTGCGACACCACGGGGATCGAGCCCGACATCGCCCTGGTGAAGTACAAGAAGCTCGTGGGCGGCGGGATGCTGAAGATCGTCAACAACACGATCCCGCAGGCGCTCGCCAAGCTCGGATACGACGAGAAGCAGATCGCGAAGATCGTCGAGTACATCGACGAGAACGAGACCATCGAGGGGGCGCCGGGGCTGCGCGAGGAGCACCTGCCGGTCTTCGACTGCGCCTTCAAGCCCGCGCAGGGCACGCGCTCGATCCACTGGATGGGGCACGTGCGGATGATGGCGGCCTGCCAGCCCTTCCTCTCTGGCGCGATCTCCAAGACCGTGAACCTCCCCAACGACGCCACGGTCGAGGACATCGAGCAGGTCTACCTCGAGGCCTGGAAGCTCGGCCTCAAGGCGATCGCCGTCTATCGCGACGGCTGCAAGCGCTCGCAGCCCCTCAACACCTCCAAGGACGCGGCCAAGGCGCAGGACGTCTCCGGCACGCGCGTGCAGCGCCGGAAGCTGCCGGACGAGCGCCAGGCGATCACCCACAAGTTCTCCATCGGAGGCCACGAGGGCTACGTGACCGTGGGGCTGTACGAGGACGGGACGCCCGGTGAGCTCTTCGTGGTGATGGCGAAGGAAGGCTCGGTGGTCTCGGGGCTGATGGACTCCTTCGCCACCGCCATCTCGCTCGCCCTGCAGTACGGCGTTCCCCTCCGGGTCCTGGTGGACAAGTTCAGCCACACCCGCTTCGAGCCCTCGGGCTTCACGAACAACCCGGAGATCCCGATCGCCAAGTCGATCACCGACTACATCTTCCGCTGGCTGGCGCTGAAGTTCCTCCCCTCGGAGGAGGAGGCGGGCCAGGAGGCGACGCCGGTCGAGGCCGCGCCCACGAAGCGGGAGAGCGTGCCGGAGATGGCCATCGCGAAGGAGGGAGAAGGCGCGGTCGCCATGAGCGCCAATTCGCTCACCTCCCTCTTCCTCAACCAGGCGGACGCGCCGCCCTGCCCGGTCTGCGGCAGCATCACCGTGCGAAACGGCGCTTGCTACAAGTGCTTGAACTGTGGCGCGACCACCGGCTGCTCCTGAGTCGGGAAGAGTCCACATGCACGAGGCCGGGCGGGTACGCCCGGCCTTTTTTTCGCCGTCGAACTCGGATATGGGTTCGGGGTCCATGGGTCGGAAGCTCAAGCCCAACCGCCGCATCGAACGAAGACAGGGTCGAGGCCGGTACCTCCTCCTCCTCATCGTCCCGCTGGTGGTCGGGGCCTTCTCGCTCCGCCACCTGATCGAGCCCTCGCCCCCCTCTCCCGCCGAGGCCGAGCCGGCCTCCGCGGAGGCGGAAGAGGTCGAGCCCGAGGCTCCCTCGGGCCCTCGGGCCCTTCCCGCCACGGTGGTGGCGCGCACGGCCATGGAGTCCTTCCCCCTCCAGGAAGGCGAGCTCCAGGAAGGCCTCCACGCCGACGCCTTCTTCGTCCTCGAATCCGAGCACGCGTTCGCGGACCTGCGTCTGCGCCTCCTCGATCCCGCCCACAAGCTCGTACCCGTGGACGAGACCATCGAGGTGGGCCGCGGGACCCGCTACCGCGTGGTGCCGAAGGAGGCCTTGAAGCCGGGGACGCAGTACACCCTGGTCGTCGACGGGCAGGAGGGAGACCAGCCCACCGACGTCTCGGGCGACGCCTACCTGCCCGCGCGCTTCACCCTCGTCGTCGCCGAAAATTGAAGCCTCCCGCCTCCCCGCCCCGAACGGATTCCTATCTTTGACGAGAAGCAACGGTTCGGCTCTCACCGAGCCTCGTTGTCGCACCGTCTCGAAGGAGGCATCCGTGGGAATCTTCGTCTGGATCGTCATCGGCTTGTTGGCGGGTTTGATCGCGCGGGCGATCATGCCCGGCAAGCAGCCAGGGGGAATCATCGTCACCATCCTGCTCGGGATCGCTGGCGGTTTTCTGGGAGGGTGGCTCGGCTCCGCGATCGTGGGCCGCGGACTCACCGGCTTTTCGTTCTGGAGCTTGCTCCTCGCGGTGGTCGGGGCGCTCATCCTCCTCTTCGTCTACCAGCTCGTCGCCAACGGGATGGAGAAGCGTCGCCACCGGACCGCGTGAAAGGCGAGCGACGCCCGGGGAGCGCTTGCAAGCGGTGGCGGACGTAGCGAGCTTTTTGTGTGACGGCCCGAGCCGGAGCGTCTCGAAAACGAAATGAGGAGAAAACAGAAATGGCAGACAACGTCACGACGGTAGAGCGGACCACGGAGTTCGCGTACCTGCCCAGCGACAGACCGCTCGCGCGTCTGAGCTGGGGCGGGATTCTCATCGGCATGATCTCCACGCTGGCACTCGCCGCGCTCTTCCTCTCCCTGGGAGCGGCGATCGGCCTGACCACCCTCGACCCCTCGGCCGGGTGGTTCCCCGGCAGCGTGGGCAGTGCCATCTGGGCGGCCCTCAGCTTCGTCGTCGCCACCTTCCTCGGCGCGATGAT
>Ga0180216_1003807_pt1 | contig 11735 bp, 8 predicted proteins | sample eDN3rd37CBELigMG_FD_128879 | JGI IMG/M metagenome (GOLD analysis project Ga0180216, IMG submission 128879) | Enriched Miracle-Growth compost microbial communities from Emeryville, California, USA - eDNA 3rd pass 37_C BE-Lig MG (version 2)... ...
ACACCCGGAGAAGATATTAAGAAAATGGAATTTCCTTATCCATTTGGTGATTACCGGGGGAATGCGCCTGATGGGGCGTGGCGTTATATTTGGAGCCATTTTACCTATGCCATGAAAAAGAGATTTTTCCAGGTGTTCTCGGAAAATAATCGCTTAACGACTGTGGAGTGGATCTCTGCGCTTGAAGAGTACCGACGGAGAATTCACTCGGGGCATTCCAATGATGAGATCTGGCCAACCTCCAATAAAATTTCTGATGATGATGCGGCCCATGTAACTTGCAGCAAGTGTAACAGCCCCTTTATTATGCACATCAATAAAAAGAGCGATCTTGACGCAAGTGGGAAGAGCTATATTTGCAATTCGTGTCTGATGATCATGAAGGTGACTAAGGTTGCCAAAAATGAAGCCGCTGCAGCCAAGCAGACTGCACCAAGGCCAAGGACAACGATGAGATCGACAACACAGCGGCCAAGACAGATGCCAAGACCGATGTCTTCGACGTGGACACCAACTTCGACGCGGCCAACCTCTTCGACAAGGCCGGCTTCTTCTACAAGGATGACACCTCCGCCAAGGGCACAGCAGCGTCAAAAGCAAAACAACCAACAACCCACTGGATTGTTCGGGATCATAAAAAAATTTTTTGGAATATAAGGAGTGGAGAATACCATGTCTAATCTTGAATTATTTGACGAAGACTTGCTTGACAATCCATCAGCCCGTGTACCGGTATGCCTAGTGCTAGATACTAGTTATTCGATGAGTGGGAAACCGATTGATGAATTGAACCGTGGGGTCAAAATGTTTATGGAAGAAGTCCTTGCTGATGAGATGGCCTCCCTTTCCGCGGAAATTGCAATTGTAACCTTTGGTGGTGGAGTTCGAAAAGAGGTCGAATTTGCCAGCATCGAAAAGCAATCCGTTCCCTACTTGACAACAAGCGGGAATACGCCCATGGGTGAAGCGGTAAACCTTGCTTTGGATATGCTGGAAGCCCGTAAAAAAACGTATGCATCGCTTGGGATCAGCTACTACCAACCATGGATGGTACTCATGACAGATGGCGCGCCGACCGACGATATTTCGCTAGCGGCAAGAAGAACGAGTGATTTGATTAAAAATAAAAAACTGACCATCTTTCCGATTGGGATCGGGGATAAAGCCCACATGGAGACGCTGCAGCAATTTTCACCCAATTTACCGCCGGTTCGCCTAAAAGGTCTTCATTTTAAGGAATTCTTTATGTGGTTAAGTCAGAGTATCACGATGAAATCACGTTCCACCCCTGGGGAAGATATCAAGGCATTGCCAATCAACCCTTGGGCTGATCTTTCCTTATAGGAGTGAAGCGAGTGAGTAGATGGAAGCAGGCTAGTGCCTACGTCGCGGGGCGTTCGCATATCAAGGAAGACCTCCCATGCCAGGACCGCACGATCTGCACGGAACATGAAGGGATGTTTATGATCGCCTTGGCCGATGGAGCCGGCTCCGCCAAGAGGTCGGATATCGGAGCCGAAGCGACCCTTCAAACCCTAACAGCCTATATTGGTGAACATTATGATAAGCTTATGGCAAAGGATCCTGGGGAGATCTCGGAAGAACTAGTGGGTGTCGCGTTGACTCGGTTGACGGAGCTGGCTGAGGAACAGGAACAATCTCTTGGTGAATTTTCCTCGACCCTTTTATTTGCAGCGGTCAAAGATAAGATCTATTTAGCAGGACATCTAGGGGATGGACTGATCGCAGTGGAAAAAGAAGAAGGGCTAGGAACCTTATCCCACCCTGAGAATGGGGAATATGCAAACAGCACGTATTTTACAACCAGCAAGGATGCAGCAAGTCATTTGAGGATTTATAAAGGGGAACTTGATGAGATTCAAGCCTTTTTTCTGATGTCTGACGGAACTGCAGAAACCATGCATCGGAAACAGGATGACACCCTTGCCCCAGCTTTAAAGGTGATTTCAGGATGGTTTGATGAACATCCGGTCGAGACGCTGACCGATGCGCTGCATAAAAACCTGGAGAATGTGATCAGGCAGCGAACCATGGACGATTGCAGCATGGCGATCATGAAAAGAATGAAGTAAACAAAGGTTTGCTTTACTTGTGGTCAGGTGTTGGTGCACCTGGCCTTTTCGATTAGATGTTAAAAATGAGGGAGAGTCAAGGTGAACAAAAAGAAGACTATTTTACTGTTTTCTGTTTTTATTCTAGTAGTCTCTAGTTTTACAGGGTGTTCCATCCTTACCCAAGGATACAGCATACCGCGTGAAGCGACGATGGAATTGATCAAAGGAACGGCAAACATCATCAGAGATGGGCAGGAAGAACCGATTGATCAGAAGGTGGTTGTCCAAGAGGGGCAGCAAATTCAAACCGGTGAGAATTCCGTGGCGCGGATTGTGTTTGCGGATGGAACAGAAGCGATGATTGGTAGCCTAACGAGGATTACCCTTACGGAGCTGGATCAAAACAAAGAAAAAGATGAAAGAACGATTATCAAGCTTGAATCGGGGAAAATTTGGAACAAAGTTAAACAACTAATGAATGCAGATGCTTACGAAATCGAAACACCAACCGAAGTGATGGCAGTCCGAGGAACTTTATACTATGTGGTGGTGGACAGTTCCAAGGAAGAAACCTATGTTGCAGCCCTTGACGGCGCGATTGCGATGGCCAGGGACCGGCAGACGTTAGAAGAGATCAAAGATGTAACATCGACTGGATCCAAAGGGGTTCTATTGCAATCTAATCAACAAGTCCTCTTGAAACCTACAGATCAAAATCTGCAAGAAAAGGTAGAAGCATTTAATCAGCAGGATTTAATCGACCGTATGGAATATGAGATTCTATTACAAGTCAAAAGAGATGTAAGAGAAAGAATCGAGCAAGGGTACTCAGAGACAGATCCGGAGTATACCACGGCTTTTATAAGAGATAAGCAAAAATCGGAGGAATTCCTCAAAAATCGATGGGAGATCCACGCAGGTGGAATTGTTCAGGGAGTTCAAGAGGGGCAGTTATCGATCCGTCTCCAAAAAGATCAACCTGCCGAAATCTTTACCCTAGCTTCCTATTTGCATCCTTCCCTTTCCGCTCTAGGAATTGAAGAATCGGGTGATAGCGGTACATACGATCTCTATGATTTTGATTACGTGGAGATGAATGGGGAAAAGATCATCACCAATATTGGAAAAATGATTATTTGGCGCGGTGGACAGCTCCCTGAATTTAGGCATTATGTTTCACCATGCTACAACCTGACAAAAGGGGATATCGAAGCATTAGGTGACCATTACGAAGAAGCCATCTTCCGCAGGCAGATCGAGGAGAATGTGATCGAGTATCAAGTTCCGCTCCTTGGCTTTATTATCCGGGCTCATTTATCCGAGCAGGCGGTAGAGGATCTTAAAACACTAAATCTTCAACAAGGAGACAGAATTCTTTACCAGCTCCCTAAATGTGCGGAAGATGATCGAAGAGGTCTAATTACTAGCTTGAAGAAAAAACAGGAGTGATCAAGTTGGGACTAAACATATCCTTGCCAACGATTCCCATGTTTGAGGGACTAAGTATCACAGAGCTAGAAGCCATTACCCCCTATTTTCTGGAGCGATCCTATAAGCGGGGGACAATCATCTGCTTAGAGGGGGATGAAGGGGATGAGATGTATGTGATCAAAAAAGGGGCAGTCAAGGTTTATCATGCTTTGGAGGAGAAGGACGTGATTCTTGCCTTTTTGCGAGAAGGGGACTGCTTTGGAGAAATGGCCCTAATGGATGAAACCCAGACCCGTTCCGCTACGGTGGAAACCCTGGAGGCGACAATCCTCTACGTCCTAAAACGACAGGATTACTTAACTTTCCTCCACAACCATCCGCAAATGGCGGTCCGTCTTTTGCAGCTCACGATGGCCCGCCTGCGAAAAGCGAATGAACGAATTCAAAGTTTCAACCTGCTCAATGCACGTTCAAGGATTATTACAACGATTCTCCAATTGGCGGGTGAGTATGGGGTTCCTAAAGGTCAAGAGTTAATCATTGATTTCAAACTGACCCATCAGCAGCTGGCCGATCTGACCGGATTTGTTCGGGAAACGGTATCTGCGATCCTGATCGAGCTAAGAGAAGAAGGCTTGATCGAGATTGAGCAAAAGAAAATTCGCATCATGAACCTTGCACTGCTTGAGGAACAGGTGACCTACTAAGCAGTAGGTCACCTTATTTCATAGATCGGAATCGGCTGTGCCTTCCCTTTGATCTCGCGCATCCCGAGAAACTCGGTTGAACAACGATGGTGCATTTTCTCGTGAACCGCTTCACTGACTAAAATTTGCCCGGGCTTCGCTTGCGATTCCAGACGTGACGCGAGATTCACAACATCGCCGATCACCGTATAGTCTAAACGTCGCTTCGAGCCGACATTTCCTACGATCACCTCACCGCAATGAATCCCCATGCCGAAGGATACCGGGTGGGGAAAGCTCTGTGCTTTTTGTTTCATCTCCAGAGCAGCCATCACAGCCTTTTCCGTGTGGTCCCCAATATCAAGTGGTGCGCCAAAAAACGCCATCACCCCATCGCCGATAAATTTATCAAGGGTTCCTTGATGATTGAAAATGACCTCCGTACAAAGCTGTAAATATTCATTTAGGATTCCAATAATTTCCTCCGGGGGTTTTTGCTCGGAAAGAGAGGTAAACCCGCGGAGATCGATAAACAACACCGTTACATCCTTGCTCGTGCCTCCTAATTGCAGATCCTCCCGATGATGGAGGATTTCATTGACAATAGAAGGCGAGACATACCGATTAAAAACCTGAGTGATATAGCTTCTTTCCTTTCTTTCCAATCGATAGTGACTGATCATGCTCCACACGAATAGGGATGTCAGCAACGCCAATGGATAGACATAAGGCAGAAGAAGCCCGTTTTCAATCGAGAGGATTTCGATTAGTGTATAGGCAATAAACAGCCCTGCTAGAAAAAGGATACTTTTCACCATCGTAAAACGGTCGATGAGGTAACCGGAAATCAGCGAAAGCACAAAAAGTAGGGCGATCCCGAGCGAGCGTGGTGCATAGGTATAAAATTTTCCATCCAGCAGGCTTTGCACCATGTTCGCATGAATTTCCACCCCGTACATTTTGGTTGGACTGATGGGTGTAGAGAAAGCATCATTCATCGAAGGGGCATAGGCCCCGACTAACACCACGGCATCACGAAATACGGAGGAAGGCACCTTCTGTTCTAAAACATCTAAAAAAGAATAGTATCGGAATCCCTCAGAGCTGTTTGGCGGTTGGGCATACATAAAGGAAATCTCATTTCGAGCGTTTGTTGGAAGTGGAGTGGTGCCTTTATACCATCCCCCTTTTTGCAAGTTGTGGATCTCCTGATTAGACGAGAGGAGCCTATTCGCCAACTCGACACTAGCGGCTTTTATTATTTGCCCATCCCCATCCACCCCAAGCGGGATGTCTCGAACCACCCCATCCTGATCGGGAAACACATTCACGTGAACCAGTTGGGATACCGGCACCTCAAAGCTGGACTTCTGCCATCCACCGCCTGATCCATTTGGCAAGGCGTAATAAGTGGATAGTAAAATGTTGGGGTACTTCTGGACCATGGCACTCAACGTTTGATCATCCCCGGGGATTTCACTTTTGGAAGTCATCAAAATATCTAACCACACCGCTTTGGCTTGTCCGTCTATCAAGTGTTGCATGACCTCGACATAGGTTTTGCGGGGCCACTCCAGCCAATTTCTGCTCAAGCCGTTCAATGTCTTTTCATCAATTCCTACAATGACAATCCGCTCATTCACTGGCCGTTTTTCCTTGATCAAACGATCTGTTAGTTCCCCTTCCAGAGAGTAGAGGGTTTGATAGAGGTAAAGTAGACTAAAAAGAGCGGCTAGGAGGACACTTCGTATCATCCAGCGAAATTTCATATTAAACATCTGCCTTTTTTATATTCATCTAAAAAACTATCATATTCCAAGCAAATGGAAAATGCCACGAAAAAAAGGAGAGCTAGATTAGCTCCCTACGGTCTTTTCCATAAATCATCTTGAATGTCTTTCACTACGTTCATTTTAGTCTTCACCCAGCTAGGAAGTTGCCATTTCTTTGTGAAAACCCCTTTGAAAATCTCCTTATTGCTGATTTCCTGTTGATATTCCTTAAGGCTTTTCGCTGAGCTTTCTGTTGGTGCTATACCTGCCAAAATTCCTACTGTCAAAGCTCCCACAACCACACTCTTCATTACTTTTTTCATCATTTTCAAGCACTCCTTTGATTTGTTTTCTTCGTTGAATTTATTATCTCAGGATTGCTGAACCTATTTTGTGGTCTGGACTACAAAATGAGAAAAAGAGACCCCAAAAGGGTCCCTTTCCATTATCTTTCCTTATCTATTTGATATCCCACCGCAACTTCTTTCAATCCCTGGAAGGCCTTTTCGAAGTCTGCTACGGACAACGGCTTGCTAAACAAGAAGCCTTGGATTTGATCGCAATCATGGTGTCTTAAGAAGCAAAGGTGATCCTCTTCTTCCACCCCTTCTGCGATGACGTTCAGTTTGAGGTGGTGGGCCATGGTGATAATCGTGGTGATAATGGCCTCGTTATCGGTATCCTTGGAAATGTCCCGAATGAAGGAGCGGTCGATTTTCAAAGTATCGATCGGGAATTTTTTGAGATAACTCAAGGACGAATACCCGGTACCAAAATCATCGATGGCCAGTTGAATTCCCAAAGCCTTCAAGTTGTTTAATTTATCGACAACAGAATCGGCTTTGTTCATTGCGACGGTTTCTGTGATCTCAAGTTCTAAATACTGGGGATCAAGCTTAGTTTTTTCTAAAACCTCAACAATGGTTTCGACCAGGTTCGCTTGCTCAAATTGTTTCGCCGATAAATTGACAGCCACTCGCATCGGAGGCAAGCCTTGCTGCTGCCACTTCTTGTTTTGCGCACAAGCGGTTTTCAAGACCCAATCACCAATCTGTGTAATCAATCCTGTTTCCTCAGCGATGGGAATGAAGTCCCCCAAAGGTACCATGCCAAACTCTGGATGGAACCAGCGAAGCAGTGCCTCGACACCGGTAATCTGGCCGGTTCGCAAATCTACTTTTGGCTGATAGAAAAGCTGTAGTTCATTTTGACGAATCGCTTTACGCAGCTCGCCTTCAAGAATCGTGCGTTTGAAAAGCTGTTCATCCATATCTGAGCTAAAGAATTGATAGGTGTCTTTTCCTTCCTTCGCTCGATACATGGCGATATCCGCATTTTTAACCAGAACTTCCGCATTTTGACCGTCATAAGGATATAAACTGATACCGATACTTGTCGTCACGAACACCTCATGTCCGCCAATGGTAAATGGTTGTGTAAGAAGAGTGAGAATTTGCTGCGCGACATGATCGGCCTCTTTCTTAGTGGTATCCTTAAGAATAATCGTAAATTCGTCCCCGCCGATCCGGTAGACTTGCCCTAATGTCTGCTGCATCCTTTCCGCAACAGCAATCAACAACTGATCACCCATCGTATGGCCGAAGCCATCGTTAATCGCTTTGAAACGATCCAAATCGAGGAACATCACAGCGATGATCTCATTTTCCTGTGCTTGTTCAATATAGGATTTTAGTTCATTCGTAAAGGCACGACGATTTGGCAGGTCTGTCAACGCGTCGTGTTCGGCTTGATACCGGATTTGTTTCGTATAATTATCGAGGTTTTCAGACATCATATTGATCCCGTTACTTAACAATCCCAATTCGTCTTTCCAAATGTTATTTACGCGAGCACCGAAATTACCTTTAGAGATCTCTTCAACTTTGCTTAGGATGTAATGGATCGGTCGAACAATATAGTTAGCTAGAATATAACTCGCTAAAAATACAATGAGTAGAAGAATAATGGAAATAAGAATATTGCTATACAACTGCTCGTTCAAGATCTCTTGAATAAACTTGTAGTCTGTTACCAACCCGATGACATAAGGCGTTTCGTCCATTACGGGGTAAAAACTTTTGATCACGTGTTTCCCGTTAATTTCTGCCTCGTAACTTTGGATGGTCTTCTCCTTGATCGCTCGCTGAACGGTTTCGATATCATCTTTTTCTTCGTAATTATAGTTTCCGAAAATAATTGGACGATCTTCCTGGCGAACATAAGAAACACCGTTGGATTGTGTAATGACAGGATCTTTGCCAAATGCCTTAGGGTTGATCCCAGTTATTTCTAGCAGTGTATCATTATTATTCAGCGTTTTTTCTAAAATAGCTTGCGGACCAGTCAATTTTTCAAACTTGGCAATCTGATCGGCTCTCAGGTAAGGACTTATTATATAGTTCGTGGTTCCGTCGTAATAATATCCCCATTTATTGACTTCATCGGGATTGGAGCTGGAGACGTCGATCGGACCCGACCAGTAATGAGGAAGTTTTTGGCCGAGGGGGGTCGTGACTTCCTTGAGAGCAAGGAGTTCCTTAAAAGCAGTATACCAATATCCCCATTCTTTCGTACCAAGGTTTAACTCTTTTTCATCGGATGACTTCTGCATGATAATGTCATCTTCAGACTCTTTCATTAACGTAATTTCCGAGATTTGCAGCTTATCTCTTAATTCCACAAGCTGCTCATTTGTGACGTTATCGATATCAGGATCTAAAGCATTCTGGACGGCAATAGCAGCGGTACGAAGTTCATGAGCGATTAATTCCTCTACATATTGTGCTCCGTACTTTGAATGTTCAATAGCGATCCCAATTTCTTTAGCTACCATTTCCATCTGGCGTTCCTGGTCGATTCGCAGTTGTTCACGAACCGTCAGGTAGTGAAGGGTATTATTGACTAATAAAATAATGGTAACGATACAAGAGAAAATAATAGAAAGCTTTGTTTTTATAGACATTAGCCAACCTCCTTCTTCCGCTTCAAATGATAACTATATCCAAAAACGTCTTTTAATTCTACATGATCTTGATGATAGAGAACCTCTTTGATCCACTCATTATTGATTTTTTCGAGTAACATGTTCACTCTATTCTCTATATCAGACCAGTTAAAAAGGTATTCCTTCCATTTATCATCAATCTGAACATGTACAATATTGTATAAGACCCATTTAAAAGGATCAGGCACAACGAGTCGATAACCGCCATCTGTTTGAAACGGAACGGGCCGCGGAATGGTAATCCATTCCTCTGGATCAATACCGTCTGGACTTATAAGGGGAACAAGAAGATGGAAATGGAAGATCCCACGATCGTTAGCAAGATCACAATCTGCCGAGAAATTCATTGCTACAACAGTAATGGGTGAGGAAATACCCGCTGATTTCAAACCCTCAAGCTCTAGGAGGGAGACAGGAATAGGATTGTTGTTGATATAAGTTCTACCATCGAACCATTCCGGTTTGAACTGGTTTATCAATAAACAGTCCTGATACGTATATCGAGCCTTATCCATCCGTTTTTTCGTAATTTGAACGGCATTATTATTTTGGTCACAAGCAATCCACTTCCGCCCCATCCTTGCTGCAGTATAAGGAAAAGAGCCGCTTCCACAGTAAAAATCCCCTACTAAGTCACCTTTCATCGTTGTTAGCTCAATGATTCTCTCCATCAATTTCTCGGGTTTTTGCGATGGATAAAATGTATTTTCATCTTCTAAAGTTTCATAGAAACCAACGTCATCCCAGAGGGAGGAAAGGGTAGCGATGTTTTTCTTTAAATAACGCTCTGTTTTACTATAGAAAAGCAGAACCTCGTGATTATAGCCGAAATGAAAAGAATGCGGAGTTCTCTCATTGCTTACCTTCCAAATCACTTCAGCTAAATAGTTCTCACTTCCCATAATTTCGTCCAACAGAACCTTTAAGTAGTGACCCATCTTAGCATTACACTGCAAAACGATAAAACCTTCCGCATGGAGCAGTTCCTTGGCCACCAAAATCCGCTTGCGATATTCTTCTATGTATAAAGATGGATTTTTAAATTGTGTGATCGTTTCTCTTTCATAGCACGGGTTGACTAAATCTACACCTAATTCGGGATGAGGAGCAGAAAAGATGCGTCCAGAATTAAAAGGCCCATCAAAGTATATGAGCTGAAATTCACCCGCAAACCCCTCTTCCAACAACTTCTGCATAACTAGGAGATTATGACCAGTTATTAAGCTATTCTGATTTGGTTTAAGTCTAGGAGAAAAGAGCACTCGTTACACCACCATAATTGATATAACTAATTTTCTCACATATTCGCTATAATTCAACAAAAACCTTCATAAATAAGTAGATCCTAGTTAAAAAAGAGCATGAGTTAATTAGGCCTATTTACCTAAATTCATCGTTTGATGGTTTTAAATTATAGCATTTTTCCTATGGTTAGGAGGTAAATAGAAGTGGTTATATTGGGATTTGTCAAGAGCACAGCGTAAAAAGTTGGTATTCATGGATAACTGTTGCAGAGAATCGTATAGGTAATTAAGACTATCTCTTAATTTTTTTGTGTCTTTTGTACTGTTTTTCACTGTGGGAGAGGGGGGCGGATACTAAGATCCATTATTTGACGTCCTACCACTATATTCTATATATTTCCAAATATTTATTTTATTGAAAACATGTTTTGCCTATTTTCAGGGACTTTTGGACGGACTTCCCGCTTTTTCCTTCCTATAAATATTTTATTCTATTAACATTAGTGCTAAACTATTGATAGAGTGATAAAATGATCCAGAAAAGGTGTGTGACTTCGTCGCGCCCCTGTCTTGCTGTGCCCAAACAGGAGCGCTAACATCCTTTCTGCAAATCTAAGGATAGTAAGGACGGTAAAAATGAGTAACCTACAAACGAAAACAGACGTTATCTTAATTGGTGCCGGAATCATGAGTGCGACTTTGGGGTCACTGTTGAAGGAATTAGTTCCAGAATGGAAGATTACAGTGTTTGAAAAGCTTGCAAGCGCAGGGGAGGAAAGCTCCAACGAATGGAATAATGCAGGTACAGGACACTCTGCATTATGCGAGCTGAACTACACCCCGGAAAAATCGGACGGATCCATTGATATAAAGAAAGCTTTGAAAATTAATGAGCAGTTTCAGGTATCCAAACAATTTTGGTCCTATCTTGTAAACAAGGATCTTATCCGTAATCCTCATGACTTTATCATGCCGCTTCCTCATATGAGTATGGTGCTAGGGGAAAAGGATGTAGAGTTCTTGAAAAAGCGTTTTGAGGCACTTTCAAAGAGTCCTTTGTTCGAAGGAATGGAATTCTCTGATGACCCGAAAAAATTGATGGAGTGGATTCCGCTTATTATGGAAGGCCGGACATCCAACGAGCCGATTGCAGCAACAAAAATTGACACCGGAACGGACGTTAACTTTGGTGCTTTGACACGCATATTGTTTGATCATTTGCAAAAACAGGATGTTACCGTTAAATACGAGCATCAAGTGGAAGATATTAAGCGCACCGACGATGGATTGTGGGAATTGAAAGTTTGGAACATGGAAACCGGCGAAATTGAGCGCCACACCGCGAAATTCGTCTTTATCGGCGGAGGCGGCGGAAGTCTTCCTTTATTGCAAAAAACCGGTATTCCCGAAAGCAAACATATTGGTGGATTCCCAGTCAGCGGACTATTCCTTGTGTGTAACAATCCAGAAGTTGTGGAGCAACACCATGCAAAAGTTTATGGAAAAGCTAAAGTTGGTGCACC
>Ga0180216_1003808_pt1 | contig 11734 bp, 3 predicted proteins | sample eDN3rd37CBELigMG_FD_128879 | JGI IMG/M metagenome (GOLD analysis project Ga0180216, IMG submission 128879) | Enriched Miracle-Growth compost microbial communities from Emeryville, California, USA - eDNA 3rd pass 37_C BE-Lig MG (version 2)... ...
GGCCGGGCGGCGGAGCCGAACGCGGACGGGGCGACGACCGAGAAGGTCGAGTTCAATCGCGACATCCGGCCCATCTTCTCGGAGAACTGCTACGCCTGCCACGGACCGGACAAGGGCAAGCGCAAGGCGAGTCTCCGTCTCGACCAGCGCGAATCGGCCATCAAGCTCTACGCCATCGTCCCCGGCAAGCCCGACGACAGCGAACTCGTCTACCGGATCCTCAGCGAGGACGACGAAGACCGGATGCCCCCCGTCGACTCGCACAAGACGCTCACCCAGCGCCAGAAGGACCTGATCGTCGCCTGGATCGCCCAGGGGGCCCAATACCAGGAGCATTGGTCCTACGTCGTCCCCAGCCGCCCGGCCGTCCCCGCGGTCCAGCGCCCGGGTTGGGTCCAAAACCCCATCGACGCCTTCATCCTCGCCCCCCTCGAATCCAAGGGGATTGAACCCTCCCCCGAGGCCTCCCGCCGAGCCCTCATCCGTCGCCTCTCGCTCGACCTGCTCGGCCTGCCGCCCTTGCCCGAGGAGGTCCGGGAATTCGAGAACGACCAGAGCCCCGACGCCTACGAGCGCCTGGTCGATCGCCTGCTCGACTCGCCCCACTACGGCGAACGGATGGCCGTCCCCTGGCTCGATCTGGCCCGATTCGCCGACACCGTGGGCTACCACGGCGACCAGGGCCAGCGCGTCTTTCCCTACCGCGACTACGTCATCAACGCCTTCAATCATGACAAGCCGTTTGACCAGTTCACGATCGAGCAACTGGCCGGCGACCTGCTCCCCGAGCCCACGACCGAGCAGCTCATCGCCACCGGCTTCAACCGCCTCAACATGGTCACGCGCGAGGGAGGCGCCCAGCCCGAGGAATACCTCGCCAAATACGCCGGCGACCGCGTCCGAACCGTGAGCCTCACGTGGCTCGGCTCCACCATGGGCTGCTGCGAATGCCACGACCACAAGTTCGACCCGTTCTCCCAGCGCGACTTCTACACGATGGCCGCCTTCTTCGCCGACGTCAAACAGTGGGGCGTCTACAACGATTACGACTACACCCCCAACCCCGAGTTGAAAGGGTGGAGCAACGACCATCCCTTCCCACCCGAGATCGAGGTCGAGAGCGAATCCCTCCAGGCGCGCAACGCCCAACTGGCCGACCGCGTCCGAACCGCCGCCGCCACAACCACCTACGACAAATCCCTCGCCGCGTGGCTAGAGGACATGCGGAGCTTCCTGAGCGACTCCCCCTCCGGCTGGCGAACGCTCTCCGCCGCGGCCGCGAGCGGATCCGAGGCCAAGGCGCAACCCGACGGCTCGCTGCTTATCCCCCCGTCGATCAAGGACGACCCCAAGGAGGGTTGGGCTTTTCAATCCAAGCCGGGCGCGGGCTGGGTCGCTCGGATCAAGGTCGAATTGCTTCCCGATGCCACGCACAACGATCGAATCGCCCGCGGAGGCGCGGCCGAGGCGACCGTCTCGTTGACCACGGCGGTTCAATCGGCCGACTCGAAGGAGGCTCGGCCCGTCAAGTTTTTCCTCGCCGAAGCCGACCACAAAGAGCCCCGCTACTTCAACGGCGACGAGGTTCCCGGAGTCCTGAACGGCTGGCGAACGTCGCGAGCGCTGATCGCCGAGCCGCAATCGGCCGTCTGGTGCCTCGACCCGCCGATCCAGTTGAAGGACGCAGAGGCGCTCGCCGTGGCCGTCAAGGGGAAGGGCGCCGGCCGCGTCCGGGTCTCGTTCTCGCCCTTCGGCTTCGAGCTGGGCGGCGACTTGACCGGCGACCTCGCCCCGGACATGAAAGACGCCATCGAGGCGGCCGACGCCGTGCGGAGCGCGGATCAGACCGAGGCGGTTAAGACGCTCCACCAACTGGCGACGGCCGCCGATCCCGGCGTTTGGGAACGGGCGCGCGGAACCTGCATGGAGATCGCGGCGCATCACGACGGCCGGACGCACACGCTGGTGACGAAGGCGGCGCCGCCGCTCGAGACCCGCCTCTTGCCCCGCGGCGATTGGCTCGACCGCTCCGGCCCAATCGTCGAGCCGGCGGTCCCCCACTTCCTGCCCCACCAGGAGCCGAAGGCCGGCGAGCGGTTGACGCGGCTCGACCTGGCGCGCTGGATCGTCGCGGCCGACAACCCACTGACGACCCGCGTGTTCATGAACCGCCTCTGGAAACAGTTCTTTGGAGTCGGCCTCAGCGCCGTGGTCGAGGACGTGGGAGCGCAGGGCGAATGGCCGGTCCACCCAGAGCTTCTCGACTGGCTGGCCATCGAGTTCCGCGAGGCCGGCTGGAGCGTCAAGCACATGGTCAAGCTCATGGTCATGTCTTCTGCCTACCGCCAGGACTCGCGTCAGCGTCCCGAACTGATCGACGACGATCCCGGCAACCGCTGGGTGGCGTATCAGTCTCCCCGGCGGCTAGAGGCCGAGTTCGTGCGCGACAACGCCCTGGCGGTCGCCGGACTCTTGAAGCTCGACCTGATCGGCGGCCCCAGCGTCTTCCCGTACCAGCCGGCCGGCTACTACGCCAACCTTCAGTTCCCCAACCGCGACTACATCGCCAGCGCGGGCGACCTGCAATACCGGCGGGGCGTCTACATGCACTGGCAACGAACGTTCCTCCACCCGATGCTGGCGAACTTCGACGCCCCCTCGCGCGAGGAGTGCTCCCCCGCCCGGACGCTCGCCAACACGCCCCAGCAGGCGCTCACGCTTTTAAACGATCCCACGTTCGTCGAGGCGTCACGCGTCCTGGCCGAGAGCCTCTTGAAGACCAAATCCGGGGGCGATGGTTCGGATGAGGCCCTTATCGATCGGCTTTATCAGCGGGCGCTCGCGCGGTCGCCGAAGCCCGCCGAGCGATCGTCGCTGGTCGCCTTCCTGAACGATCGCCGCGACTATTTCCGCGAGAATCCCGACGAGGCCGAAAAACTGCTCCACGTCGGCCAGTCGCCTCCGGCCGAGGGGCTCGACCCGGCCGAGGCCGCGGCCTGGACCCTGGTTAGCCGCGTGGCGCTCAACCTCCATGAAACGATCACCAGGTATTGAATCATGAACCGCCCGATCCATCCCGAACCCTGGCGCGCGGCGCTTCAGAGGCGCGTGTTCCTCAAAGACTCGGTCTACGGCCTGGGCGCGCTCGCCCTGGCGGGCTTGCTCGATCCCCGTCTCTTCGGCGGCTCGTCTCGCGCGGGGGAATCTTCCCCGAAAACCGCGGAACAGTGGCGGGGGGTGGTCCGGCCAACGCACTTCCCGGTCAAGGCCCGGCGGGTGATCCACCTCTGCATGGCCGGCGGGCCGTCGCAGTACGAGAGCCTCGATCACAAGCCGATGCTCGCGCGACTCGACGGCAAGCCGTTCCCCGAATCGTTCACCAAGGGACAGCAGCTCGCCCAGCTTCAAAACAAGGCGCTGATCGCGCGCGGGCCCTTCTGCGGGTTCCGCAAGCACGGCGAGTCGGGACAGGAGATTTCCGACCTGTTCCCTCACACGGCCCGAATCGCCGATAAGATCTGCATCATTCGATCGGTGACCACCGAGCAGATCAACCACGACTCGGCGCACGCCTTCATGAACAGCGGCTCCATTCTCAAGGGGCGGCCGAGCATGGGCTCGTGGCTCCTTTACGGCCTGGGCGCCGAGACCGACGAACTACCGGGCTTCGTCGTCCTAACCTCCGCTGGCGCGTCGGGCCAGCAGCCGGTGTCGGCCCGACAATGGTCGGCCGGCTGCCTTCCCAGCAAGTTCCAGGGCATCCAGCTTCAATCTCGGGGAGACGCCGTCCACTACATCGGCTCGCCCCCGGGGGTCGGCGTCGACGGCCAGCGCCGAAGCATCGAGGAAATCAATCGTCTAAATGGGATGCTGGTTGACGACCGGCTCGACCCTGAGATTCAAACGCGGATCGCGCAGTATGAGATGGCCTCGCGAATGCAGGCTTCGGTTCCCGAGCTGACCGATTTCGCCAGCGAGCCGAAGTCGATACTCGACATGTACGGCGTCCACTCGCCCGGCGACGGCAGCTTCGCCTCCAACTGCCTGATGGCCCGGCGGTTGGCCGAGCGCGGGGTCCGGATGATTCAGCTTTACCATCGAGCCTGGGACCACCACGGCAACATCGAGAAGGCGATGCCCCAGGCCGCTCTCGAAGTTGACCAGGCGTGCGCCGCCTTGGTCGAAGACCTGGACCAGAGGGGGATGCTCGACGACACCCTGGTCATCTGGGGTGGCGAGTTCGGCCGCACGCCGATGGGGCAGGGGACCGGCCGCGACCACCACATTTTGGGCTTCTCCATCTGGATGGCCGGCGGCGGGATCAAGCCGGGGATCACCTATGGCGCGACCGACGAGCTTGGTTACAAGGCTGTCGAAAACGTCGTCCCCGTTCACGACCTCCACGCCACGATCCTCGCCCTCTGCGGCATCGACGACGCCCGGTTCTCCGTCAAGTTCCAGGGCCAGGACGTGCGTCTCACCGGGTTTGAGCCGGCCCGGGCCGTCAAAGCGATCATGGCGTAGCGCAAACGGATCTAAATCAAATCATGCGGGAGCGGCCCTCCCCGAGGCTGGCCGCCCCCACCGCGGGCGCTGCTTGTCCCCCGCCCTCAACCTTCGAGCGTCTCGCCCAACGGCGCCGGCGCCTCCGGGTCGAGCATCCCCAGCAAGGCGCGGACGGGGATCATCAGCCAGAGGGGGCGGTGGGCCAGGTCGCGGCCGACGTCATCGAGGGTCCGCTCCAGGAGCAGCACCTCAAGCAAGAAGTCGCAATCGGCCCGATCCTTGGGTAGCAACCCGGGCGCGTCGAGCGCCTCCAGGTACGAATCGACGAACTTCTGGGCGACGCGCGAGCGCCAGCGGCGGGCCCACGGCTCCAGGATCGACCGGTCCTCCTCGCGGACGAGGCCGGGAGGGCGCTCCGCCTTGTGCTCCAGGTCGAGCAGCACGGCGTGGGCGGCGTAGTCGAAATCCCGGATCATCGTCGCCACGTCGCGCAGGGGCGACCGCTTCACCCGCCGCTCGGCGCTGGAGTCGTCGATGTCGCCCTCGAAATCGACGATGACGAACTCGGTCCCGGTGTCCAGAAGTTGGTCGAGTCGATACTCGCCGTGGATCCGGATCCGGGAGCCCCCCAGGGATTTCGAGGCGACCCTGGCGAACCGCTCCAGCAGCCGCTCACGGAGTCCGAGGAGCCGGGCGGCGTCGGTTCGGGCCGGGATCGGCAGGCCGCCCAGGGCCGCCGCCAGCCTGGTGAAGACCCTGTGGGTCAGGTTCCGCATCGACTGGTAGAGCGACCGCTGATAGAGCCGCCCGAACGACTCGGGCCGGAAGGCCGGCGTGCGGGGGTCGGAGGCGAGCGTGGCGTGGAGCCGGGCCGTTTGTTGGCCCAGACGCTGCGCGATGTTTTCAAACCCGCCCAGGAGAGCGTCGAAGCTCGGCTCGACGCCGAAACCAAACTCGCCCAGCGGACGTTCGGGCTCGGTCACGCCATTTTTCCGATGGACGCTCGCGGCCACCCGCTCGTAAAACTGACTCAATTGATTCAGCGTGAGCGCCCAGACCGTCCCCTGATTCGGGACGTACTGGTTCAAAACGGCGATCGTCACCGGCGGGCCGTGGAAGCGGCGGTACTCCAGGTGCCCAAGCACCGGCGCGACGATCGCCGTCTTCTGCCTGGTGGAGAGGAACGTCCGAACCTCGAAATCGGGGTTGATCTCGGAATCGACGGTTCGATAAGTCTTCAGCGTAAACCGCTCGTCGAAAATGAGCGTCGTGTTGAACCGCTCGCTGCGGATCAGGTGGGTGGGAACCAGCGGCTCATCGCCCAGTTCGGCCTCGGCCCGCCCCTTGACGGTCGCGGCGGCCAGCTCGCCATCGGCCAGTGGGGCCGTCATCCCCCGCTCGATCACCCGGGCCAGTTCCTCGCCGCATTTCGGAGCCGCCAGCGCGTCGCAGAGCAGGCCCGCCTCCGCTCCCTCCAGGCGGGCGAGCAGGGTCGCCGGCCCTTGGTCGAGCAAATCCGCCGCATCCTCCTCGGCGATCAGCGCCAGAGGGAGGATGCTCACCTCGGAATCGCCGTCCGCCAGGTCGGATTGGATCACGCACCACTGGATCGTCCCCGACCCCAACGGATCGGCGAACGCTCCCGCGACCCGCGCCGAGACCACCCGGGGCGAGCCCTCCGGCCGCCGCCGAGACGCGAACTCCGGCAGGATCCCGGCGAGCCGCTCGCCGCGCCCGGCCATCAACTCGGTCCGCCAGTCGCCGGCGACCGTCAGGACCGGCAGATTCTCGACGCGCGTCGGCTCGTGATCGACCGGCGCTCCAACGACTTCGGCCGCCTTCATCAAGAACCAGTAGAAGCCGTGCGGGCCCAACGTTAGCGGGTAGGGCTCGTCGGTGATCGTCGGCAAGAGGCTGTGCCCGGCCAGCTCTTCGGGGGCGAATCCCTGGAACTCCCGCAGATCAAGCTCGACGTGCTGGACGAACCGCGAGAGGTTGGCGACGACGAGGATGTTTTCGCCGTCGTATCGGCGGAAGAAGGCCAGAACCTTGGGATTCTCGGGCCGGAGGAAATCGATGGTGCCCCGGCCAAACGCCTTGTGCCGCTTGCGAAGGCCGATCTGCCGCTTGACCCACCAGAGCAGCGAGCTGGGGTTCGCCTGCTGGCTCTCGACGTTCACCGCCTCGTAGTGATATTCCGGGTCGATGATGACGGGGAAATAGAGCTTCTGAGGGTTGCACTTGGAAAAGCCGGCGTTGCGATCGGGAGACCACTGCATCGGCGTCCGGACGCCGTTGCGGTCGCCCAGATAAATATTGTCTCCCATGCCGATTTCATCGCCGTAATACAGAACCGGCGTGCCGGGCAGCGAGAACAAAAGCGCGGTCATCAGCTCGATCCGCCGCCGACTGTTGCGCAGCAGGGGGGCCAGCCGGTGCCGAATGCCGAGATTGATCCGGGCCTCCGGGTCGTGGGCGTAGGCCCGGTACATCGAATCGCGCTCCTCGTCGGTGACCATCTCCAGGGTCAGCTCGTCGTGGTTGCGCAAGAACATGCACCACTGGCTATTTTCGGGGATCGCCGGCGTCTGCGCCATGATGTCCAGGATCGGGAATCGGTCCTCCTGATGCAGAGCCATGAACAGCCGGGGCATGACCGGAAAGTGAAACGCCATGTGGCATTCGTCGCCGTCGCCGAAGTAGGCCACGGCGTCCTCGGGCCACTGGTTCGCCTCGGCCAGGAAGACTCGGGGCGGCGACGGGAACTTCTCGTCAACGTGCTTGCGCAGGGCCTTCAAAAAGGCGTGGGTCTCGGGCAGGTTCTCGCAGTTGGTCCCCTCGCGCTCGTAGAGATACGGCACCGCGTCGAGCCGAAGCCCGTCGACTCCCATGCCGAACCAGAAATCGACCAACGGGAAGATTGCCTTCCAAACTTCCGGGTTGTCGTAGTTGAGGTCGGGCTGATGCGAGTAGAAGCGGTGCCAAAAGTAGGCGTTGGCCACCGGATCCCAGGTCCAGTTGGAGACCTCAAAATCTTTAAATATGATCCGAGCCTCGGGATACGGGTCGGGCGTGTCGCTCCAGACGTAGAAGTCGCGCTCGGGGCTCCCCGGAGGCGCGTGCCGCGCCCTCTGAAACCACGGATGCTGATCCGACGTATGATTCAAGACCAGCTCGGTGATGACCTTCATCCCGCGGTGGTGGGCCGACTCCAGAAACTCCCGGAAATCGGCCAACCGGCCGTAATGCTTGTGGATTCCCGTGTAGTCGGCGATGTCGTAGCCGTCGTCGCGCAGGGGCGAAGGATAGAACGGCAGGAGCCAGATCGTCGTGATTCCCAGGTCGCGAAGGTAATCCAGCTTCAGCGTCAGGCCCCGGAAATCGCCGATGCCGTCGCCGTTGCTGTCGTGAAAGGCCCGCACGTGGGCCTCATAAATAATCGCGTCCTTATACCAAAGACCGTCGTCGTCTCGCACGTCGTTTGCTCCATCGCAAGGGGGAACGCCGCCGGATGTCGGAGTGAGGGCCGGTCCCGGGAGGGCGAGGCTCCCGTCGAACCCACGCCCGGCGGGAGCCTCGCCCTCCCGACTTCGCCCGCAAGGTCGCCTGCGCAAACCCGACGACCCTCATCCGGCCTACGGCCATCTTCTCCCAGAGGGAGAACGACGATTCGCGCCGGCTCGCGACAGGAAACACGTTCCCGCGACAACCTTCGCAAATCCAGCGCCAAACCCAGGAAAACTCAGGCCATCACCTCCTTGACGATCCTCCCTGCCACGTCGGTGAGGCGGAAGTACCGGCCCTGGAACTTGTAGGTCAGGCGCTCGTGGTCGATCCCCAGCAGGGCGAGCACGGTGGCGTGGAAGTCGTGGACGTGGACCGGGTCGGCGATCACGTTGTAGCCGAACTCGTCGGTCTCGCCCAGGGAAACGCCCCCTTTGACGCCGCCGCCGGCCATCCAGGCCGTGAAGCAGCGGGGGTGATGATCCCGACCGTAGTCGGTCGCCGTCAGCTTGCCCTGGCTGTAGTTGGTTCGACCGAACTCGCCCCCCCACAAAACGAGCGTGTCCTCCAGCATCCCGCGCTGTTTCAGATCCTGGATCAAGCCCGCGCACGCCTGGTCGGTCTCGCGGGTCAACTGGCGGATGCCGGCCGGAAGACCGCCGTGATGGTCCCAGCCGGGGTGGTAAAGCTGGATCATCCGGACCCCGCGCTCGGCCAACCGACGGGCCAACAGGCAGTTCGCGGCGAACGTGCCGGGCTTCCGCGCGTCTTCTCCGTAAAGCTCGTAGATATGTTCCGGCTCGTCGGCGAGGTTCGCCACCTCGGGAACCGACGTCTGCATGCGATAAGCCATCTCGTACTGGGCGATCCGGGCGTTCACCGCAGGGTCAAGGGTCGCCTCGAACTCGGCCTGATGCAGTTCCCGAAGCCGGTCGAGCATCTTCCGGCGCCCCGCCGCCGACGTGCCCGGCGGAGGCTCCAGGTAAAGCACCGGGCTTGCCCCCGCGCGGAACTGGACCCCCTGATGAACCGCCGGCAAAAAACCGTTGCCCCAAAGGCGAGAGTAAAGCGGTTGATCAACGGGCCGCTGGCTGATGAGCACGCAAAACGTTGGTAGGTCTTGATTCGCCGATCCCAGACCATAGCTGAGCCACGAGCCGATCGACGGCCGCCCCGCGATCTGCGCTCCGGTCTGGAAGAAGGTGATCGCCGGGTCGTGGTTGATCGCCTCGGTGTGCATCGAGTGGATGAAGCAAAGCTCGTCGACCACCTTCGCCGTGTGGGGAAGCAGGTCGCTGACCCAGGCGCCCGAATCGCCCCGGCGGGCGAACTCGAAGACCGATCCGGCCAGGGGGAGCGACGCCTGGTTCGACGACATCCCGGTAAGCCGCTGCCCCTGACGCACCGAGTCGGGCAAGTCCTTGCCGTTCATCCGGTTGAGCATCGGCTTGTGGTCAAACAGGTCAAGCTGCGACGGCCCGCCGCTCATGAACAGGTAAATGACCCGCTTCGCCTTTGGCGGAAAGTGCGGCGACTCCAAAACGCCCCGATATTCCGGGTCGATGGCGGGCTCCTCGCCTCCCAGCGCGGGCCGTGGGCGGGCTGAATCCCCCATCAAGAAGGCCAGGGCGGCGGTCCCCAGCCCCAGGCCGCCGCGGGCGAAGAAGTGGCGGCGGTTGACCATCATGAACGGGTTGTTCGGATCTTCACGAAAGCCGTTGTTCATCGATCCGCGCCTTCTCCCATCAGAGTCCTTCCCGACTCGCATGGGGAGGTCAAGGCTCCCGCCGAGCCGAGGCGTTGCGTGGGGCTCGGCGGGAGCCTCGACCTCCCGAGACACGGAGTCTCCGAGGCGGATTCCGAGTCAACGCTTCATGACCGTCTCATCATAGCTCAAAAGGGCCCGGGCCACCACCGCCATGGCGGCGAGGTCCGCGCGGTCGAGGCTCTGGTCGACGGGCGCGTCGCCCACGGCCAGGAGCGCTTCGGCGTCGGCCCGGCCCGATTGGAACTCGTCGCGCTGGTCGTCGTAAAGCGCGCGGAGGGTCGCCAGCGTTCGGTCGTCGGGGCGGCGGCCGGTCAACGTCCGGAAGACGAAGGCGAGGCGGTCGCCAAGGTCCGAGCCCGCCTCGTGGAAGGCGCGCTCGGCGAGGGCGCGCGACGCTTCGACATATTGGGGATCGTTGAGCAAAACGAGGGCTTGAAGCGGCGTGGAGGTTGGCAACCGCTTGACGGCGCAGACTTCGCGGCTGGTCGCGTCGAAGGTGAGCATGGCCGGCGGAGGGGACGTTCGCTTCCAGTAGGTGTAGAGGCTCCGGCGATGGCTTCCCGGCCCAACGTCGCGAACGTAGGAGGCGCTCGACTTTTCCTCCCAGAGCCCCGGGGGCTGGAACGGCTTGACCGGCGGGCCCCCCATGTCGGGCGCGAGCAGGCCGCCGGCGGCCAGGGCGTTGTCGCGAAGCATCTCGGCCGAGAGCCGGAACCGAGGCCCCCGGGCCAGCAGGACGTTGTCCGGGTCGCGGACGTGAAGCTCGGCCGGGGCGTCGGACGACTGGCGATAGGTTGCCGACATGACCATAAGTCGCCAAATGTGCTTCACGTCCCAACCGGAATCGACCAACTCGCGCGCGAGCCAGTCGAGAAGCTTTGGATGCGAGGGGAGTTCGCCCTGGGCTCCGAAGTCCTCGGGCGTCGCCACCAGCCCCCGACCGAAGAGCGATTGCCACCAGCGATTGACCGTCACCCGGGCGGTCAGCGGGTTCTTCGGGTCCGTCACCCAGCGCGCAAGACCGAGGCGGTTTCGCGGTTGGTCGGCGGGGAAGGGGAGGACGCTGTTGGGAACGTCGGGAGTGACCGGCTCGCCGGGCGCGTCGTAAGCGCCTCGGAGCAGGACGAACGTCGGCCTCGGTTGCGGCATCTCCTTCATGACCATGATTTCATCAATCGGATCGACGAGCCGGCTCCGCTCCTCGCGCAGCGCCCGAAGCGCCGCCAGGCGCGCCTTGTGCTCGGCGTCGACGTTCGCCAAGTAATAGGCGAAAAGGCTTCGCCGATCGTCGGCCGAGAGCGAGGATGGATCGGCGTTTAAGAGCTTCTCAATGGTCTTGGAATCATGAAGTTGGGCGGCCTCGACGGGAGACAGGGCGCGGTCGAAGACCTTCAGTTCGGCGACCTTGCCGCCGATGAAGCCGCGGTCGCGAAACCGCTGGCCGATGACCAGGTCGTCGGCGCCGCCGCCGGTGATGTTTTTGGTCAGGCAATCGCGGACGACCTCGCGCGGGGCGGGCTGGCCGTTGACATACAGGCTCAGGCCCTCGGCGCGGCTGGAGCCGTCGTAGCATAGAGCGACGTGGACCCACTCGTTCAGGGGCAGGGGGTCGCGCGCCATGATCCCGATCGCGTTGCCGGGCCAAAAGTGGATCAGTCCCGCGCTGAGCTTGCCGTCTTCAATGAGAAGTTGATAGCCTCGGCTCCCCGCGTCGGTCCAGGCCATCGACCGGCGCAGAATCACGGCGCGGTCCTTGTGGTCGGGGACCTTGATCCAGAGACCGAGCGAGAAGGGCTGGAAGCGGTCGAAGTTGCCCAGCGGCAGCGTCACGCCGTTCTCGCCGCTCAGCTTGATCGCTCCGCCGGCGCGGCCTTCGACGACTTCGGGGTTCTCGAAGACCGTCCCCGGCTTGGCGGGATCGGCCCGGTTGGCGACCTTGCCGTCGGCGATCGCGCC
>Ga0180216_1003809_pt1 | contig 11731 bp, 5 predicted proteins | sample eDN3rd37CBELigMG_FD_128879 | JGI IMG/M metagenome (GOLD analysis project Ga0180216, IMG submission 128879) | Enriched Miracle-Growth compost microbial communities from Emeryville, California, USA - eDNA 3rd pass 37_C BE-Lig MG (version 2)... ...
CGTGCATGGGCGGGACGCAGGCACGTGCCAGCGTACTGTGGCAATAGGCGCCGCGAAAGAGTTTTGAACCGGGAGGCGACTTGTAACATCGCCGCCCCGCCGCAGCCTTTGATGCTGCAAGGCCACAGCCGGCGGGCTGGACTTTCCTTGACGGCCGATATGGGGCTGCCTAGACTCAAACAAATAAGTCGCCTTTGACGGTTGCTGGCCGATTGCGGCAGCAGACTGCCTGAGTACGGCAGCAGTCCGGCGACTTGTCGCCCCCCTGCCTTGAGATGGCTAGCCACGATCGACCGCCGGCTGCCGAACCTTCCGTCCCCCACGCCGACGATGGCATCTCGCCGCTCGAAACGCCGCCTTGGTAACGCCAGCCCACGTTGGTGCGCGGTGGGGCTGCGGATTTGCGTGGTGTTGGCCGCCTGGCAGGGGCCGATTCCCTGGTTCCATTCGCACGGCACGCTCGCCCAGGCGTCCGACGATTTGTGGCTGATTAAGCATTTGCAAACCTGCCACAAGGCAAGCGGCACCTGTTCGCAAGAATGCCTGGGGTGGCACTTTCATTGCGGGTTTCCAGGCACCCCGACCGAAGATGCTGGGCCCTCTCCCGATGGTGTCCGGCATATCGCACCGGTAATCATGACGGCGAGTTGCAGCGTTAGCCCGTTGTTGGCCTCTCAACTGCCGGCCGCTACGATGCTCTGCACCGTCGATGACGCCGCCGGCTCGGCGTTTGGGCTCTCGCCGGGCACCCCGCGGCACCACTTCTTTGATGCATTTGCGCCTGCTTTGGCGCTCCCGCTGCGCTTCTGCTGCCTGAACTGCTAGGCACGCCCATGCTCGTTCGTCCCTGCTCTGGGGACCGGCGGCTTACAGCGGCGTAATGCCAGTAGCGCAGTATTGATGCCGTCTCTCGAAAAACGGCATCGCTCCCCTGCCCTGCCTTGGTTTGCATCGCTTGCGGCTGCCCGTCCTGCGCTTGGCTGATTGCGTCCCTCAGGTCTGTTGCACTGGAGCCATACCATGGCGATTGCATGGCCGCGTTCTGGCCGCACCCGCATCACGTTTGTGGTTGTCGTCGTTGTGCTGGCGGCGGCCGTTTCGTTGGCAGGTTGGTGGTTTGCCGGTGGGCGGCTCGGGCCGGCCGAGGTACCCGCGGCCAACGCCCAAAAGCCCGAGGAAACTGCCCGCAATGAAGCCGCGGAAGAAACGCCCGGCCTGGTCGAGTTCCCCCGCGCATCGTGGCAGGCCGCCAAGATCACGCTGCAGCCTGTCGGGAAGGCTCCGATTTCGCAGACCATCGAACTGACGGGCAAGGTCACGCTCAACGAGGACCGCGTGGCCCACATCTACCCACTGGTCGAAGGCCGCGTCGATCAGGTGAATGTCCGGCTGGGCCAGAAGGTCAAGCAAGGCGAGCTGCTGGTCGTGGTGCAAAGCAAGGAAGTCGGCCAGGCGATGCTCAAGCTGTACGAGGACCGGCTGCTGCTGGACTTCGCCAAGGTGAAAGATGGCTGGACCCAGGACATCAAGAACAACACGCACGCGCTGATCGACATGATTCGCGCGTCGGCGCCGCTGGAAACCATTGAGGATGCCTTCCGCCAACGCACGCTGGGGAGCCACCGCGATACGCTTCTGTCGGCATACATCGCCTACCATACGGCCCAAAACGAACTGGAACGGCTCAAGCCGCTGGCGTCCGACGGTGCCGTGGCTGCCCGGCGGCTGGTGGAAGCCGAGGCCCAACTCAACGCTACGCGGGCCACGCTGCAATCGTTGGTTGAGCAGATCCGCCAGGACACGGTGCAAGAATCGCTGGAATCCGTCCAGCGCGTGAAAGAACTGCAAACGCGCGTTTCAGTCGACGAAGCCAGTCTCAAGATCATCGGCTTCAGTGATGAGGATCTGGCTTCGGTCGATCCCATGAAGCGGGGCGAAGCCATCTCGCATTACCCGGTCGTTGCCCCCTTCGACGGCACGATCATTTCCAAGGACGTGGTGCTGCTGGAGCGCGTTGGCCCGGAGAACCAGATCTTGAGCATCGCCGACCTGTCTAGCGTGTGGATCAGCGCCGACATCTACCAAGAAAACCTGCCGTTGACTCAAACTCTCGACGGCAAAACCGTGACCGTGAAGTCCGACGCCTGGCCCGGTCAGGCCTTCCAGGCCAAGGTGTTCTACACCGGCGACGTGGTGGACGAAGCCAGCCGCACCATTGCACTGCGGGCCGTGGCTGACAACCCGCACGGTTATCTCAAGCCTGGCATGTTCGTCAGTGTGGAAGTGGCCGGCGGCTCGGCTGGCGACGTGGTGCAGGTTCCGGTGCATGCCGTGTTCTCGCACGGCGATAGCCAGTTTGTGTTCGTCCACGTGGACGGCGATCAGTTTGCCCGCCGCGATGTGGTTCTGGGCCGCAGAAACCAGGATGCGGTGGAGATCGTCTCGGGGCTTCAGCCGGGCGAGATCGTGGTGGTCGAGGGCGGCTTCGCCATCAAGTCGCGAATGCTGGCCGACCTGCTGGAAGAAGATTGAGAAAGCCGGTAGCTCCGCGGGCCGTTCACGATTCTTGCGCCGCGATAACATCGCGCGGCGGATACGCCAGGAACCATACGCATGGTGAACCAGATCATCGGTTGGTCGCTGGACAACCGTTTCATTGTGATGCTGCTGGCAGCGGTGCTGCTGGGGGCCGGGTTCGTCACGGCCACCTCGTTGCCGTTGGATGCCGTGCCCGATCTGACCAATATTCAGGTGCAGGTGTTGACCACATCGCCGGCACTGGGCCCAGTGGAGGTGGAACAGTTCATCACCTTCCCCGTTGAAAACGCCATGAGCGGGTTGCCAAAGGTCAGCGAAATCCGCTCGATCAGCCGCTTTGGGCTATCAGCGGTGACGGTGGCCTTTGAGGATGGCACCGATATCTACTGGGCACGCAACCTGGTGACCGAACGCCTCCAACAAGCCCGTGAAAGCATCCCGGCTGGGATGGGCTCGCCGCAACTGGGACCGATTGCCACAGGCATGAGCGAGATTTACCAGTTCGAGGTGCGCGCCAAGCCCGGCTATGACTACAGCCTGATGGATCTGCGCACGATCCTCGACTGGCAAATCGCATTTCAACTGCGCAGCGTGCCGGGCGTGATCGAGGTCAACACGTTCGGCGGCGAACTCAAGACGTACGAAGTCCAGGTCGACCCCGACAAGTTGCTGAACTACGGCATTGCATTGGGCGATGTCTTCGAGGCACTCGAGGCCAACAACGGCAACGCGGGCGGCGGCTATATCATCCACGGCGCGGAACAACGGCTGATTCGCGGCGAAGGCCTGGTTGGCTCGCTCAGCGATATCGGCAATATCGTGATTGAAACCCGCAGCGACGGGACGCCGATTCGCATCTCCGATATTGGCACGGTCACCTTCTCGCCCATGCTTCGCCAAGGGGCGGTGACGCGCGACGGCGATCGCGAAGCCGTCACTGGCATGGTGATGATGCTCATGGGCGGCAACTCGCGGCAGGTGGTTGCCGACGTGAAGGACAAAATTGCCGCTATCCAGGCGACCCTGCCCGAGGGCGTATATATCGATACCTTCTACGACCGCACGGAGCTGGTCGATAAGACCATTCATACCATTGCCGAGAATATCGGCGTCGGCGTGCTGCTGGTCGTGGTGATGCTGTTTCTGCTGCTGGGCGACGTGCGGGCCGGTTTGATCGTGGCTTCGGCCATTCCGTTATCGGCCATGGGAGCACTGATTGCCATGGACTTGGCGGGCGTCTCGGCCAACTTGATGAGCCTGGGCGCCGTCGACTTCGGCGTGATTGTCGACGGGGCCGTGGTGATGATCGAAAACGCCGTCCGTACGGCCAGCGCGTACCGCCGCAAAACCGGGGCGGACGTCGTGCCCAAGGAGGTCTTTCGCGAATCGGCCAAGGAGGTCGGCAAACCGATTCTATTTGCCGGCATCATCGTGATCATTGTGTTTTTGCCGATCCTCAGCTTGCAGGGCGTGGAAGGCAAGATGTTCCGGCCGATGGCGTTCACGTTCATGTCGGCTCTGACCGGCGCGTTGATCCTGGCGATTACCGTGATGCCGGTGATGGCGTCGCTGTTCCTGGCCCGCAAAGTGCAAGCCAGGGATACGTTCCTGGTGCGGCTGCTCAAACGCGGCTACCGTCCGCTGTTGATGTTTGCCATGGGCAGGCCGTGGTTCATGATCGCATCGGCCGCGGCCATTTTCGCGGTGAGCGTGGTGGTGGCGGCGGGCTTTGGCGTGGAGTTTGTGCCCAAGCTCGATGAAGGCGATATCGCCATTCAGGCCGTACGGCTGCCCAGCGTGTCGCTGGAAACCTCGCTGGAAATGACCAAGGCCATGGAACGCACGCTGCTCAAGTTCCCGCAGGTCGAAAGCGTGGTTTCCAAGACGGGCCGGCCTGAAATCGCTAACGACCCGATGGGCGTTTATCAGACCGATATCTTGGTCCGCATGCGGCCGGTCGAACAGTGGCCGGAGCCGATCCCCAAGGAAGACCTGGTCGTGGCCATGCAGGAGGCCCTGGAACGCGAAGTGCCCGGCAATTCGTACGGTTTCACGCAGCCGATCGAGCTGCGCGTGCAAGAACTGGTGGCCGGCGTGCGGTCCGACGTGGGGCTTAGCCTGTACGGCGACGACTTGGACGTGCTCAAAACCGTCGGCGACCAGATCGTGCAGGTGCTCAGCCAGGTGGAGGGAGCGGCCGACGTGCAGGCCCAGCAGATTGCCGGCTTGCCTTACCTGCGGGTGCAAGTGCGGCGCGACGCCATCGCCCGCTACGGCATCAATGCCAAGGACGTGCTGGATGCCGTGAGTGCCGTGGGCGGCACGGTGATCGGCGAAGTGTTCGAAGGGCAGCGCCGGTTCCCGCTCCAGGTGCGGATTGCTCCGGCGTGGCGGCAGGATGTCGATAAGCTGCGGCAGTTGAAAATTGCCGATCCCCGCGGCCGGCAGATTCCCATTTCGCAGTTGGCCGATATCCAGATCGAGGATGGCCCGGTGGAAATCAGCCGCGACTCCGTGCGCCGCCGCCTGCTGCTGCAATGCAACGTGCGGGGACGCGACCTGGCCGGCTTTGTGGCCGATGCCCAACGGGCAGTGGCCGAGGGCGTGAAGCTGCCCGCCGGTTACACCCTGGAATGGGGCGGCCAGTTCCAGAACCTGCAGCAGGCGACCGCAAGGCTGATGATCGCCGTACCGGTGGCCCTATTCCTGATCTTCTCGCTGCTGTTCATCACCTTCGGCTCGGTGAAGCTTACGCTGCTCATCTACCTGAACGTGCCGATTGCCGCAACCGGCGGCATCTTTGCCCTGTGGATGCGAGACATGCCGTTCTCCATCTCGGCAGGCGTGGGCTTTATTGCCCTGTTCGGGATCGCCGTGATGAACGGTGTGGTGCTGATCGAGCATATCCGCCATCTGCGACTGCACGGCAGCAGTCAATGGGACAGCGTGGTGCAAGGCTCGATCGACCGGCTGCGGCCCGTGCTGATGACCGCCACGTGCGGGGCACTTGGCTTTGTGCCAATGGCCGTTTCCGCCAGCGCCGGCGCCGAGGTGCAACGCCCCTTGGCCACGGTGGTGATCGGTGGGCTGGTCACGTGCACGATCCTGACGCTGCTGGTGCTGCCGGCCATTTACCGTTGGTTCGAGCCGCGGGAATCGCAGAAGCCGCAGCCGCACGCCGCGGAGTAAGCCTGGCTCAGACGCAGCGCTAGGAATGCACCAAAGAATAGCGGGCCGCCCCCGGCTTTTAGCTAGGGACGGCCCGCTGCGTTACTTCATACTGGCCGATTCGTGCGGCCCTGGGCCTTGCTGCGGCGCCTGGCAAGTGCGGGCTTGTCAGACGCTACCGCGAAAGCCGGAGTTTACGCGCCAGACCTAGTTGCAGCAGACGCCGCTCACGGGAACGCGGCAAACCACCGTCTTGGGAACCATCCGGCAGACGCGGACGTTGATCGTCTGCTCTTCGGTGTAAGGCACCATCACGGTATAGGTCTGCACCTGCTCCTCGGTCACCTGGCGGTAGTTCACCACCTGGCGCGTGCGGGTCCGCTGTTCCGGCTTCAGCACGGTGTATTGCACCTCGCGCTGCTGCTGCTCGCTAACGTACTCGCACACGTTCACGGTACGGGTGCGGGTTTCCGGCTTGCACACCGTCACCTGGTACTCGTACGGCTGGGCCACCGTCTGGCATTCGACCACGCTCACGGTGCGGGTACGAGTTTCCGGCTTGCAGACGGTCACCTGGTACTCGTAGGGCTGCTGCTCGATCTTGTACTCGGTGACGTTGACCGTCTGAGTACGCGTCTCGGGCCGGCACACGGTTACCTGGTACTCGTACGGCTGCTGCACCTGTTGATAATCGACCACGTTCACCGTGCGGGTGCGGGTCTCAGGACGGCAAACCGTCACGTTGTACTCGTAGGGCTGCTGCACCGTTTGGTACGAAACCACGTTGACGGTCCGGGTGCGGGTTTCCGGCCGGCACACGGTCACGTTGTACTGATACGGCTCTTGCACCTGTTGGTACCGCCACACGTGCACGTCGATCACCTTCTGCACGACCTGGTTCACCCAGGTCCGGCAGCCGCCGCCGTAGCACGAGCCGCAGCTATTGCAGCCACGGTAGCCGCAGTGGCCGTGGCCGGTGGTGGCCCAGTAGCCCTGGTTCACGCACACGGTGCGCTGCTCGGTGGTCTGCACGGGCACGCAGCGGGTGCGGACGCCCTGACGGGTTTCGGTGTGAGGCACGAGGACCGTGTAGGTCTGCTCAACCTGCTGCGTCACCGGCTGGCACACGGTGCGAGTGCCCTGGCGGGTTTCGGTATGCGGGACGAGCACGGTGTAGGTCTGCTCGACCTGCCGAGTGACCGGCTGGCACACGATGCGGGTGCCCTGACGGGTTTCGGTGTGGGGGACCATCACCGTGTAGGTCTGCTCGACCTGCTTCACCACCGGCTTGCTGACGTTGCGGACGCCCTGGCGCGTTTCGGTGTGGGGCACGAGCACGGTGTAGGTCTGCTCGACCTCGCGCGTTACCGGCTGCACCACGTGACGGGTGCCCTGGCGGGTCTCGGTGTGCGGGACGAGCACGGTGTAGGTCTGCTCAACCTGCTTCACGACGGGCTTGGCGACCGTGTAGTTGACGGTCTTGGTCGCGGTCTGCGGAACCATCACCGTGTAGGTTTCGTTGACCTGGCTGGTTTCCGGCACACAGCGGGTCACGGTCACGGTGCGCTGGCGTTGTTCGGGACGGTAGCGGGTCACCTGGACCGTGCGCTGTTCCCAAACGTACTGCGGTACGTAGACCGTCTTGGTGACTTCTTGATAAACCGGCCCACAATAAGCCGGTCCCCTGTGATAGCAGCCGTTCTGGCAGGCATGTCCACCCGCGTGAGCTGCGGTGGTCAGCGGAGCCGCCGTCAACAGAAGTATCCATGCGTAGCGGTGCATTCTGAACTCCTTCTTTCGCAATGCCTTTCCTCGAATAACGGAACACGCTGAACCGTTGAGTGCTAGCAGTAACCGCGACGCAAAACGCCCCCCACACCTGATGCGGTGAATTGTGGCAAGGCCGAGCGATGCAGTGCCGTGCAAGTTGCGCTGAATATAACAGTGCTGATGGATGTGTAAACTAAATAGTTACCGAAGATAACACGGCTTTCGTTGAGTCGTAACCTGCAACAACTGGGCGAAGTGCCTGCCACGCCTGGGGAGGCGGTCTTGGCCACAGCGGGTGGACGGCGCGGTTGTGAAGCTGGGAAAGCTTTGCCGCTGGCGGGGCAAATGGCGTGCCTGAAACTTGGCACCAAGGAGCGCAAACGCCGCTGTAAATCGCACGGCGCTATGGTGATAGCAGCCTGAAGCGGCCGCTTGCCGCACGGGATACGCCGGCTACAACGTTGGCGTAATGCGGCAACTTGCGAGAAAACGCCGGGTTGAGGAACCGGGCGAAATGCGGACTATTCTCTTAGCTGAGCGAGGCTGGCGGCTCCCTGAACCGCCAGCCTCCGCCGCATAAGAAGGCTGGTGCTGTCGCTGCTGCAAGGGAAAGCCCTATGCTAGTACGGCCGCTCGAAAGCGACAGCTTGGCGCTGGCCATCCACGCACGCCGCGACACTCTGACGGATGGTGCGCGCAGGTGCGGACGCAGCCAATGTGGTCACTACGAAAGCAGCTAGCATTGATGGTTGCCGAATGGTTACGGCTCCAGGCCCAGCCGCTTCATCTTCTTGTAGAGCGTGGTGCGATTAATGCCCAACGCATCGGCCGTCAGGCTGCGGTTCCAGCCGTTGGCTTCCAGCACCTCGCGGATGATCCGCCGCTCGGGATCGGCCAAGGCTTCGCGGAGCGTCCGGCGACCGGCCGCCACAGGCACCGACGGCTGATCGGCAGCCACGGCCGCCGGCAGGTCGTCGAGCATGATGAGGTCGCTCTTTCCCAGCAGCACGGCCCGCTCAACCACGTTTTGCAATTCGCGGACGTTGCCCGGCCAGCGGTACCGCTGGAGCGCGGCAATGGCGTCTTCGCTGAAGTCGCGGACGCGCTTGCCCGATTCGTCGCAAACCTTGCGGAGGAAGTGCCGGGCCAGCAATGGGATATCGGAGATTCGTTCGCGGAGTGGCGGCAGTTCGATATTGATAACGTTGATGCGGTAGTAGAGGTCCTGGCGGAACTTGCCTTCGGCCACGCGCTCGGCCAGGTTCTCGTTGGTCGCGAGAATAGCCCGGGTATCGACGTGGAACGTCTCGGCACCGCCCACCTGCTCGAACTCAAACTCTTGCAGCACACGGAGCAGTTTGACCTGCAAGCCGGGGCTGGCCGTGCCGATCTCGTCGAGGAAGATCGTGCCGCCGTCGGCCTGCTTGAACTTGCCGAGCTTGTCGACCGTGGCCCCGGTGAACGCGCCGGCCACGTGCCCGAACAGTTCGCTTTCCAGCAGGTTCTCCGGCAGCGCACCGCAGGCGACTTCAATGAACGGCTTGTCGCGGCGGGCGCTTTGGCGATGGATGGCCCGAGCGATCAGCGATTTACCGGTACCGCTTTCGCCGGTGATCAGTACGGTGGCTTTGGTGTCAGCGATGCTTTCGACCAGGTCGTACACCCGCCGCATGCGGCTGTCCTGGCCGATGATGTTCTCAAGCCCGAATCGCAGATCGAGCTGGGCCTTGAGATTGCGGTTTTCGGCCAGCACTTCGCGCTGGTTGAGTGCCCGCTGGATCGCCATTTCCAGTTCGTCGTCGATCAGCGGCTTGGTCAACAGGTCGAACGCGCCAGCCCGAATGGCTTCCACGGCGGTTTCGACAGTGCCGTACCCGGTGATCAACACCACCTGGGTATGCGGAGCGTTCCGCTGGCAGTATTGGAGCAGTTCGAAGCCTTCGCCGTCGCCCAGCCGGATATCGGTGAGCACAACGTCGTAGGTCTTGCGGTCGACTTGGGCCCGACCTTCGGCCACGCTATGGGCCGTATCGACCCGGTGACCTTGTTCGCGCAGCCAATCGGCCATTGATTCGCAGAGGTGGCGATCATCGTCCACCAGCAACAGCATCCCCTTCTTCATCACACTGTTCCTTGAACGTCGGCTTGCGACGGGTAGTTCTCTTGAGCGATGAGGCCACGCGGCAGTCAGGTGGGGAGCCGCAGGCGCACTGCGAGGCGGGACCAGGTGTCTCTGCCACCGGGGCCAAGACGCCAAGGCGGTGGGGAGAGACCGGTTGGCTGTCGCAGTTTATCTACGTCACAGGTTGCACAGCGTCAACGCGACGCGAGATATGACGGTGGTTCGTCATTAGGGGGGAGCCTGCCGTATATATGGTATATTCGGTACAGGCTGTTCGTGGGGGTAGGTAGGCACTGCGGTTTCAGGTGCCGCGTGGGGTGTCGCTCAAGGTGGTAACTCATGCCTAATCTACGCGACCGGCACTACTTAAGTTCGTCGGGCGCGTCTGGCTTATTCCCGCCGCGGAATTTTTCTTGATTGAAATCCACAAAACGGTCGAGATAAGCCGGATCCACCAATCGCCGCCTGAGATCTTCCGCCAAATCGTGGGCGAGCATGGCCAGTTCGTCCCGTAATTCTCGGGGCGCACTCGTGTTGGCTGTCCCCAGTACCGGGAGTCGTTGACGCCAGCGAAGATCGTGGAGCAGCTCGCCGCGGAGGTGATCCAAGAGGTCCATCGCGGTGGGCGTCGCGATGCCGATGGCAAGCGATATGGCTGCTTCGCCTGCTTGCGCTACGTGCCAATATCCGGCTGGTATATAGAGCCAGTCGCCGGCCGCCAGTTGGCATTTCATCAATGGCGAAATTTCCCGCTCGAATTGCATGTCGAGCGGCAATGTTTCCTCGGTCGGCCACGGGTTCACCGTGTTCTTGCGCAGCGAGTACTGCTTCGTGCCGGCCGTCTGAATGATGAATACGTCCTCGGCATCATAATGCCAGCCAAATCCATGCTGACGCTCAGGTGTGCAATATATGTGGATGTTAACTGTCCCGCAGAACCATTGTGCAAACTCATAGGCCACCTCGGCAAGAGGGGGGAATTCCCTCTCAGCATGACGAATGGCAATCGTATAGCCGTCCGCGTGCAGTTCCCGGGCGAGCTTATATGTCAGCGGTTCGCTGCCTGGCCATAGCTCGCCCGAACGTGCCACGAGTACATCGGCCTGGGGGTTCGCCAGGATCGTGGCTACGGTTTCCCAACTGCCCCAACGAAGCCAGGGGCCTTGCAAGCCCCGTCGAGCCAGCGGCTGGTGGCGGTAAATCCGCTGGACAAACTCCTCCTGAGGGAAACCGTCGAGCAGTTGCTCAAAGTACATGGGGGCACGCCATTCTTAGCCGGAGGAACGGGGAAACCGCTAGCCCCCGCGTGGGTGGTAGGTCGCTAGATTGTACGCTTTTCCCACCGCGGCTACTTGCCGCCGGCGACATCAATGAACGTGCCGGTTGAGAATGAAGCCCGATCAGAAAGCAGCCATAGAATGGCATGCGCCACTTCTTCAGCCGTGCCGCCGCGGCGCATCGGCACGAACTGTTTGACGCGTTCGACGCGGTTAGGCTCGCCGCCGGCCGCATGAATGTCGGTATAGATAAAGCCGGGCCGCACCGCGTTGACGCGGATGCCTTCCTGGGCGACCTCTTGAGCCAGGCCGATCGTCAAGGCGTCAATCGCGCCTTTAGATGCCGCGTAGTCAACGTATTCGCCGGGCGAGCCGGTGCGGGCTGCCACCGACGACACGTTCACAATCGCCCCGCCCTGCCCTCCGTGCTTGGTCGACATGCGCCGCACGGCTTCGCGGGCACAAAGAAAATAGCTGGTGACGTTGGTGGTCAGGATGCGATTGATGCGGCCTTCATCCATCTCCTCGACGCGCATTTGCCGTTCGAGCGTACCGGCGTTATTGACCAGGGCGGTAAGCCGGCCAGACATGGCATCCACGGCGGCGAACAGCCGCAGCACCTCGGCTTCGCGAGCGACGTCGGCTTGCACCGCAATGGCCTGGCCGCCGCGCGCCTCGATCTGCCGCACCACGTCTTCAGCGGCAGCTTCGTTGCTACGGTAGTTTACGCACACGGCGTAGCCTTGTTCGGCGGCCAACAAGGCTGTGGCCGCGCCGATGCCGCGGCTGCCGCCCGTCACCAGTAAAATCCGTTCGCTCATGCGGTGCTTCTCTTGGTTGGAGGTGAGTTGGGTAG
>Ga0180216_1003814_pt1 | contig 11716 bp, 10 predicted proteins | sample eDN3rd37CBELigMG_FD_128879 | JGI IMG/M metagenome (GOLD analysis project Ga0180216, IMG submission 128879) | Enriched Miracle-Growth compost microbial communities from Emeryville, California, USA - eDNA 3rd pass 37_C BE-Lig MG (version 2)... ...
ATTGCCAATATCTTATCTTTAAATGATATTGATTTTAAATATGAGGAGCCATTGTTTGCGAAAGATGGTTCTATGTACCTGCCGGACTTTACCCTTAATTGGCATGGAGAACGCTATTATTGGGAGCATGTTGGGAGATTAGACCTTCCTGAATACCAGAGAAGTTGGGAAGAAAAAAAGATATGGTACGACAAGCATTTTCCAGGGAAACTAATTACAACTTATGAAGGGCACAATCAAACCGCAGAAATTAAGAAGATTTTAAAAGAATGGTTTTCTATTGAAATAAATTCTGGTGATGAAGCTTAATCAATACCCCTCTGTATTTACAGCAGAGGGGTATTTTGTATCACAGGGACTTTTCAGACAGGATAATTCTACCATTTTATAGAATATGATCGCTGACGGTCAAGCGCTTTCGCGCCTCACCTCTGAAAAGGGGTCAGACCCCATCTCTGAGCTAAAGCGTTAGCTTTGCGAAGTTGAACAAAGGAAGTGATGACTACAAAGTGCTCGTTGAGATTGGGGATCACGGAGATATTATAAATTCTGAGTGTGATTGTCCCTATGATTTTGGACCAGTATGTAAACATGAAGTAGCGGTGTATTTTCAACTTCGTGAAATGCTGAACCAAGGGGACAAAAATGAGAAAGTTGGATGAAGTCTTCTAAGTGTCCAAAAATGATCAAATTGATTGTTTCAAGGGTTTCCCTTTGATTAACCAAAATATCGAAGAACTACCTGCAAGTAGGAAGAGGTGGTACGATAAGCATTTCCGGGGAAGCTAATAACGAAGAGCACAAACAAACCGTTGAAGTTAAAAGGATTTTAAAAGTATGGTTCTCCATCGGAATGGATTCGGGGATTGAATTGGAGAAATATAAGAATGATAATAAGATATTAATAATAGTAATATTATTAATAATATTATGAGGGTTGGGGATGGCAATGATATGGATGAATGTTGATAAACCTACGAGAAAATGTACAGTACACCTTTCTGAATGCCTGTTTGTAAAAGGTAAAAAAGATACTCCCTACAAAGGTGATGGAATTCTGAAACGCGATGGAGGGTGGTTGTGTTTTGATTCAATCGGTTCAGCTATTAAACATTATGAACGGGAACATCCTCATTACCTGTTGGTAGATTGTTCTTGTCCGTAAAGGGGTAATTGCTTTTGGCAACTTTCAAAGAAAAGATTCATATATCTGCTTGAACAAGAAAGAGGACTGAACAAACCTGGAAGGTCCTAAGTCATCTCGGTGATCGGGGGGAGGGCCTCCATTTTCAACGCAACAAATTTTTAACGGATCCACTCAAAGATTTTTGTATTGGTGTATAAGATGAGATTGTTAGCTTGGAGAATTGAAATAAGACACCATTTCAACCACAACCATTGTGGAAATTTTTCCATCTGTTTCCATCGTATAGAAAAAAATACTTCTTTATAGTGGGAGGATTCAAGTGAATAACTTAACTTTTTTAGGATTTGGACACGCTGCTATGTTTATCAAACAAATGGATAAGGCAAAGAAATTTTATATGGAAATACTGGATTTTAAACTAGTAAGCGAGTATGTCCGTGAAGACGGTACAAAACTGTGTTTTTTAAACAATGGCGATTGCACTGTGGAATTGATTGAATTCTCAGACCCTACCAGAAGTGAAGGCCGTCAAGACGGCATCATCGACCATTTATCTATAAGAGTAGGCGATATTGAATCGGCAAAGGCGTATCTGGAATCTAAAGGAGTAACTTTTGAAACAGAAATCCAACTGGACGAAAAATTATATAAGAACGGTGAAAAATTCGCACATTTTCGAGGTCCAAGCGGCGAGCGTCTTCAAATTGAGCAAATTCTATAAGGTAGAAAATATTAAGAAATCTCTTTGGATTTTTGATGATCGCAAGCGGCGAATCGTTGTGTGCTTCAACACCAATAAGGGGTCAAACCCTGGTCGAAAATGTCGAATAAAAGAATGCAAAAATCCCTGATTCCATGTGTGAATTAGGGATTTATTTTTTTCTCAGCCTTCGCCAATACGTGTGTATCACGGTGATTGGGGTGGTGATGGTTTCGTTCTGTTTTCCACTCGGGTGAGAGGATACCAAGAAATTAAGATGGAAGCCTGGGTTAACTATCAGTGGAGTCGGCTCGAAGTTTAAAATAAGGTTTAAGTAAAAAGGGGCAGACAGGGTCAGTCCCAACACTATGAAAAAGTGAGGATCGCTTTATCGTTATCGGTTACTTTGTTGAGCTAAAGTACAGAGTGTACCAAATTCTTTTGTTTTTTTATTAAATAAAGTTGTTCAAAATAAACTGGGGTTTGAATAAATAATTACGCTTAACCCATATAATCAGAAGATTAAATGTTGAATTGTCTCATTTAATTTCAGATAATATCAATTTAAAAATACACCCCTTTCATAAAAAACAAGAACACATAATCTAATTAGTAACAAAATAGACAGAGTAATCAAATATTACGGAATATATTGACATTGATAAGGGTGTGTGCTAACGTAGTTAGTAACAAAAAACATTGTTTATTCACGTAAACAAAGTGGAGGGAAAATAAAGGGAGGAGGGAGTTTGATCTCATACCTTATTACATAACTAATTTCATACTTTAGTGACGAAGGGTGTCAATTTTACAACCTATCATTTCAAAAAAGGATTAAGTAAAAAGCGGCAATCTATTACTTTTTAACCCAAGGAGGAGTTTGCATTGTTTTTTGTTAGGAAAATCGCGTTAGCTCTCTTGGTCATGTCATTATTATTTATAACCGCTTGCGGAGGAGGGACACAACAGACAGGAAATTCCGGGCAATCGAGCAGTACAAATACACCTGCGACTGGTTCAGATTCAAACAATACAAACGGCGAAAATAAAGTCGAAATTTTTAGTTGGTGGACAACTGGTGGAGAAGCTACGGGGTTAGCGGCATTAATAGACACATTTAAGAAAACCTACCCAGACATTGAAGTAATAAATGCTACAGTAGCTGGAAGTGCCGGTTCAAACGCAAAAGCAGTCCTAGCTACTCGGATGCAAGGTGGAGATCCACCTGATCTGTTTCAGGTTCATGCTGGTGCAGAATTAAATGGCAGCTGGGTTGAAGCAGGAAAAATGGAGTCTCTAAATTTCCTGTATGAAGAAGAGGGCTGGAATGAGAAATTTCCAAAAGAGCTGTTAGAGCTAATTAGTAAGGATGGAGAGATCTACTCCGTTCCCTTGAATGTACACAGAGGAAATACCATGTGGTATAATAAAAAAATTTTTGAAGATAACAATCTGAAAGTTCCGGAAACTTTTGAAGAATTCTTTGATGTTGCTACAAAACTTCAAGAAAAGGGAATTACACCTTTTGGGTATGGTAGTAAATCTGATGGGGATGCTGGGATTGTTTTCGATTCTGTGCTCGTTGGTACTTTGGGTCCTGATGGGTACAAACAATTATTTACTGGAGAAAAGAGATTTGACAGTCCAGAAGTTATTCAGGCAATGGAAACCTACCTAAAAATGATTTCTTTTGCAAATAAGGATCATGCAGCAAGATTAAATCAAGACCTAGGAGATATGTTATTAGATGGAAAAGTGGCCATGGTCATTGCAGGAGACTGGTTAAATGGGTATTTTACATCGCTAGGAAAAAAACCGGATGTTGACTACGGCTTTGCAGTAGCTCCAGGCAATAAAGGTGTATATATGTTTATCTCCGATACGTTTGGCTTACCCATTGGAGCAAAACATCGGGATAATACAATCAAATTCCTTAAGGTAATAGGTTCCGTTGAAGGACAAGATAATTTTAACAGACTTAAAGGATCTATTCCTGCTAGAATTGACGCTGGCCATGGAGATTATGATGTCTATCTGAAAACACAAATGGAGAACTTTAAAACCCATACATTAACCCCAAGTTTTGCCCATGGTTCCGCAGCAAAAGAAGGATTCGTAGTGCAGGAAAAGGATATTATGAAACGTTTCCTAGTAGAGAAAAACCCGCAAAAAGCGGCTCAGGCGTTGCAAAAAGCAGCAGAAGAAAATGGGGTTTCTAAGTAAATTTGCAAGGGATGGAAGGTCCGGCTGTATGGGTTGGACCTTCCCCATTAGATCTTGCAAGGGAGGGAACATATGATAGGAAAGGTAGATACAGCAGGCCCCGGATTAAATCATACTACTACTGCTAAACTCAAGAGAAAAAGATTTGTCTCAGACAGAGTAGTCCCTTTTTTACTGCTTATGCCTTCGTTCATAGCAACGTTGCTTTTTGTGTATGCGTTCATTGCTTGGACTGTCTATGTTTCTTTTAGCAATTGGGACTCAGTAAGTATCGATTTGAGTTTTGCCGGAATTACCAACTACATCAATTTGTTCAATGATTTTAGGTTTCTCTCTGGAATTCGAAATAATATTGTCATTACCGTACTCTTCGTAGCAGCTTCGATTGTAATGGGGATTGTGCTAGCACTCGCGATAGATTCAAAAATAAAAGGAGAGGCGTTCTTTCGAAATCTATTTATTTTCCCTATGGCTATTTCATCAATTGTTGCTGGGGTAGTATGGCAATGGTTGCTGAATCCGACAAGTGGCTACAACAATATATTAAAAGCTTTAGGCGTTGAGGATCTTCCTATGTGGTATATCAGCGAACAAGTATTATTTTCTTTTCCGTTTAGAGATGTACAGTTCGGGATTCCTGTCGCTTTATTTTCAGTATTACTTGCAATTTGTTGGCAAATGACGGGGTTTGTCATGGCTATGTTTTTATCGGGGTTAAGGGCGATTCCAGACGATTATCGTGAAGCTGCTCGGTTGGATGGAGCTTCTGAACTTCAGATCTTTTGGTTGGTCATTTTGCCATTGTTAAGACCAGTGATGGTTAGTGTAGTGGTTATGATTGGTCATATCTCCTTGAAAATTTTTGATCTAATCTACGCCATGACTGGGCCGGGATCTGCTTTTATGACCGACATGCCAGGCGTTTATATGTTCGAAACTACATTTAGAGGGAATCATTATGGAAGTGGTGCAGCTATTGCGACAATTATCTTATTCTGTGTCTCTATATTAATCGTTCCTTATTTGATCTCTCAGCGTCGTCAGGAGGTGGATGGACGTTGAATACTTTAAGGGTCGGAAATATATTCATTTATGCATTCCTCATCGGAATGAGTTTATTTTTTATCATTCCATTCTATGTCATGGTTATAACGAGTTTTAAACCAGCAGTGGAAGCAACGATTGACAATATATGGACATTACCAACCATGATTGATTTCTCAGGGATTCAAGAAGCCTTTGCTAAATTAGCTCCAAGTCTATGGAACAGCATATTACTCGTAATCCCTGCCACTGTTATCTCATCTTTTCTAGGTTCATTTAATGGTTATATTATATCAAAATGGAAATTTCGAGGTTCGGAAACTATATTTACACTCCTATTATTTGGTATGTTTATGCCTCATCAGACCATCTTGTTGCCCTTAGTTGTTCTACTTCAAAAGATAGGTCTTTATAATACCATTACTGGTCTTGCTATTGTTCATATCATCTACGGCTTACCCGTTACTACACTTATTTTTAGGAACTTTTATACCAATATTCCTAATGAAATGCTGGAAGCTGGAAAGATTGATGGTTGCGGATTATTTGGAATTTACAAATACTTAATTTTACCTCTTTCCATTCCTGGATTTGTTGTAGTGGGTATTTGGCAATTCACTTCCATCTGGAATGAATTTCTCATGGCCGCAACCATAACAAGTGTTGGAAGTCAACCGATTATGGTTGCTCTGATGAGTCTATCAGGTGCTCATTTTAGCTATTGGAATATGATTATGGCTGGGTCGTTATTGGCTGCATTACCAACGATGATTGTGTACATTACTCTAAGCCGATTTTTTATTAAAGGGCTAATGGCGGGTTCTATTAAAGGTTAGATAGATGTAGAAATTAGGTAGGTTTGCGTTTGTCCCTCTAGCTGAAAAGGCCAAGTTAATCCACAGAAGTTTTTGAAGGAGGAAGGATATGGTACACCCTGAAATGCAAACGTTATATTTCAATGCACCACGAAAGGTCAGTATAGGAATGCAACCTACGCCTAAACCGGGACCGCATGAAGTATTAGTGAAAGTACACTGTGTCGGTTTATGTGGGACTGATCTTCATATCTACCAGGGAGACCACGGACGTGCAACATTTCCTATGACACCTGGTCATGAATGGTCAGGAGAAATCATACAGAAAGGAGGTTTGGTAACTAACTTTTCGGTAGGGGACCGTGTAGTAGGAGAAACAACGATATCCTGTGGGAGGTGTAAATACTGTTTGCAGGGTCATTACAATTTGTGCCCTTCACGAGCTGAGAATGGGATATTCGGAAAGGACGGAGCTGCTTCACAATATATGATATTTCCAGAACATGCGCTTCATCGTTTTGGTTCATCTTTATCGTTTGAGCAGGCCTGTCTAATTGAACCTTCAGCAGTAGCCTATCATGCGGTGGACTTAATCGAAGTCAAACCCTCGGATGACCTTATAGTCATTGGGGCAGGGCCTATAGGGTTATTATCAGTTGCAATCGCCAAGATATTCGGTGCTAAACAAATTACATTAGTGGATATGAGAGAACATCGACTCGAAATCGGGCGTCAATTAGGGGCGGATCATATTATCAACTTGACACATGATGATTATCTTGATAATGTTCGAAAAGTTACTAAAAATAAACTTTTTAGCACTGCGATAGAAGCTAGTGGAAGCAGAGCGGCTATTGAACAAATTTTAAATGTGATGGCCCCTGCAGGTCGCCTATGTTTTCTTGGTAGTACAACGGCAACCATTGACTTCAGACAAATTATAAGTAAAGAACTAAAATTATACGGTTCTCTAAGCAGTCCTGGTGTCTGGGATACAGTTGTTCAACTCTATGAATCTGGAAAACTTTGTGCTGATGAAATTATTACTCATAGGCTAAAAATACAAGAATTTGAAGAAGCATTGCAGTTGATGGAAAATCGAGACCCTTCCATTATTAAGGCTATTGTACATCTTTAAGGTAAGTCAATAAAAATGCAATAGCTGAAACTTGATGTAATAAAATCGAATAAGGAGGAGTTACGACTGTGCAGATGATCATTAATGGCGAGAAAAGAGACTCAGCGAACGGTAAAGTCATTGAAGTGAGGAACATGGCTACACAAGAACTTATCGATACGGTTCCAGCTGCAACCATAGAGGATGCTCAAGAGGCGTTGGAAGCCGCCCAGCTAGGTGCGAAAATTTGGGCGCAAACGCCCGTATACAAGCGTGTGGAGATTATTAACCAGTTTTGTCATTCGGTACGTGCAAAGCGTACAGAACTGGCCCAGCTTTTAAGTGCCGAAAACGGTAAAATTTTAATGCAAGCAGAAAAAGAAATCAACGCTGCAGCAGCAATCTTTGAAGGGTTTGCTGAAGAGTCAAAGAGGTTGTTTGGTCAGACAATTCCTCTTGAAATCCAACCGGGCCTAGAAAAGGACTTAATGATCACGAAGAGGGAGCCTCTTGGTGTAATCGTTGGCATTATTCCTTTTAACTTTCCGGCTGAGTTGTTTTCTCATAAGGTGGGAGCAGCTTTGGCTTCAGGAAATGCAGTTATTGTTAAGCCACCGGAAGATGATCCGCTCACTGTTATTCGGTTGGCAGAGTTGCTCCATGAGGCAGGCGTACCGAAAAACGTCTTGCAAGTTGTTACTGGATACGGGGAAGAAGTCGGTGATTATTTGGCAAAGAGTCCATTAATTCAAGCCGTAAGTTTTACCGGAAGTACGGAGGTAGGTACATTAATCGCCCAAAACGGAGCGAAAAACTTGTCAAGAGTATTTCTGGAATTAGGTGCAAATGATGCCACGATTGTATGTGAAGATGGAGATGTCGATGCAGCTGTCGACTTTGCCATTGCAGGTCGCCTTCATGCAGCAGGGCAAGTTTGTTGCGCAAACAAGCGGATTTTAGTACAGAAATCGATCTATGAGGAATTTAAAGGGAAGCTAGTTGAAAAAGTTTCCTCCAAGCGTATGGGGAATCAACTAGAAGAGGGAACGGATATAGGACCTCTTATTAATGAAGAAGCAGCTGCTAAGGTCTATGAGCAAATTCAACATACGATCCAGCAGGGTGCAAAACTGATCCTCGGAGGAAGGCGCGTGAAGGAAGCTTTCATAGAGCCGACGATTCTTGAAGCTTCTAAAGAGATGGATATTGCCGAAGATATGGAAATCTTTGGACCGGTATTTGCCCTGATTCCTTTTGAAACCCATATGGAAGCCATAGAAATTGTCAATCAATCCAATTTTGGATTAAATTCATCAATCTTTACGAGGGATGTTTATAAGGCATTGGAAGCAGGAAATAAAATCCAAGCAGGAGTAGTTTCCATCAATGGTGGAACTGTTTATCGGCCAATCTGTTGTGCGTTCGGCGGTTATAAGAAGAGTGGTATTGGTCGTGAAGGAACCTTGTATACGCTGGAAGAATTTACTCAGGTCAAGAGTATTGTACTTCGTGGAGTCATGTAATTCCCAAGATTGAAAAGAGGAAATCGGGTTCGGGCAAGATTTGAACGATAACTTTACTCGTTCCCGATTCTTTTTTGCTGATACGGTTGGATCTTATAAGTTTATTAATGGTATCTCAAGCATATTGTGTGGATGGTAGAGATTTATCCAATAACTCATTTAAGGTGGGATTCAGGATGAAGGGTAATATTGTAAAGAAGAAATTAAATCAAGGACTACCTAGCGTAGGAACATGGTTATCTGTTTCAAGTCCGTTCACTTCCGAAATGATGTCTCAGGTCGGCTTTGATTGGTTAGTTATTGATATGGAGCACAATCCGATTTCTATCGAAACTGCAGGTGTCATGGTTTCGTCGATATTCAACTCTAATACTGTACCCTTAGTTCGGATACCGTGGAATACAGGAGAAAATATTAAACGGGTTTTGGATATGGGGGCCTGGGGCGTCGTAGTTCCAATGGTCAATAGTCGCGAAGAAGCAGAACGAGCCGTAAGCAATTCGAAGTATTTTCCTTTGGGAAACCGAAGTATAGGTGGAAGCCGTCACGCGCTTGGGTTTTCTACAAGCTCTACCGAGTATTACAAAAATGCCAACAATGAAATTCTTCTTGTGATTCAAATCGAACATATAGATGCCGTAAACCGCATTGATGAGATTTTAAGCGTCCCAGGGATTGATGCTTGCTTCATTGGGCCTAATGATTTGATGTCATCTATGGGCATAGAACCTCAGTTAGAAACTTCAAAAGCGGAAGTAAATGCTGTCATTGAACAAATAAGAAAAGCCGCAGAAAGACATGGCATTGCATCTGGGATTCATGTGCCTAATGCCGAATCAGCGAATAAAAGGATCAAAGAGGGTTTCCAGTTTGTGGCTGTCAGCAGTGAACTTGGAATGATGCTTTCCAAAGCGAGAAGTGAAATTGCTCAGTTAGTTGAATCGGCTCTAGAATCAAAGACCACTACCCAAGAGGTACGGTATTAAAGATAAAGGGGATACTAGCTATGGGAAGGGTACTAATAACTCCAAATGTGTTTCATCCTGATGCGGTTGCTTTGCTAGAAAATGAGGGGCATGAAGTTATCTTTTCACAGCCGACCCAATCACTGAATGCAGATGCGCTTAGAGGGCTAATCCATGGTTTCGATGCCTATGTAGCCGGCTCGAATCCGATCACGGCGAATGTTATAAATCAAGCCAATAAGTTGAAGATTATTGCCCGTTTTGGAGTTGGTTATGACAACGTGGATTGGAAGTACGCCTTTAGTAAAGGAATTCAGGTCACAGTTACGGCTGGAGCCAACGAACAATCTGTAGCAGATATGACCTTTGCACTATTACTAGGAATCTCTCGAAAAATTCCCTATTTTGATCGTACGGTAAGAGGAGGAGGCTGGACACCCCTAGTTCTAGGAGTAGAATCCTGGAATAAATCGATAGGCATCATAGGTACAGGTCGAATTGGCAAAGCTGTAGCCCAAAGGGCACGAGGCTTTGACATGAAAGTGTTGGCGTATGATGTATATCCAGATAAAGCGTGGGCAGAACGAATGGGAGTGAAATATGTTCCTTTAGAAGAGTTGGTATCGACTTCTGATTATGTTACTTTACATACGCCGCTTACCAATGATACCAACAAAATGGTTTCTCGTTCATTTCTCGAAAAGATGAAACCAAGTGCTTATTTAATCAATACTGCAAGAGGAAGTTTAGTGGACGAAGAAGCTTTGTATGAAGCCTTAGTTACTAACCAAATTGCCGGTGCTGCGATGGATGTATATGATGGGGAGCCCGTTCGCACAGACCATCCACTATTAGGAATAGAGAATTGTCTATTTACTTGCCATGTTTCATCTCACACGAATGAAGCCTTTAAAAGAATGAGTTTCATGTGTGCAGAAGAAATACGTCTTGTATTATGTGGTGAGAAGCCCCAACATCTTATTCCAGAGTTGCGATAAAAGCAAAACGGCATAAAGGAGCAAGGAAATGAGAGAGATGAGAAAACTAATTTCTTACCCATTGAATGAAAAAGATCCGGGCTGGCCTGGTAATCCTAAGATTGAAATAGCCCCATATACTTTGATTTCTCAAGGAAACGGATCAAACCAGTATGAAGTAACATTGTTTAACCATTTTGGTTCTCATATGGATGCCCCCAGACATTTTGTGGAGGAAGGAAAATGTCTAGTTCATTTGTCCTTGGATTATTTCTTTTTTGATTCTCCGCTTTTACTAGATATTCCGAAAACCTATTCGGAATTGGTCGAACGTTCAGATCTAGAAGCCTATCAAACTGAGATTCAAAGAGCAGACCTGCTGATGATCCGGAGTGGTTTTTCAAAGCAACGATTCGAAGATCCTGAAGGGTACTCTTACCGTGGACCGGGGTTTAGTTCGAGTGCAGCCCAGTATCTTATGGACCATTTTCCTCACCTAAGGGGAATTGCTATGGACTGGATCTCACTTTCTTCTTATTCACATAGAAAGGAAGGTGGTTTGGCACACCGATATGTGTTAGGAGACTTCCACGATCATCATATGGTCATTATAGAGGATTTAAACTTTGAAGAATTGAATCAAGAAAAATTAAGCAAAGTGATAGCACTACCTGTTCTTATTCAGGGGGTTGACAGTGGACCCTGTACAGTTGTAGCTGAAATGAAAGCCTAATCAACATAAATAACTAACATTAACTACTCTTATAAAGAAATTGAACGAATTAAGGATAACCTTTGCATAAAGGTGTTGAGGAGGGGGGATAGAATGGTAACTATCAAAATCGAAAATCTTGAAAGGTTTATAAAAGATAGCTTTCTTCAGGTTGGCTTAGAAGACATTCAAGCCAGAATAGCAGCAAAACATATGGTCTTTGCTGATTCACAAGGAACAGATACCCATGGCATTATAAGATTGCCCATTTATATTGAAAGAATCAAAAAAGGGCTGATAAAAGCTAAGCCACAATTAAAATGGGAAAAACAGACCCCTAATTCAGCGGTACTAGATGGTGATCAAGCGATTGGGCATTATGCTGCTCATCTGGCTATGCAGAAAGCAACAGACAAAGCGAAAGAGAATACGATCGGTATCGTTACGGTGTATAATGGTGATCATTTTGGAGCTGCAGCTTGTTATAGCAAAA
>Ga0180216_1003815_pt1 | contig 11710 bp, 17 predicted proteins | sample eDN3rd37CBELigMG_FD_128879 | JGI IMG/M metagenome (GOLD analysis project Ga0180216, IMG submission 128879) | Enriched Miracle-Growth compost microbial communities from Emeryville, California, USA - eDNA 3rd pass 37_C BE-Lig MG (version 2)... ...
AGCCCCGCGGTGGGGCGCCGCAGCCCAGGCTGGCCAGGACGCACCTGCAGGTGTCGGTGCAGCAGCAGCAGCAGCAGCAGCAGCAGCAGCAGCAGCAGGTGGGTCGGCAGCAGCGGCGGGCGGCGCCTGCGGCGCGGGCCAGGGCGGCGGCATGGCGCCGGGCGCCGCGGCCGCCCACGGCGCCGGCGGCTGCGGCGGCTGCTGCGGCGGCGGCCCGTCCATCGCGCCGGCCACCGTCCCTGACAGAACTGTCAGACAACCAATGACGTCATCGCAGCGCGCGGCGGCGCGGACGGGCGACGCGGTTCGGCAGCGGCGGCAGCGGCGGGCGGCGGCGAAGGACGCGACGAAGCGTGGCTCGCAGGCGCAGGGGTGAGCCGCGCGCCACAGACACGTGAGTGTCGGCTTTGTAGGGGAAGGACGTCGATTGGCGTTGTTGGCTGCGGCACGACGGCACGATGGCTGGCCTCGGGACGCCGACCGCGTCGTCGTCCGCGCTGTCCTACGCCGACGAGAAGGTCGGCGGCGTCGGCGACCGCAGCGAGCCGCCGCCGGTGTACCGCGCCGTCGAGGCCCTGCCGCCTCCGGTACGCGGCCCTTTCAGTGCGGGGACCGCGCACGCTGCCCACTAGACCGGCTCACAACCGCGCTGCCACGTGGGCACCGCGTGCCTGGCGCCTGCAGACGCCCGGCCCGTCCATGGACGCCAAGTACAGCGTCGGCGTGATCACCACCGTCGTGTCCTTTTACTGGGTGGTGTCCCTGTCGCTGGTGTTCCTCAACAAGTACATCTTTAGGTACGGCGCGTGCCCTCCAGACCGCCGCGTGCCCCTACAAGCCAATTAATATTACTCTATCCCCAGTGGCCGTTGCAATGTGTCCTTTGATGGCGCAGCACCTCCGAGTACAAGTTTCCGTACCCGCTCTTTGTGACGTGGTACCAGCTGGTGGTCGCGCTCGTGCTGCTCATCGTCTGTGGCGAGCTGGGCAAGCGGTACGGCCCCCCGAGCGCGCACACGTGCATGCACGGCACGCGTGCGCTCACCCGCGCCGGTGCTGGCGTCGACGACGCGCGGGCGCTGCGGCACAGTATTCCCGCTCTCTCGTTCATTACGCCGTTCCAGTTCCGCGCGCTGACCGCCCAGCAGGTCGCGCCCCTGACCGCGTACTATGTGGGCATGCTGGTGTTCAACAACGTGTGCCTGCAGTACGTCGAGGTGACCTTTTACCAGGTGCGCTGCCGCGCTTTTCCCCCTCCCCCCGGCCGGCTAGGTCAGCGCGCGGGACGGCTAACCGCCTGTTGCGCGCGACGCAATGCACCGCCGCTACCGGCGCAGGTCGCGCGGTCGTTGAGCATCCTGTTCAACATCCTCTTCACGTACACCATCCTCGGCAAGCCGACGTCGCGCCAGGCAATCATCGCGTGCCTCGTGATCCTGCTGGGCTTTGTGGTGGGCTCGTACGGCGAGATCAACTTTTCGTGGATCGGCATCCTCAGCGGCGTGGCGTCGAGCTGCTTCGTGGCGCTCTACGGCATCTACGTCAAGAAGACCCTCGCCATCGTGGAGAACAACGAGTGGTGCGTCGTGTGTCCGCGCCGGCCGACCGGAGCGAGTGGGTGACACGCAGCCTGCTCACGGGGTGCCAATGCGCGATCGGCGGAGGCACCGGTGCGCGCGCCAGGCTGCTGCTGCACTACAACACGACCATGGCGGTCTTTGCGCTGCTGCCGCTGGTGTGGCTCTTTGGCGAGGTCCGTCCAAGCGCCGCGCAGGGGACGCGTCGGCGATTCGCCGTGACGAACGAGCCGGCCGTCAGCTTTGGGCTTGGGCGTGCTGGGGAGTATCAGTTTGAGTTCCTCTCCAACGAGGACGTGGTCTACTTCCTGGGCGAGCCGCAGTTCTGGTTCGTGATGACCATCACGGCCGTCGCGGGCTTCCTCATCAACATTGCGATCTTTTTGCAGATCAAGGTCACCACGCCGCTGACCAACACCATCTCCGGCACCGCCAAGGTTTGCGGCTGCCGGCAGAGTGGCTCCATCGGCTGCGCGGCGGCTAACGCCAACGCGTCGCTGTCCGTCCGGTGGCCGTGGCACCGCGTCCACAGGCGTGCGTCCAGACGCTGCTGGGCTGGCTCATCTTCCGCAACGTCATCACGTTCCTGGTGCGTCCGGCGCCGGATACCTCGCCGCCGTCTGCGTTGGCGCTGACAGGCTCTGCCATGCGCACGAGCGCGGGGGGACGGCGCGGCGTCCAGAACGGGGTCGGCATCCTGCTGTCGCTGGGCGGCTCGGGGTGGTACTCCTGGATCCGCTACAAGGAAATGACCAAGTGATTCAATTCTCCACACACACACACAGCTTGTGTACACTGCCTGCATACAGCATAACGCTCTTTGCAAGCGGCTCTTGCTGACTATGGCAGCACGGCGTCGAGGTCGTACGACCGCATTGCGCCGTAGCCGCGCAGCCGCGCCCGGTCCGGGTACACGTCAATGTAGCCGTAGGCGGTGCTGTCGGACGGCGCCTCGAGGACGGCCTGCAGCGTGACGTGGTGCACGTGGCCGTCGCGCGCGTAGCCGCCCGGATGAAAGTGGCCGGCGATCCACGCGACGACAGCGGGCGTCGCGCGCAGCAGCGCCAGCACGCGCTCGTAGTCGTACAGGATGTGCCGGTAGTCGGACGCCTCCTTCAGCACGGGCATGTGGCAAAAGATCAGCACCCGTTCGCCGGCCGCGGTCGCCTCGGCCAGCTGCGCCTGCAGCCAGGCAAACTGGCCGTCGCTCAGCCCGCCGTTCCACCCGACGGCGTGCGGCTCGTCCTTGTGGGCGTCCAGCCACGCAAGCGCTTCCGCGCGGGTCCCCCGCTGCACGTTGATCTCCACGCCGTCCAGCACGACGAACCGCCAGCCGGCCTCCCGCAGCGTGTAGTAGGTGCCGCCGCCGAGCCCCAGCGCCGCCTGGAGGCGGGGCAGCGGCATGAGCACGCAGTGGTTGCCGACTACATGGTGGAGGGGGACGGCGCCCTCCAAGCGCCGAAACTCGCGGAGGACGACCTCGAGATCCGCGGCCGTCTGCTCCTCGTTGTCGTGGTGGCCGTCGATAATGTCGCCTGCACGACTGGGTGCGGGCTCGATTCAACGCGGAAATCAGGGTCAGGACGGCGCGACGCGCCGGTCCTGGCGCGAGGCGCGCCGTACCAAGGTTGACGACCCACTTGGGGCGGTCGGCGAGGAAGGCGTCGATGGCACGGTGCAGCTTGGCCGGCGCCGTGGTGTACTCGCGGACGCGGCCTTCTACGATGCGGGCGGGTCTCTCGGCGTACTGCACGTCCGTCACGATGCCGAACGTCAACAGCGGCGAGGACGGGGCCTCCATGGTGTCACCGACGTGGCGGACGGATCAGGCGGCGGTCAATCGCATCAAGGGAGCACCAACATCGATACCCACGCTTTCACCACGTCGCCGTACGTCGTCTCGCCGGCGCTCCGTCAGCTCCTTACCCGGTCCCCAGCGCCCGTCCTGGCGTCGTCCAGAGATCGCCGCCGTCGACCCAACTTTTTGGCGCCAAAAAAGCGGATGACGTCATCCATCGCGCTCGGCGGCGGCAGCGATCGGCGCGGGAAAGCGCGGCAAGATCCTAGCCGGGAGCACGCAGGCGGCGGCAGCTAGCTCGGTGACCAGCTGCCGAAGCACAGCAAGCCCGGCAGGGCGGGGCCAGCGGGTGGGCGCGTCGCTCACCACCAGCTCTGGCCATGGCGCTGTTCAGCCCGATTCGCCTGCGGCAGCTGCTGCTCCGCAACCGCATCGCGGTCTCGCCCATGTGCATGTACTCCAGCCCCGACGGCGCTCCCAACGACTGGCACTTTGTGCACCTGGGCTCCCGCGCGGTCGGTGGCGCCGGCCTCGTCATCGTCGAGGCCACCGCGGTCACGCCCGACGGCCGCATCTCGCCACTGGACCTGGGCATCTGGAACGACGCGCAGGCCAGCCAGTACGAGCGCATCACGCGCTTCATCCGCGAGCAGGGCGCCGCCGCGGGCATCCAGCTGGCGCACGCGGGCCGCAAGGCGTCCACGTCGCCGCCGTGGCTCGGCGGCAAGCCCGTGCCGCCGGAGCAGGGCGGCTGGTCGCCCGTGCGCGCGCCGAGCGCGCTGCCCTTCAGCAAGGAGTCGCCGACGACGGTGGCGCTGACCGAGGCCGAGATCGGCGACCTCACCCAGGCCTTTGTGGACGCCGCGCGCCGGGCGCACCGCGCGGGCTTCCAGGTCGTCGAGCTGCACATGGCGCACGGCTACCTGCTGCACGAGTTCCTGTCGCCGCTCACCAACAAGCGCGCGGACCGCTACGGCGGCAGCTTTGAGAACCGCGTGCGCTTCCCGCTCGAGGTGGCGCGCGCGGTGCGCGCCGCGTGGCCCGCGGACCTGCCGCTGCTGGTGCGCATCTCGACGACCGACTGGCACGAGGGCGGGTGGGACCTCGACCAGAGCATCGAGTTTGCGAAGCGGCTCAAGGAGGTCGGCGTCGACGTCGTCGACTGCTCGAGCGGCGGCCTGCTCGGCAGCGTCTTCATCCCGGCCAAGCCGCACTACCAGGTGCCGTTCGCGCAGGCCATCCGCGAAAAGGCCGGCGTCGCCACCGCCGCCGTCGGCCTGATCACGGACCCGCGCGCCGCCAACGACATTGTCGCCAAGGGCGAAGCGGACCTCGTGCTGCTCGCGCGCGAGCTGCTGCGCGACCCGTACTGGCCGCTGCGCGCCGCCACCGAGCTCAAGGTCGACGGGCCGTGGCCGAACCAGTACCTGCGCGCCAAGCCGGCGCTGTAGGTGTCGCTGGGGCGTGCATCCGTTTTCTTCAAAGCGACACCAGTATTTTTTCTCTCTTGCACACCGCAGATATATTGCAATTACTGCAACAGCACCAGCACGCCTTTACTGTACAGCTATTTTGCAAGCCCCCGCAGTCATATACATTGTCATTATGATACAGGCGCAGCGCCAAAGGTGCTCTTGCCGCCGCTCTTGTGCAGCAGGCGAATGTCCTCGATACGCACCTCGTGCGACGCCGCCTTGACCATGTCGTACACGGTGAGCGCCGCGACCGCGACGGCCGTGAGGGCCTCCATCTCCACACCCGTGCGGCCGTGGCACTTGGCGGTCGCGCGGATCCGCACGTAGCCGCCCGCGCCACTGGGCTCGCCGGCGGTGCCGTCGAGCGCCACGTGGACGTCCACCTTGGTCAGCGGCAGCGGGTGGCACAGCGGGATCAGCGTCGACGTCCACTTGGCGCCCATGATGCCCGCGAGCTGCGCCACGGTGAGGACGTCGCCCTTGGCCGACGCGTTGGCGGCCACCAGCGCGTACACCGCGTCCGGCAGCCACACGCGGCCCTCGGCGGCGGCCGACCGGTCCGTCGGCGTCTTGCTGCCCACGTCCACCATCGCCGCCTTGTGCGCCGCGTCGACGTGCGTGAGCGCCGGAGCCGGCGCCGGCGCCGGCGCCGCGCGCGTGTGGCACCGCCGCGCTTCCGCCAGCGCCGGAGCGCGCGCTGCAAGGTGCGGCGGCGGCGGCGCCAGTGGGGAAGGGGTCCGCCGCGCGTAGAAGAGGCCCTCCAGGGGGATCGCGGGCCGGCCGATCGCACGACGGCGCACACGCTGCGCTGCGCCTTCGCCATTTGGGAACGCCGTCGCGGGAAAGGGCGAGCGCGCCCGGCGGCACGCGCGTCGGCGTCCCCCAGAGTCTCAGCCGCCGATGAGGATCATCGGGCGGTTCCGGCTCGCGGCGATGGTGTGCATACCGGCGTGGCGGGCCTTTTTGTTGCCGACGGCCGCGCCGATCACGGGCAGCAGCTCCTCGTCCGACCAGCCCCGGCGCATCAGGTCGCGCAGCGACACCTCGGCCTTGCCAAACAAGCAGACCTGGACGCCCTCCCGCCGCTTGAGCTTGCCAGCGCCCAGCATCCGGCGTGAGTACAGGGGCTGGTGCGCGACGCCGTGGCCGGCGAACGGGGCGCACCTTGAAGTTGCCATCCGCGGTGAGGCGCACGCGGTTGCACGAGTCGCAAAAGTGCTCCGTCATGGACGTGATAAAGCCCACGCGGCCCGGCGCGCCGGGGACGTGGTATGCCTACCAGAGTACGCGTTCAGGGGCGAACCGCGTCAGGCGTTAGCAACGTGGTGGGACAGGATCCTTTTGCGGCTGAGGCCCCGCCAGACCTTGGAGGTATCATTGGGCTTGTCCTGCAGGCGCGCGAGCGTTGGGAACTGCTGCCGCAGACGGTCCAGGAGCTCGCGATACGGCACCAGCTTGTCCTCGCTCCACTTGTTGCCTGCCACCCTCCGCAGCAGCCGACAAGGCGGACACGACCTCGGGGAGTCGGGCAATGTCCACCGCAGCATGTCCGGGTCCATGCTGCTTGCCCGCACCGTCAAAGGGCATGTACTCGATGAAGCGGACGTCGAGCGGCTCGGCGAGCGTGAGCCGCACAAAGTCGGCCACCTCCTCGTCGTTGATGCCGCGCATGACCACGACGTTCACCTTGACGGACGGGAAGCCCGCGGCCACCGCGGCCGAGATGTTCTCGCGCACCAGCTCGAAGCCGCGGCGCCGCGTGATCAGCTCAAACTTGCGCGGGTCGAGCGTGTCCAGGCTGATGTTGAGGCTGTCCAGGCCGGCGGCGCGCAGCTGCGGCAGCCGCCGCTTCAGCGCCACGCCGTTCGTGGTCATGCCCAGCGACTGAAGGCCCTCCTGCTTCAGCGCACCCAGCGCCGCTGCGCCAACAGTCGCCCGACCAGTGCAGAGGACCCCGCAGCGGGCGGCGTTAGCCCGGGCGCGGGCTATGCGGGGAGCCGCACAGTGGCGCGGCGCGAGGAGGCCGTACCGACAATGTCGACCAAGTCCGCACGGAGCGTCGGCTCGCCGCCGGTGAGGCGGATCTTGTCGACGCCCTGGCTCACAAAGAGGCGCACCAGGCGGACAATCTCGGCTGTCGTGAGCAGCTCGTCCTTGGGCGACAGCGTCACGCCTTCCTCGGGCATGCAGTAGCGGCCTGGGTTGGGCGGGCGAAGGGCGCGGACCACCGCAGAGGAGGTAAGCGCGAGCCTGAACCGATGCCTCGCGGCGTGTTGCCGCGCCACGTACAGCGCAGGTTGCACTTTTCCGCGAGCGAGATGCGCAGGTACGTGTGCTGCCGGTTGAAGCCGTCGCGCAAAAAGGGCGACGGGGCGACGGGCCGCGGCTTGGCCGCCGCCGCCGCTGCTTGCGGGCGGGCCACGCGGTCCGCTGCCGGCGCTGCGCTGGCCGCCGCACGCGCGCCGCTACCCAGCGCGCGGTGGGGCCCTGCCCGCTGGCCTGGGGCTACGGCGGCCGCCGTGAGCGCGGCGGCGGGCCGCGCGAGCGCCCGGGCGAGGCGGGCCGCGGTCGCTGCCATGGTGGTGTGGTCCGGGCCACCCGGGCGGAGGAGCACGACGCCACTGGTGCCGCAGGCCACCAGCAGGCACGAAGAGCGATGATGACGTCGTTGAGGCGATGTGATGTGACCAAGCCGCGCGCTGTGCCGCTCTGGCTGGCATAAGGCCCACGGGCGCTTCGACCTTGTGGCGGCTCGTCGCCCGTCAACTTGGCTAATAGGTGAGTCTAACGACGCTGTACACAAGATGCTCGCCTACGCCACACACGCGCTGTACAGCTCCGCCAACCCGAATCACATGAACATGTCGTCGTAGCCAGGCGGCATGAACTCGTCGTTGTCCGGCCCGCCACTGTACACGCGCCCTCCAGGCGAGGGCCGCACAACGTCCTACGAATAAGCACGCGCGACAGCTTGCACGTCCCAGCGCGTTTACCCAAGTCGTACCGTGGCCGTCGCGGCAGGCGGCCGGGCACGGCGCCCGGCTCCGGGTAGATGGGGTCGAACCGCGCTCCGGGCGGCACCGCCCCGCTGGACCCACGCAGCCACCCCGCCACCATGCGCCCGGGCCGCCACGTCATGAAACTGCGCCGCGCTGGTCGGCCTGGCCGTCGGCAGCGTACGGGGGCAGCCGGCCATTGTTGCCAAAGGGCGACCGCTGTGGCCGCGGCAGGCCGCCGTTGCTGTGCGGGTCAAAAATCTCGGGGCCGGCAAACATGCCGCCGCCGCTGCGAACCCATCCGCGCGCACATCCAAAGACCGCCGATGCATGAGGACACGAGCGCGCCTGGGCCGGACACTGGTCCATGCACCTGCCGTACGATGGGTGCGCAAAGGGGTCGAGGTCACGCGAGCCAATCCCGCCCGGCCTGTGCATGGCGCGGTATACCATGCAGGGACAGGGGACCGGCGTCAGCGCTCAACTCGACCGCATCCGTCGCCGGCATATCGGCTGCCGCACCGGATGCCAAAGGGCACGACCGGCGGCGGCGTGAACCGGGGGTCCCGCAGCGGGTCGTCCTCCCACCCGCGGCGGGGGCCGCCACCGTCGGCCGGCGGCACGGGCGCCGCGCCCGGCGGGTAGACGTGCAGCGGGTTGGGTTCTGAGCCGGCGGGCGCCGTGCCGCCGCCGCCGCCGCCGCCGCCGCTGCCAGCGGCGGTGGTGTCGCTGTCGCCGCCGCGGCCGCCGTCGCCGCTGCCCTGGCCCGCGGCCGAGGCGGCGGTCGCGGCGGTGCTCTTCTTGGCCTCGTCCGGCATGGCGCGGGCGCGCGCCGCCTTGGTCAGGATGCCGTCCTTGAGCGCCTGCTCCACCGCCGGCCACCGCACGCGGCGCGACGTGCCGGCGCCTTCGAGACAGTCGGCGACGGTGAGGGTGGCTGCGAGCTCCGGCGTGGCGCGGTCCGCTGTAGGCGCCGCGGTCGTCGCGTCCATAAACCCGTTCAGCTGCAGTGCATTATCGCCAAACTTGATGGCGGTCAGCAGGAGCGGGATGCCGGCCGCGTTGCGGTACGAGAACGCCGTCGAGTCCTTGCTGGTCCAGTCCGGCCGCACGATAAAGTTGTCGTCGGCGGGCGCGTCCTCTGCGGCGCGTACTTAGTTGGACATTCGCGGGGAGCGACGGTTAGCCCCGCGCGCCGGTGCCTGCCGCCGCCCATGACGTCAGGGCGCGGGGCGCGTACCGCCTTCGGCGAGGTGCCATCCAGCGGCGGCGACGACGCAGTGGGCGGCGAGGGTGAGGTAGTCGAGGTCGTGCTGGACGCGGGCGCGGAGCACGGGCTCCAGCGTCGCGAAGAGCGCCGGCGCCGCCATGGCTGCTGCGCGTTGCCAGCGGCGTTGTGGCGGACTTTTGGCGCGCTTCTGCCTCATTCCACCCCATTCCACCCTCCATTCTTCCCTCCATTCCACCCCGGTTGACGTCATCAGCGGAAGGGGACCCGCTGCCTCACCCACCCGCGCCCGCGCCCGCGCCCGCGCCCGCGCCCGCGCCCGCACCCGCGCCCGCGGCCGCACCCGCACCCGCACGACAGCAGCAGCAACGGCACGTCGTTCTGCTCGGCGGCGCGATCTAGTGATATTGGTCTCTGCTCTCGATTTGATCGCAGTATGGCGGCCAGCAACGCCACGGCGGCGGCTACCGCCGCGGCGGCCATCGGCGCCGGCGTCGACGCCGTCCGCACGCTCTACGGCCGCGTCGACGCCGCCACCGCGCTGCCCGACGCCGCGCAGGCCGCCTGGGCATGGCTGTGCAGCCACTACACGCCGTTCCAAATCTACTTTGTCGGCACCGTCGCCGTCTCCTTCGGCGTCTTCTGGGGCCTCTCCCTGCTGTACAACGTTGTCGACGTGTACCAGTGGCCGCGCGCGATGCTCAAGTACAAGGTGCAGCCTGGCATGAACCAGCCGCTGGACCCCCGCAAGATGCGCAAGGCGCTCGCCCGCGTCGTGTTCAACATGTTCTTCGTCAACATCCCGCTCGCCTACTTTGGCTACGAGGGCTTCGTCGCGCTCACGCGGCCGATCGCCAGCCCGCTGCCCAGCGCAGCCGAGATCCTGCTGCACCTCGTTGGCTGCGTGGCTGTGGAGGAGGTCCTCTTCTACTACAGCCACCGCCTCTTCCACGCCAAGCCCTTCTACCAGCACATCCACAAGATCCACCACGAGTGGACGGCGCCGGTCGCGATGACCGCCGTCTACGCGCACCCCGTCGAGCACCTCGTCTCCAACCTCGGCCCCGTCGTTGCCGGGCCGATGGTCTGCGGCGCGCACGTCGTCACCGCGTGGCTGTGGATCGCGCTCGCGCTGTTCAGCACCGTCAGCTCCCACAGCGGCTACCACCTGCCGTTCATGCCGTCGCCCGAGGCGCACGACTACCACCACGCCAAGTTCAACAACAACTTTGGCGCCACGGGCTTCCTGGACTGGCTGCACAACACCGACAAGGACTACCGCAAGTCGCTCCAGAAGAAGCGCGCGCACATCCTCCTGGGCCTGGCGTCGGCGCGCGAGCTGGTGCCCGACCCGCCCAAGGCGGCCAAGGGCAAGGCCGAGTGACGTGCCGGAGCACCGCGCGTCCCCATTGATGGCATCCACCCCAGAAACGCACCTTGCCGCCACCGTCACCGCCACCGCCACCCCAATTAACGCACCCTAGTTTCCGTGGTTTACAGTTATGTGTGCATGTTGTGTGTGTGAATGTACAGCCCGGGCCGCGCCCGTTGAGTGTTGGAGCGGTATCTACAGTCGCAAAACACGTACACGGTCGTTCTGTACACTTTGGCCGGAAGGGCGCGGCGCGCGGTCATGCCGCGCCGCTCAGCTGATCGTGGTCCACCTCTGCCGGTCCACGGGCCGTGCCGCCAGCGGCGCCGCCGGTCGGTCAGCGCGGTATGGTCGCCAGTCGGCGCCGCACCGTCCTCGGCCAGGCTCACATACCGACCTGGTCGATGGCGTTGAAAAACCTGGGTCAGGCAAGGCACATGGCGAGTGGCCGTTGGGCGTCAGTTAGGTTCCAGATCTGCGTGGACCGCCGAACACTGCCGCCGCCCTAGCGCGTGCACGACGTACAGGGACGGATCCACGCCGCTGTCGGCCGTGGCCGGCCATCCCCCGCCATACGCGACCGGCGCCGCGCCAGCGGCGCTGGGCACGTAGACGGCGTCGGCGTAGCCGTTGCCGTAGCCGTTGCCGTAGCCGGCGGTGTACCCGTTGGGGTCGATGCCGGTGTCGACAACGCCCCGCGGCTGCGCCGCCCGGCGATCCGTGCGCGCGCGTTTGGCCGTGCCGTTCGCCTTGGCGGGCCGGCCCTTGGCCTGTGGCCCGACCCGAGCCGCACACGCGACGGAACGAAAACTGTGTGTCAGCGCGAGCAACATGCAGCGCATGACCACTGCCTGCCGCGGTACCCTTGCACCGCCAGCGCCGACGCCGCGCTTGCCTGCCGTTCCGCCAACCCGCCGTGCCGCTGTTGTGGCATTCGGCGCAACGTCAGCGTCCATTTACTTGAGGGCGCTCATCCGATGCGCGACAAAGCGTACGCTTGGCGGGCGCGCCGTAGGTGCTGTCGGCGGGATCGTCGTCGCCGCCGCTGTCGTAGTCGTCTGCATCGCTGCCGTCGTCGAGCAGCTCCTTGATGAGCGCGCGGTCTTCGTCGGCCAGCCTGCAGGGCAGATGTTTACGCAGGCGGAGTGGCCGGTTCGCTGTAAGGACCGAGATCGTTGCGCCGGGCGCTCCCTCGCGGCCGCGCCACGCACCCGTCCGCATGGAGCGTCGGCAGCCCGTTGGTTGCGTGGCCGTTGGCGTGGCC
>Ga0180216_1003818_pt1 | contig 11705 bp, 14 predicted proteins | sample eDN3rd37CBELigMG_FD_128879 | JGI IMG/M metagenome (GOLD analysis project Ga0180216, IMG submission 128879) | Enriched Miracle-Growth compost microbial communities from Emeryville, California, USA - eDNA 3rd pass 37_C BE-Lig MG (version 2)... ...
CGGTCGCGGTCGCGGTCGCGGTCGCGGTCCGCCGACCGGCGGCGCACACACCGAAAGGAACGTCGGCGGTCCCGGTCCAAGTCGCGCTCGCGGTCGCCGCCCGCCCGCAAGGAGCGCAAGCGGTCCCCGTCGCGGTCGCGGTCGCGGTCGCCGTCGCGGTCACCGCCTGCCCGGTCCGGGCGCGGCTCGGACGAGGAGCGTCGTCTGCGCAAGCTGGAGAAGAAGGTACGGGGCCCCTGCAGCGACGGCAGGGCTGGGGCATGCGACGCTCACCGCGCTCCGCCTCGCAACCAGCCCTTGCCCATGTCGCGGCGTGCAGCGGCGCAAGGAGGAGCGCAAGGCCCGCGAGATGCAGATGAACGAGGTGATGGGCTACTCCAACGTGCAGAACCCCTACGGCGACGCCAACCTCACCGAAAAGTTCAAGTGGCACAAGAAGCGCGAGATGGAGGAGAAGATGGGCCTGAGCGAGGAGGAGGCCCGCGAGCGCGACCGCCAGCGGCGGATGGAGACGATCACCGAGCTGGAGAAGCTCAAAAAGCGCCGCATCGAGCGCGAGCTGGAGCAGGCGCAGCACGAGGCGGAGATGGTCTGTGCGGCGGGGGCGGCGTCCAGCATGCGCGCGGCGGGCGTGCGACGCTGACCGACGGCGCGTACGGTCCTTTCGCTTGGGCGCCGCGCACCGCAGCAACGGCTCCAGCGCGAGCGGGAGCGCGAGCTGTACGGCGACCTCGAGGCCAAAGAGAACGAGGTAGGCGGCGTGCCCCACGACGCGGCGTGCGTTGTGGCGATGGCTGACCGAGCCCGTCCCGGTGCCGCCCCGCCTGGCTCTGGACACCCTCATGCAGTTCCACCTGGAACAAATAAAGATTCGCGCGCAGATCCGCATCCGCGAAGGCCGTGCCAAGCCGATCGACATTCTCGCGCTGAGCATGAACCTGGACTACACGGACGTCGAGATCGCGCTGGACGAGCCCGTGCAGATTTTCAACGTACGCCCACCCGCTGCAGCGGTGCGATTTAGCGTTCGCCGTACCTGACGCCGTCCAATTAGCTGCCCGGCAGTTCGCCCCGTGCAGGACCTGCCGCTGGAGGAGCTCATGGACCTGAAGAACGACATCATGATGTACCTGGAGCTGAGCAAGGACACGGCGCAGCAGCACCTGGGCGAGTTCTGGCAGGCCATGCTGGTCATCTGCCAGGACGCGATCGAGTTTGCGCGCGGCGAGAGCCAGAACAACCTGCCGGCGTCGGTCAACGAGGACATCAAGAACATCCTGCGCGGCAAGACGCTCAAGCAGCTGCAGATCCTGCAGGACTCGATCGTGCACAAGCTCGCTTCGGGCGAGTCCATCGACGTCGAGTACTGGGAGGCGCTGCTCAAGGCGCTCCTGATCTACAAGGCGCGCGTACGTCGCCTTCTGGACGACGTGGGGTGGGCGCGGAGGCGATGAGTACGGGCACAGGCTCACCCGGTCGCCGTGGGGGCACATGCACGGCGCCGTACGCGTGCCCCAGGCGCAAGTGCGCGAGGCGCACGCCGAGGTCGTGCGGAAGCGCCTGGAGATCCTCCGGCAGCAGCAGCAGGAGGAGGCCCAGCGCGCACGGGAGGAGCTGGAGGCGCTCATGGCGGCCGGGTACGGCGGCCGTCGCTCCCGGGGCGCGGTGCAATGGCGTGCGGACGCGCACTCACCCAGCGTTGCCTGGTCTGCGTCGATGCTCGCTGCGCGCCCAGCGTCGACGAGGACGGCCAAGGCGGCCACGTCGCGCACCCGGGCGCCGCGCAGGAAGGCGAGATCAACCTGGACCTGGACGAGGAGGTGTACCAGCAGGCGCCGCTCAGCCCGCAGCTGCTGCCGCTCAGCATCGTCGAGGACGACCCGCGCATCAAGCTGGTCGACCCCCTCGAGGACTGGCAGGCGCTGGTGCGTGGCGGCCAGGCAGGGAACGGCAAAACGTCTGCGCGTGCTGATTGGCGCGTGCCGTGGCGGCTCCACGCCCGTTGTCGGTGGTGCGGCGTCCAATGCAGCTGGCGAAGCGCGAAGAGGTGCAGGCGAACCAGCTGGCGGTGACCACGCAGCAAGCCGTGGCGATGGGCCTGTCCGCGGAGGCGGCCGCCGCGGCCGTGGCGCGCACGCGCGAGGCCGTGGCGCTCGGCGCCGCGGCGCCGCCGGAGGATTCGCCGGCCGCGACCGCGATGGCCCTGGCCTTTGCGAACAACCTCGGCGCAGCGGTACGTGCGGCGGGCTCGCGTGACGCGCGGAGGGGCCGGCCGGCCGGATGCTGATCCGCCACGGCGCGGTGTTTTGTTGTCTGTTCGGGCCCCCGCACGCGCAGACGGCCGACCAGATGGTGGCCATCGAGGCCGCCAAGAAGGCCGAGCCCGGCGAGCTGCCCTTCAACAACGACGTGCCCGTGGAGCGCCAGGTGTACATGTGGCAGGACAAGTACCGGCCGCGCAAGCCGCGCTACTTCAACCGCATCCACACGGGCTTCGACTGGAACAAGTACAACCAGACGCACTACGACCACGACAACCCGCCGCCCAAGACCGTGCAGGGCTACAAGTTCAACGTACGTCGCAGCGACGGGTTCGGTGGCCATGCGCCTGGACCTGACCCTGGGCACGTCGTGCCGTCGCGGCGCGGTGTGCACCGTTCCCGCAGATCTTTTACCCGGACCTCATCGACAAGACGGTCGCGCCCACCTACAAGATCCTGCCGGATCCGGACAGCCCCGACGGCTCGACGTGCATCATCCGCTTCCACGCCGGCCCGCCTTACGAGGTACGCTCGTGGCTGGTGCGGTGGTCCGGCCGATCGAGGAGGACCGGGGCGCTCACGGCAAGCTGGCCTATTTTTAATGGGCGGCGCGCGGGCCGGACAGGACATTGCGTTCCGCATCGTGAACCGCGAGTGGGAGCAGTCGCACCGGCGCGGCTTCCGCTGCACGTTCGACCGCGGCATCCTGTTCCTCCACTTCCGCTTCAAGCGGTACCGCTACCGCAAGTAGACGGCCCGAGCCGCGGCCGCGGCGCCCCCGCCCTTGTACAGTGTAAACGAACGCGTATAGCAATGCTTCGGCCGTCCGCCCGCTTCGTTGTGCCCGGCCCAGGCCGCGCGCGCAGCGCTCAGTTGAGAGAGCTTTATTTAACAATGGGCGAGTATCTCCACAAAGAGGGCTCACTTCTTCTTCGGTGCGGCCTTCTTGGCGTCGATGTCCTCAATCTTGAGGCCTGCGGGGTCCGCGCCACACGCGGGTTCAGCGAGCCAGCCGATGGCTGTCAGCCCCACGTCTGCCAGTGCGTGCAGAAACTAGACGCCCTAGGCACGTACTCGGCGGCAGCGAGGCCCGGATCTTCTCGGCCTTCTTGGCGTCGGCCACCTTGAAGGTGTACAGGAAGCGGCTGCACCGGACCTTGAACTTGGTCACGCCGTTGGTCTTCTTGACCTTGACGCCTGTGTGTGCGCGCGCACGACACGAGCGGCGGCCCTCCCAATGAGCCGGACGGCCACTATTGTTCGCGGGCCCCAAGCGGCGTCCGGCGCGTACCACGGGCGTCCTTGCGCCGGGTGGTGGTCAGGAACTCCTTGACCTCCTTGATCTCCCGCGGCTGCGGTCGCCATTCAGCACGGAGCATGTGCCGCATGGCGCATCGTTAGGTAGCGTTTAGGCGCGTCCAAGGTGACTCACAGCGGACGCCTCCAGCATCGCCGGCACGGCCAAGCGTCCACCCCTGTCGAGCTGCGCCATCCACGCGACGGCCCCCGTCCCGCCGCCCTCCGATGGCGCGGCGGGCGCTCCGGCGATGGGCGCAGCAAGCGGCGGCGATGGCCGGCGGGCCGAACAGCACCCGTCCATCCTCCATCGCCCGTCGCGCCAGCCCATCGTCCGCGCACCACTCCGGCCGGTTCCAGCGCCATCCGGCCCGCCTCCGCCCAGCGCGTTGCGGCTCCGATGGGAGCTGCTGCTTGGCCCCGCGGCGTCGAACCGTGGCGCGTACCATGGTGGCGGCGTTGGACGGGTGGCGCGGACGGCCGACCGTGGTGGACGAGGACAGACGAAGGTGGCAAGTGACCCGATGACATCACCTACAGCGTGGGGGCGAGGGGCTCTAGCCGCTGGCGCGTTGGACGACGCTAATGCGCCAAATCCAGTGGACGAGGGGCCTTTCCGCGCCCACTAGTCTTCACCGCCACCAGAACGCCGCCGCCATGCGCGTGGTGGACGAGGCGCATGAACGCCGGCCGTTTGGCCGGCGGCATGCCGGGGTACGGGTGCGACGTCGACGCGGTGCTTGCGGCGCGGGGCGTTGGGACGGGGTGGGCGAAGCTTGTCTCTCTGGACTTTTACCTTTGAGCGGGCTGATTCTTCTCGCTTCTACCCGCCAAAGTTACAAACCAGAGAACAGAAAGTCGTCGCACAGTCTATTTGTGTCGGCACTGGGCGCCTGCGAATCGAGGCTCCGTGGTGCTGTACATGAACCGGCTGTGTACATGGCTTTTTTACTTTGTCATTTCGAGCGGGCTTCTCGCGCCGATAAGTGCTAACGAGTTGCTCCGACGGACGGTGCGGCATCGCCCTCCAGCCGACGCGGTCCTCTCTCGGCCCTGGCCGTCCATCGTCTTCAAACCTTATGCCAATTGATCCCAGCTCTGCGCAAGCACAACGAGCCGCTTCTGCGAGTGTCGCCTTGGTGTGGCCTGTGTGACTCGCCCACAGCCGCGGTAGTTCGGCAACATCGGCGTTCTCTCGGCCAGCTGAACGTGGCGCACGCGTCGCCCGTGCGTTCAACATACTTGGTACGTGCGGCCGTCACGCCGAGTGGCGCTTTTCTGGGGGAGTTGGGGTGCGGGGGCTGTGGGCTGTGGACCTCCTCGCTTTAACAGTGGACGCCGCCCTAGACCGGCTCTTCTGTCACTTAAGGGGAGAAGATGAACCATTGTGGGACCACTGATACCAAGTAGCGGCGCTTCCCAGTGCGCCGCTTCTAATGGATTGTGGTACATTTCGTTTTTTTTCCTTCGAGAGGTGACAGCAGTAGTCTTTGTCGAGCCCCGCCTTTTGCTAACCGCTGCGCCGACGTGATTGATTGTGTTGCGGTGTCCAGATGGACGACAAGATGGATGGCCATAGCGCGCTCGCACTGGTCTGCAAGTGCGTTGTGCATGACCTCCAAACCAAGCGTACGCCAATCTGGTGCCCCGTCAATGCGAATGTACCCCAGCGTTGTGGTGGCATGTCCTATAAATGTAATCCGTGTGCTAGACACCAGACGACTGTCTCCTGCTGCTGCTCCTACTCCTGCTCCTACTGCTGCTGCTGCTGCTGCTGCTGTTGCTCCTCCTCCTCCTCCTCCTCTGCTGCTGCTGTTGCTGCTCCTCCTCCTCATAGATCGACCACAGAAGCCCCTTCAGTCCAGATAGTGCCGGCCGCTGCCCACCACGATTTGCGCCATCACGACGTATCGTCCTGATAGTCCATATCGCCCATTTTGTGTGGGAGGATCGCTGCACTTCGTTGGAATGCGCGGAAGAGGACGCAGCGGACACGGCGCAGAGGACGAAGAATAGGACGCAGCGGACGAAGAATAGGACGCAGCGGACGAAGAATAGGACGCAGCGGACACGGCGCAGAGGACGACGCAGCGGACGCAGAGGACGAAGAATAGGACGCAGCGGACGCGACGCAGCGGCCGACGCAGCGGCCGACGCAGCGGCCGAGGCAGCGGACGCAGAGGACGAAGAATAGGACGCAGCTGAAGACGACGCAGCGGTCGACGCAGGGGACGCAGAGGACGAAGAATAGGACGCAGCGGACACGGCGCAGCGGACGCGACGCAGCGGCCGACGCAGCGGTCGACGCAGCGGACGACGCAGCAGACGAAGAAAACACAAGGAACGCAGAGGGCGGAGAGGACGACGCAGCGGACGACGCAGAATACGCAGGAGACGCGTCGTGCTAGACCGACGACGAACAGCAGGAGTGCGAGAGCCGGCCACAGACGTGAGCCACTCTCGGCCCGACGCTGCCGGGTCGGCTGGCCGGCGGAGTCGTCCTGTCACCATGGCGGCCGCCACCGCTCAGCGGCCGGGGCCGCCGCCGAGTTCGCCGCCGCCGCGGAAGGAGACGCCGACCACCTTCGCCCGCTGGCTGGCGACGGACCGCGTGCGGCGCGAGCTCCAGTTCCACCTGGAGGCCTCGCTCGAGCAGGTGCGGACGCTGCAGGGACCGGGCTGGAGCCAACGCCGCGGGCCCGTGCTGACGCTGTGGCATCGCTGCGCGTGGCCGCGGCATGCACAGATTGCGAGCCCGTTCTCGTTCGTCCGGCGGCGCGGCCTGAACCGGCTCAAGCTGCTGCAGGAGGACCTGACGGACACATCGACGCGGATCTTTTGCGAGCTGCAGGACGACGAGTCGCTGAACGTCGTGTCGCGCCTGCTGACCAACATCCTCGTGCGCAAGAAGGCGGCGCCCATCTCGGAGATCACCGTCGCCGAGAAGCAGCTCGCGCTCGACCTGGTGTCGGCCATGTGCGTCATCCACCCGAACAGCCGGCAGTACTTTGGCGCGCACCAGTACATCGAGGCGCTCGTCGGCTTCCTGCGCGTCGAGCCGCTGCAGGTGGCGACGCTGCAGGCGCTCGAGGGCGCGCTCGTCGACTCGCCGGCCAACCAGGAGGTGCGGACGCGCGCGAGGGAGGGCGGCAGAGCCGGGAGGACGGGGCGGGAGCTGACGCCGCGGCGAAGCGCAGCGCTCGTCCGCGCCCTGAGCAGAGCTTTGAGCGCCTGGCGGGCCTCAAGATCATCTGCAACATTCTCAACAACCGCAAGGGGTCGCCCATGGCCCGGTACGCCGCCGGCCGCCGCGGCCGCTGACGGGGCGCTTCCGCTGATGCCGGTGTGGCTCCCGCGGCCTGCGTGCTGGGATGGATGATGGCGCTGGCTGCAGGGTGAAGGCGGCCGAGTTCCTGTACCTGTTCCTCTCGCCTGACCAGGACGAGGAGGGGCGCACCGAGGCCATCACCTCCGAGGACGACCTGAGCGAGCGCGCGCGCAACGTGGCCGGCTACATCGGCATGGAGCAGCTCGTGCTGCTGCTCAACATGGCCGACCTGGAGGACCTGGAGGCGACCTGCGCCGTCTTTGTCCACCAGTTCGACCAAATGTCGCCCGCATAGCGCATTGCTGCTTGAGTTCCTGTACAGCTTGTTCTATACGCCGAGCAGACGCAGCGTTGGTTGGGCGGAAGGCGTTGGCGGCTGCCTGCCCACGAGCATCTACCCAACGTCGGATGCCCTTCTCCCGCGAAGAAGGCGTTCAGTGTATACCGGTCGTATGCCCCCGGCAGTACTAGGGCGGGTACGCTCCGCCGCCGGTGTCCTCCTCCCTTCTCGCCTCGATAGAGACGACGCCGCTTCGCTTCCTCATATGCTCGGTCACAATCGATCGAAGCCGACGGACGCGGACAAGAAGCGCCGGCGAGGAGCCGGTCGGTGACGCGCTCTTCGGCAGCCACACACGCGGCCTGCCTGCCCGCCTGCCGGTGCAGCGGCTCGAGAACACGCGAAGGAGACGGCTTGCGGCACCGACCGAGGTCCCTCCACCATGGCGGCGGACGACAGCTTCGACGCCAGCACGGCGGCGGCCAAGGAAAAGTTCGCGACGGTACGGCAGGCCGCTGCGGAGACGCGCCTGGCTACGCGCCGTTCTGCGGTGCCTAACGGGGGGCGGGCGCGGGCTGCGTTGGGCGCGGCGGCCGCGCGCGGCGCAGGGCCTCGTGGACCTGCTGGTGCCGGCGGTGCAGGAGCTCGATCAGAGCGTGCTGACCGTGCGCGAGTCGCAGATTGAGCTCTTCCGCGAGATCGAGCGCCTCTCGAGCGGTACGCGCCGCTGGCGCGCACGTGCGCGGCGCGGACGCGCGGCCCTCTGGACGGCCCACTTACGCGACCGCGTGCATCGCCGAGCCCGGTGCGGTGCGGCGGGGGTCGCCTCCCGGCAGAGCTCCAAAAGTTTGTGGACCAGTCCAAGCTGCCGAACCTGGACCAGTACGTGGCGAAGCTGAACAACGCCAAGCGGCGGCTGACGGCGATCAACACGACGCTCAAGACGGTGCAAGAGCGGCTGGACCGGACGTACTACGCCGCGAACCGGCGCCGCGCGGCGTCGACGGCCAGCGTTACCGCGCCGGCCCCCACGCCCTCGTAGCCGCCGCGCCTTGCTGGCGCAGCCGCTAGCCTCCCTGCCGTCGTCTCTTTTTTGCGGCTCGTCCACCGCGAACGGACGCTGTACAGTAGGTCGCCGCGCGCTGGCGACGCAATACACGCGTGTACTGTACACAGGCTGCAGCTGCTGTACAAGGGCGCACGCCTCCCCGGATCAATACTCGTCGTCGCTGTAGTCGCTCACGTAGTCGCCGTCGTCGTAAAAGTCATCCTGGGAGCCGCCAACGCGACTCGCCGTTTGCCAGGACAGCTGCACGTCGTCCTCGTCGTCGCTGGCGTCGCTGGCACTGGCGTAGCCGCCGCTCTCGCTGCCAGCGTCGCTGCCGGCCTCGGCAGGCGGCGGCGCAGCGGCGGCCACGGTCGACTTGGCCGGCGACCGGCCCGGCCGGCGCTCCGCCGCGTCGTCGTCGCTGCTGGCAAAGCGGTGGTGGCGGCCGTTGGCCTTGGCCACGGGGGCGCTCAACGCGCCGCCGCCGTCGCTGCCGTGGAACGCCGTCAGCATCGGCCGGCTCCGCTTCCAGCAGTCCTGCCACCCGTGCGCACACCCGACGCGCCACCTGCATGCACGGTAAGGCGGGTGCGCGGCCGCGCAGACCTGCCAGGGGAGCGCGCGGACGTACGTCGCCAAAGTGGTCGCGCGCGCCGCACTGGTAGCACGACGCGCGCAGCTGCGGCGGCGGGTGGGGCCGCTTCGAGGCCGGCAGGTCGTGGTACACGCGCCAGATGCTCGGGCACACCTGCACCGGAGCGGCGCCGGGTGTGCTTCGTGAACCCCGTCCGCAGTCAGGACACCGTAGCGCGGCACGGAGGCATCGCCGCCGGCGCGGCGCCCTACCTTGGCAGGGTGGCCGGGCTGGCGGCACCGGTGGCACGGCTCGTTGGTCCGGCGGTAGCGGTTCTTGCAGTCCTGGGGACGCGGACAACGGCAGCCGGGCGTCTGCGGGATGAGCCACGTGCCGCCAGGCGTAGGCGGCCTCGCGGGCGTGATGCGCACCCGCAGCTGGTGGCCCGGCCGGTGGCACGCGAAGCAGAGGCTCTCGGGGCAGTTGGCGCGCAGGTGCGTCGTCTGGCCACACAGATGGCACGGCGTCGGCTTCTGTGGGCCGCGCGCTCGCAGGCCCGCCTCGAACGGCCTCGCCATGTGAGTCGCGCCCAAGGCAGAGGCTGCCTTGCCAATTTTGGGCGGCCCTCCCGTACGCGCTCCTCGGGGCAGTGCGACGCCAGGTGCCCTTCCAGGCCGCAGTTGAAGCAGGTGACCGTCCGCTCGATAAAGTAGCGGTTGCGAATCTGCCGTCGCCCACGCCCACGGCAGAGCCAGAGAGATTCCCTGAGCGCCGGCGCCCACCCACCCGCCGGGGTGCGTGGCGCCACGTACGCGAACGTGGATGACCTGGTCCAGGCCCAGCGCGCTCTGCCCGGGCGCCGGCGCCGGCGGCCCGCGGGCGGGGCTCACCGCGCCGCGGCCGGCCTCGGCTGGTGTCGGCGCGGCCGGCGGCGCCGGGGCGGCTGCGTCAAACGCGAGCTGGAACGGCAGCTCCAACGCCGACGCCGCCTGCGCTGCGCACGGGGGGCGCGGCGGGCTGGGCGGCACAGCAGCGGCGGCGGCGGGCGGCGCAAGCGCGCCCGGGGCGCGCCCGGCCTTGGCGGCCTGCTCCTCCGCGACGGCGTCGACGACCGCGCCGCGCACCAGCGGCGGCGCCGTCTCCGCGCCCGCGAGCGCGAGCGTGTCGGCGACGTTGCTGGTGTGGTAGATGGCGCTCAGCAGGCGGTCCTCCAGGTCGCTGTCCAGGGATCCGTCGCTGTCCAGCGGGACGGCGTCCTCGGCGCCCTCGGCGTCGTCGCCGTCGCTCATGGCCATACCCGCCGGGGCCACCGGCGTCGGCGCGGGCGGATCATCGGCCGCGGCGCTGTCGCCGCCAAACACGTGCCGGAGCGCGCGGACCACCCTGCCGAGCACGCCCGGCTTGGCCGGCGTGGGCGGCGGCGGGGCCGGGGCCGCCTTGCCCGCGAGCGCTTCGGCCGCCTTGCGGCCGTCCGTCCGGCCCGTCCTGGCGGCCGTGGCACGGGCGCGCGAGGGCGAGGCGGTGGCATCCTTGGCCGCGAGGCCCGCGACGGGCTTGGGCGGCGGCGGCGTGGCGTCGGCCGCGCCTGCTGCGGCTGGGCGCTTGGCGGCGCGGCCGCCGGCAGCCTTGCGGGGCGCCCGGCCCGTCGGCCTCGGCGCGCGGCCGCCGGGCGCGGCCGCCGCGTGGCGCGCCATCGCTCTCGCCCTTGGCGCACGTGACGTCTGCCGCACGTGCTCCGCCTCGCACGTGAAAGCACGCCACGTGATGTGCCGCCCACGTGAGTCGGTCAGCGGGCAGTCAGCTGACCGCGGTCTGCCGTACTTCTGCCGCGGTTCTGCCGCTCTTCGGCCGCGGTTCTGCCGCAACGCAATTTTTTGCGGGGGTGGGTGTGCGCGGCAGAATCGGGTGACGCCCGCCAGCCGCCATAGGCCGATTCCACCCCATTCCACCCTGCGCCGCTCCCGTTTTGCCTCCGGCCGGCGGCAGACTGGGCGGCAGAATCGGGTGACGCCCGCCAGCCGCCATAGGCCGATTCCACCCTGCGGCGGGGTGGACTGTCGAAATTTTTCGTTCAGTGCGTTTCGCCCTTCCCTCGCTCGCCTTTCCTTGTTGGGCGCCGCCGCCGCCGTCGCCGCCCGCGACGCCCGAGCACGATGAAGTTCACGGCCGTCGCCGCCGTCGCCGTCGCGGCGCTCGCGGCCACCGCCGCCGCCGCCCCGTACCGCCGCACCGAGCGCTACTACGGCCAGAAGGTCTACCAGTGGTACGTGGATTTTGCGGGCGCGGTCGGCGCCGGCAGCGACCCGGCAGGAGATCTCACGGGGAATCCTGCTGCGGGGCGCGGGGGGCTGCGGACGCCGCAGCACCTACCACGATGACGCCTCGGCGGCCGTCATGTACAACGCCATCAACGAGATCGGCTTCGATCTGTGGAAGGCCAACAGCCACGGCCACACCCACACCTACGACATCCGCGTGACCCGCGAGCAGGCGCGCATGTACGCGCACATGTTCCGCGACTGCGCCGTCATCGTCCCCGATGTCGAGCACTACATCACCAAGATGGAGCAGGAGCACTTTGCGCCCAAGGTGCGGCCGCAGCCCGCCGCGACGCGCCGGCCAGGTTAGCGCGGGCCCTCACGCCCGCTCCCTCGCACGGAACCCTTTGGCGGCGGTGGCGGGCCCGGCGCGGCTTGCAGAAGGCGCCGGAGGGCTACTTTGAGGAGTACCACACCTACGACGAGGTCAAGGAGTTCTACCAGGGCCTCGCCGCGCAGTACCCCGACCTGGCCGAGTTCATCCCGAGCGTCGGCCAGACCATCGAGGGCCGCGACATCTTCGCTTTCCGCTTCACCGGCAACAACGGCACCACCGACAAGCCCGGCATCTTCTTCCAGTGCCAGATCCACGCGCGCGAG
>Ga0180216_1003819_pt1 | contig 11703 bp, 9 predicted proteins | sample eDN3rd37CBELigMG_FD_128879 | JGI IMG/M metagenome (GOLD analysis project Ga0180216, IMG submission 128879) | Enriched Miracle-Growth compost microbial communities from Emeryville, California, USA - eDNA 3rd pass 37_C BE-Lig MG (version 2)... ...
AGGCCGAACAGATTGCCCAGGTCCGTCAGGGCCAGCGCGGGCTGCCCGAAGGCCACCGCCCGCCCGACCAGGTCGGGGATGCGCGCGATGCCGTCGACCACCGAGAATTCCGAGTGGGCGCGCAGGTGGACGAACAGGGGGGTGTCTGGGTTCATGGTCATGGTCGGATGATTGTACCTAGGGAAGCCCGGGACGAGCCTCCGCGCCGCGGATCCGGCGGCCCGCGGCGCGGCGCTACCGCGGCATGGCGGCCCAGGCCTTCTGCAGACGCTTGACCGAGACGGGATAGGGCGTGCGCAGCGCCTGCGCGTAGAGCGCCACGCGCAGCTCCTCGAGCTGCCAGCGGAAGTCGTCCAGCCGCTGGTCCGGCGCCCCCTTGAGGGCGGCGCGCGCGCGCCGCCACGGGGCCTCGAGCGCGGCGATCCCGGCCATGGCCTGGGCGTCGCGCGCCGGGTCCTCGCGCAGCTTGTCGATGCGCACCTGGGCGGCCTTGAGATAGCGCGGGAAATGGCGCAACTGCTCGTAGGGCGTGTCGCGCAGGAACCACTTGCCCACCAGGGCCGCCTCCTGGGCGCGCAAGTCCTCGTGGACCTCGGGCCAGGGCCTGGCCTGGGGCAGCTTTTTATGCAGGGCCGCCCGCTCGGCGAGGATCTGCCCGGCCAGCCGGGCGATCTCCTGCGCGAGCAGGTTGAGGCGCCCCTTGCCCTGCTCGCGGCGCTGCTCGAAGGCGTCGGCGTCCTCGGGCCAGGGCTCGGCCAGGCAGGCCTGGTCCAGGGCGCAGTCGATGATCTGGTCGCGCAGCTCCTGCTGGGTGCCGAGGTCCATGTACAGCATCCCCATCCGGGTCAGCTCGGGCAGGTTCTTTTCCAGGTAGCGGACCTGCTCGCGCAGGGCGATCCGGAACAGGCGGCGCAGGCCGGCGCGGTGCTCGCGGCGCGCCTCGCGCGGATCGTCGAACACGTCCAGGTCGCAGGACTCGCCCCGGTCGCGCAGGGCCGGATAGCCGATGAAGGACTGGCCCTTGCGGTGGATCTCGAGCAGCTCGGGCAGGGGGCCGAAGGTCCAGGCCGTCAGGCCCTCGTGGGCAAGCGCCTGCGCCACCTCGCGGTCATGGGCGGCCACCTGCTGGAAGGAGGCCTGGGCCTGGCGGCCGTGCTCGGCGCGCAGTTGATCCAGGTTGCGCCCGCCCGAGAGCATGCGGCCGTGCTCGTCGACCACCTTGAAGTTCATGAACAGATGCGCCGGCAGGGTCTCGAGCTTGAAATCCGCGGCCTGGACGCGCACCTTGCGCTGCGTCCAGATGTCCTGGATCAGGGCCTCGAGCAGGCCGATGTCGGGATCCGAGGCGCGCTCGAACCAGCGCTCGTGGAAGCCCGCCGCGTAATCGGGCAGGGGCACGCAGTGGCGGCGGAGCTTCTGCGGCAGCGACTTCAGCAGCAGGTGGACCTTTTCCTTGAGCATGCCCGGCACCAGCCACTCGCAGGCGGCCGCGTCGAGCTGGTTGAGGGCGAACAGCGGGACGGTCAGGGTCATGCCGTCGCGCGGCGAGCCGGGCTCGAAGTGATAGTCCACGGCCATCTCGACGCCCGCGCGCGTCAGGCGCCGGGGGAACACGTCGGTGGTCACCCCGGCCGCGTCGTGGCGCATCAGGTCCTCGCGCGTCAGCATCAGCTTGGCCGCGGCGGCCGCGTCCAGGCCGGCCGCCCACTTTTCCAGGGTCGCGGTCTGGCACACGTCGGCGGGAATCTGGCGCTCGTAGAAGGCCTGGATCAGGGCGTCGTCGACCAGGATGTCCGGCCGGCGGCTCTGGTGCTCGAGCCGCTCGATGGAGGCGATCAGCTTGCGGTTGTGGGCGACGAAAGGCAGCGTGGTGTCGATGTCGCCGGGCACCAGGGCGTCGCGGATGAAGATCTCGCGCGCCGCCGCCGGATCGATCCGGCCGTAGTGCACCCGCCGTCCCGTGTACACCGGCAGGCCGTGGACCGTGCCGCGCTCGTTGGCGACCACCTGGCCCGCCTTGCGCTCCCAGCGCGGATCCGACCAGGCCCGCCGCAGCAGGTGGGCGCCCGCGCGCTCGATCCAGGCGGGCTCGATGCGCGCCACGCAGCGCGCGTACAGGCGCGTGGTCTCGACCAGCTCGCCGGCCAGGACCCAGCGCCCGGCCTTTTTTTGCAGGGGCGAACCGGGGTGGATGGCGAAGCGGATGTCGCGCGCGCCCTGGTACAGCTCGCCGTCGCCCTTCATGCCGATGTTGCCCAGCAGCCCGGCCAGCAGGGCCATGTGGATCTGCTCGATCGTCGCCGGCGTCTGGTTGAGGCGCCAGCCCTGCTCGCCCGCCAGCGCCAGGAGCTGCGCATGGATGTCGTGCCATTCCCGCAGCCGCACGGGCGAGAGGAAGGCGGCGCGCAACCGCTCGACGAGCTTGCGCTGCGAGGCCTTGTGCGCCACCTGCTCGCCATACCAGGTCCAGAGCTTGAGCCAGGACATGAACTCGGACCGTCCGTCGTTGAAGCGGGCGTGGGCGGCCTCGGCCGCCTCGCGCGCCTGCATGGGCCGGTCGCGCGGATCCTGCACCGAGAGGGCCGAGGCGATGACCAGGATCTCGGCCAGGCATTGCTGCTCGCGCGCCGCGAGGATCATGCGGCCCACCCGGGGATCCACGGGCAGGCGGGCCAGCGACTGGCCGACCGGCGTCAGGCGGTTGCCCGCGTCCAGGGCGCCCAGCTCTTGCAGGATCTGGTAGCCGTCGGCCACGGCGCGGCCGGTCGGCGGATCGACGAAGGGAAAGGCCTCGACGTCGTCCAGGCGCAGCGCCTTCATGCGCAGGATCACCGAGGCGAGCGACGAGCGCAGGATCTCGGGGTCGGTGAAGGGCGGCCTGCGCTTGAAATCATCCTCGGCGTAAAGCCTCAGGCAGACCCCCGGACCCACGCGCCCGCAGCGGCCGGCGCGCTGGTTGGCCGAGGCCTGGCTGATGGGCTCGATGCGGAGCTGCTCGACCTTGCTGCGCCAGGAATAGCGCTTGATGCGCGCCAGGCCGCTGTCGACCACGTAGCGGATCCCCGGCACCGTCAGCGAGGTCTCGGCCACGTTCGTGGCCAGCACGATGCGGCGCGCGTTGCCGCCGGGGCGGAAGATCCCTTCCTGCTCGGCGCGCGACAGGCGCGCGTACAGGGGCAGGATGACGGCGCCGGCGGGATGGCGCTTGCGCAGCGCCTCCGCACACTCGCGGATCTCGCGCTCGCCGGGCAGGAACACCAGCACGTCGCCCGTCCCGTGGCGCGCGCACTCGTCCACGCCGTCGACCACGGCGTCGATCAGGTCGCGCTCCTCGTCGCGCGCCGGCGCCGGCGCCGGCGCGCCGTCCGCCCCCCGCGCCGCGGGGTCCATCACCGGACGGTACAGGATCTCGACGGGATGGAGCCGGCCGGAGACCTCGATCACCGGCGCCGGCCGCCCGCCCTCGCCGAAGTGCCGGGCGAAGCGCTCGGCGTCGATCGTCGCCGAGGTGATGATCAGCTTCAGGTCCTTGCGGCGGGCCAGGAGGCGCTTGAGGAAGCCCAGCAGGAAATCGATGTTCAGGCTGCGCTCGTGCGCCTCGTCGATGATCAGGGTGTCGTAGCGGCGCAGCAGCGGATCGCGCTGGGATTCGGCGAGCAGGATCCCGTCGGTCATGAGCTTGATGGCCGTGGACGGCCCCGCGCGCTCGCTGAAGCGGATCTGGTAGCCCACCCAGTCGCCCAGCTCGGTGCCCAGTTCCTCGGCCACGCGCTGCGCCACCGAGGTCGCCGCCAGCCGCCGGGGCTGGGTGTGGCCGATCATGCCCCGGCGGCCGCGGCCCAGCTCGAGGCAGATCTTGGGCAACTGCGTGGTCTTGCCCGAGCCGGTCTCGCCGCAGACGATCACCACCTGGTGGGCGGCGATCGCGCGCGCGATGTCCTGCCGCCGGGCGCTGACGGGCAGTTCCTCGGGATAGTTCAGGGCCGGCAGCGGCCGATCCGCGAGTGCGGCCGCCGTGGCGCGCCGGTGTGGCTTTTCGGATGAATCCATGGTTACCCGCATGAGATGATCGGTCATTATAATTTTGGCTCGACTCCTCCACGGCCACGACCCGACGCCATGACGACGCCCGACACCGACACCTATTCCGCCCAGGACGCTCCCGAATTCGCCCCCGCGCAATTCGTGCGCTGGTTCCGCGAGGTCGCGCCGTACGTGCACGACTTCCGCGGCAAGACCTTCGTCGTGGCCTTCGGCGGCGAGCTGATCAACGACGGCGCCCTCGAGCCCCTGGTGGCCGACCTGTCGCTGCTGTCGGCCCTGGGCATCCGGCTGGTGCTGGTCCACGGCTCGCGTCCGCAGGTCAACGAGCAGCTCCGGCTCAAGGGCCAGGCCACCCAGTTCGGCCGCGGGGTCGAGCCCACGGACACCGCGGCCCTCGAATGCGCCAAGGAGGCCGCGGGCGAGATCCGCCTCGACATCGAGGCCGCCTTCAGCCAGGGATTGCCCAACACGCCGATGTCGCACGCCAAGATCCGCGTGATCTCCGGCAATTTCGTCACCGCGCGGCCGGTCGGCGTCATCGACGGCGTCGACTACCTGCGCGCCGGGACGGTGCGCAAGCTCGACGTGGACGCGATGCGCAGCATCATCGGCCAGGGCGCCATCGTGCTGCTCTCGCCCCTGGGATTCTCGCCCACCGGCGAGGCCTTCAACCTCGCCATGGAGGACCTGGCCACCAGCGCCGCCGTCGCCCTGCGCGCCGAAAAGCTCATCTTCCTGACCCAGAACCGCACCATCACCGAGCAGGACGGCTCGGTGGACACCGAGCTCGCCCGCAAGGATGCCGACGAGCTCCTGGCCCAGAACGCGCTCGACGAGGACACCAGCTCGTTCCTGCGCCACGCCTCGCTCGCGATCAAGCGCGGCGTGGCGCGCGCGCACCTGGTGCCCTACACGCTCGACGGCAGCATCCTGCTCGAGATCTTCACCCACGACGGCGTGGGCACCATGGTGGTCGAGGACACCCTCGAGGACCTGCGGCCGGCGGGCCCCGACGACGTGGGGGCCATCGTCCAGCTCATCGAGCCGCTCGAGGCCGACGGCACGCTGGTGCCCCGCGGGCGCGCCACCATCGAGCGCGAGGTCGAGCGCTTCACGGTGCTCGAGCACGACGGGGTGATCTACGGCTGCGTGGCGCTGATCCCCTACCTGGAGGAAGGCATGGTCGAGATGGCGTGCCTGATCGTCCACCAGGAATGGCAGGGCGCGGGCGACGGCGAGATGCTGCTGCGCCACGCCGAGTCGCGCGCCCGCGCCATGGGCGCGCGCCGGCTGTTCGTGCTGACCACGCGCACCTCGCACTGGTTCATCAAGCGCGGCTTCGTGCAGGGCGGGATCTCGGACCTGCCCAAGGAAAAGCAGGCGCACTACAACCGCTCGCGCAACAGCCTGGTCTTCATCAAGCGGCTCTAGAAGGCCGCCGGCACCCATGAGCGACGCCCGCATCCCGATCCGCATCGTCAACCTGCCCTCGCGCGCCGACCGCCGCGAGCACCTCGCCGCGCAGATGGCGCCGCTGGGCGATTATCCCTACGGCTTCTTTCCTGCGGTGCACGGCGCCCGCCAGCCCGACCATCCGCTGTTCAGCCACTACGACCCGGCGGCACGAGAGCGCGTCAAGGGCCGCGGCAATCCGCTCAAGCCCTCGCAGCTCGGCTGCTTTGCCAGCCACTACCTGCTGTGGCAGGAATGCGTGGAATCGGGCGCACCGCTGATCGTCGTCGAGGACGATGCCATCCTGCGGTCCAATTTCGGGGATTTCCTCGCCCTGGCGCCCGAGATCGCGCGGCGCTGGCCCCTGGTATGGCTGCACGGCAACGACAAGGGCGGGCGGGACCCCAGCGTGGCCGTCGACCGCGCGGGCCCCTTCGTGCTGCACAAAAAGCTCAAGGGCCATTTCCGCACCGTCGCCTACCTGATCACGCCGGCCGGGGCCGAGGCGTTGCTGCGCCACTGCGAGACCTGGATATACCCGGTGGACGACACCATGATCCGCTTCTACGAGCACGGCGTCGAATCGATCGAGCTGCGGCCCGCCTGCGTGGCGCACGACGACGATTCCGCGTCCGACATCACGGGCCCGGGCGCGCGCGCGCCCCGCCGCCTGGACGACAGGCTGCGGCGCGAGGCCTTCAAGCTGCGCGACAACCTGCGCAAGGCCGTCCACAACGCCCTCTTTCGCCTGCACCACCGGCGCCTGCGCACATGAGGATCCTCGTCACCGGCGGCGCCGGATTCATCGGATCCGCCCTGGTCCGCCACCTGATCCTGGCCACCGGCCATTCGGTCGTCAACGTCGACAAGCTGACCTACGCCGGCAACCTCGAATCCCTGCGGCCGATCGGCGACGATCCGCGCCACGTGTTCGAGCGGCTCGACATCTGCGACGCCGCGGCGATGGCGCGGGTCTTTGCCCATTACCGGCCGGACGCGGTGATGCACCTGGCGGCGGAGTCCCACGTGGACCGCTCGATCGACGGCCCCGCGGCCTTCATCCAGACCAATGTGGTGGGCACCTACACGCTGCTGGAGGCCGCGCGCCAGTACTGGGGCACGCTGGACGCGCCCGCGCGTGCGGCGTTCCGCTTTCACCACGTCTCGACCGACGAGGTCTACGGCGATCTCGGCGAGACGGGCGGCCTGTTCACCGAATCCACGCCCTACGCTCCCAGCTCGCCCTATTCCGCCAGCAAGGCGGGGGCCGACCACCTGGTGCGGGCCTGGCACCGGACCTACGGCCTGCCGGTGCTGGTGAGCAACTGCTCGAACAACTACGGGCCCTATCATTTTCCCGAAAAGCTCATCCCGCTGACGATCCTCAACGCGCTCGAGGACAAGCCCCTGCCGGTCTACGGCGAGGGCCTGCAGGTGCGCGACTGGCTGTACGTCGAGGACCACGCCCGGGCCCTGCAATGCGTGGTCGAGCGCGGCGAGCCGGGGCGCACCTACAACATCGGCGGGCACAACGAACGCCGCAACATCGACGTGGTCCGGGCGATCTGCGCGCTGCTCGAGGAACTGGCCCCGGCCGCCGCCCGGGGCGTGCGCCCCTATGCCGAGCGGATCACCCACGTCGCCGACCGGCCGGGCCACGATGCCCGCTACGCCATCGATGCCGGCCGGATCCAGCGCGAGCTGGGCTGGACGCCCCGCGAGACCTTCGAATCGGGGCTGCGCAAGACCGTCCAGTGGTATCTCGGCCACCTGGACTGGTGCCGCAACGTCCAGGACGGCGGCCACCGGCGCGAGCGCCTGGGGATCGCGCCCGCGCAGGCCGGCGCCGATCGGGACGCGGCGGCCGCGCGAGGCGCGGAGCCCGGCGCGCGCTGATGTCGGCCTCCTTGCGCATCCTGGTGACGGGCGCCGGCGGGCAACTGGGCCGCTCGCTGCGAGACCGGATCGCCCGATCGACCTCCCCGGCGCCCGCCGCCTGCGCGGACGGGGCCGTGCAGGAAGGGGCGGCCTCCGACGGCCGGGCCGCGCCAGGCTCGACCTGTACAGACCCGGCCGTGGCGGACCTCACCTTTGCCGACCGGGCCAGGCTGGACGTGACGCGCGCCGATGCCATCGAGGCCTGGCTGGACCGGCACCCCGCCGATGTCGTCATCAATGCGGCCGCCTATACGGCCGTCGACCGGGCCGCCGCCGAGCGCGGGCTGGCCATGGCCGTCAACGCCGAGGCGCCCGGCTTGCTGGCGCGCGCCTGCGCGCGGCGCGGCGCGCGGCTGCTGCATGTCTCCACCGACTATGTGTTCGACGGCCGCGCCGGCCGCCCGTACGTCGAGGACGACCCGCCGAATCCGATCAACACGTACGGCCTGAGCAAGCTCGAGGGCGAGCGGGAGGCGCTGCGCCGGGCGCCGGACGGCATCGTGCTGCGCACGGGCTGGGTGTTCGGCGCCCACGGGGGCAATTTCGTCAAGACCGTGCTGCGGCTCGGGCGCGAGCGCGGGGCGCTGGACGTCGCCGACGACCAGTTCGGCGGCCCCACCTGGGCCGGGGACCTGGCCGCGGTCCTGCTCGAGCTCGCCATGCGGCCCGCCGCGCCGGGGGGCATCTATCATTTCGGCGGCGAACCCTGGATGAGCCGGCATGGCTTCGCCCGGGAAATCCTCGACGAGGCCCTCGCCCGCGGCCTGCTCGAGCACCCGCCCCGGCTGCGCGCCATCGCCTCGGCCGACTGGCCCTCGCCCGAGCCCCGGCCGGCCGACAGCCGGCTCGACGGCTCGAAACTCGCGGCGCTGCTGGGCCGCCCGCCCCCCGACTGGCGCATCGGCCTGGCACGGACGCTGGACGCGCTGGCACGGGCCCCCGAGGGACTACAATGAGGGCTGCACGGATGACGACAGCACAGCCGCCTGGAGGTCGATACACATGGCTCGCATGATCCATTGCCGCAAACTGAACCGCGAGGCCGAGGGGCTGGACTACCCGCCCTACCCCGGCGATCTCGGCGTGCGGATCTGGCGCGAAATCTCGAAGGACGCCTGGGCCAAGTGGCTGGACATCCAGACGCGCCTGGTCAACGAAAACCACCTCAGCCTGGCGGACGCCGACGCGCGCAAGTTCCTCTCGGGCCGCATGCAGGAATTCCTGTTCGAGGACCGCGACGTCGAGGCCCGGGGCTACGTGCCCCCCGAGGCCTGATTCACTTTTCCTTGAGCTCGGGGGCCTCGCCGCGCGCCATGCGCTCGGTGTTGCTCACGCCCATGTGGCGCACGTCGTCGCCCCGCACCATGTAGATCACCCGCTCGGCCATGTTCTTGGCGTGGTCGCCGATGCGCTCGAGCGCGCGGGCGATGAAGACCAGGTCGATCGAGCGCGAGATCGTGCGCGGATCCTCGATCATGTAGGTGATCATGTGGCGCAGGGCGGCCTTCCATTCCCGGTCGACCTCCTTGTCGCTGCGCACCACCTGGGCGGCGGCCACGGGATCCTCGCGGGCGAAGGCGTCGAGCGCGGCGCGGATCATGCCTGCCACGGCGTCGGCCATGTGGCGCAGCTCGACCACCGGCTCGTAGGACGAGTCGGCCTCGTGGAGGCGGCGCGCGACCTTGGCGACCTTGACCGCCTCGTCGCCGCAGCGCTCCATGTCGGTCAGCATCTTGGAGATCGACAGCAGCAGGCGCAGGTCGACCGCCGTGGGCTGGTTGCGCGCGATCAGCAGGCCGATGCGCTCGTCGATGCTGACCTCGAGCTGGTTGACCTGGCGCTCGTGCTCGCGGACCTTGTCGACCAGCTCGAGCTCGCCGTCGGCCAGCGCCCGCATGCCGTCGAGCACCATGGACTCGACCAGGCCGCCCATCTGCAGGAACATCGAGCGCGTCGTCTCGAGTTCGGCATGGAATTGCTTGTTGGTGTGCTCCAGCATGTCCTGACCTCAATATCTGGGAATCGCATGACCGCAAAGCGTAGCACCCCGGCGACGCCTTGTCATGGCCGGGGCCCCGCGCCACGCCCGCGACCCGACGCGGTGCCCGCGGCCAGGCGCCACGCCGGCGGCTCGACGCCATGGCCACGGCCCGGCGCCGCACCGGCGGCTCGACGCCATGGGCATAGCTTAAGCGCTGATCATGACGGCATCATGACCGCATGCCGGCGCGGTCGGCCCATGGCGGCATCGAGGCTGGGCCGCAAGGCGGGCAGCCCGGGCGCGAACGGCTCATCGCGGCATCATGCTCGTGCGCGCGCGGCCGCAGCCCTCACAAATCGCGGCGCAGGACGCGCACGCCCCCCTGGCCGGCGACCAGCGCCAGGTCCGCGCCCGAGATCGCGAACAGGCCGCAGCACACCACGCCCGGGATGTTGTTGACCATCGCCTCGAACTGCGCGGGCTCGTCCAGCGACAGCCCGGAGACGTCCAGGATCTGGCCGCCGTTGTCGGTCACGAAACCCTCGCGCAGAACCGGCCGCCCGCCGAGCTGCCGCAGGGCGCGCGCCACCGCCTCGCGCGCGAGCGGGATCACCTCGATGGGCAGGGGGAAGCGGCCCAGGCGGTCGACGAGCTTGGACTCGTCGACGATGCAGGCGAAACGATCCGCCACCGAGGCGACGATCTTTTCGCGCGTGAGCGCGCCGCCGCCGCCCTTGATCATGTCGAGCGCGCCGGTGATCTCGTCGGCGCCGTCGACGTACCAGGACATGGCCGGGACCTCGTTCAGGTCCAGCACCTCGATCCCCGCCGCCCGCAGGCGGCGCGTGCTGCGCTCGGAACTGGACACCGCCGCGCGGAAATCCCCCCGATGCGCGGCCAGCAGGTCGATGAACAGGTCCACGGTCGAGCCGGTGCCCACGCCCAGGACGTCCTCCGGCCTGAGCTGGGGCAGGACATGGTCGATGGCCGCCTGGGCGGCCTGTTGCTTGAGCTGGTCTTGGGTGGGCATGATGCGCGCGGCTCCGGCGATGGGCGGGGGCTCATTGTACCCGGCCCGCGCCGGCGGCCCCCCGCCCCTCCCGGCCGGAGCCGGACGGCCCATCCGGCACGCCAAGGCCAATGACACGGGGTTCGGGAATCGGGCTCGGGACCCGCCCCCCATCCAGCTTCGACCAACTCAGGCGCCGCGGCGGGCCTGGCGCACCTGGACGCGGTTGGCGGCGACCACCACGATGCCGACCACCAGCATGAACAGCGTCGCCAGGGCGTTGATCTCGGGCTTGAGGCCGAGCCGCACGCGCGAGAACACCTCGAGCGGCAGGGTGGTGTAGCCCGGCCCCGAGAGGAAGGACGCCACCACCACGTCGTCCAGCGACAGGGTGAAGGCCAGCAGCCAGGAGGCCAGCAGCGCGGGCGAGATCAGGGGCACGGTGATCAGGAAGAACACCTTGAGCGGCGAGGCGCCCAGGTCGAGCGCCGCCTCCTCGAGCGAGCGGTCCAGGTCGCGCACCCGCGACTGGATGATGACCGCCACGTAGGCCATGCACAGCGTCACGTGGCCGACCCAGATGGTGAAGACGCCGTTGCCCTCGGGCCAGCCGAGCAGCTTGGACATCTCGACGAACATCAGCAGCAGCGAGATCCCCAGGACGACCTCGGGCATCACCAGGGGCGCGCTCAGCATGCCGATGTACAGGCCGAAGCCGCGAAAGCGGCCCATGCGCGCCAGCACGTAGCCGGCCCAGGTGCCGATCGCCACGGCGGTGGTCGCCGTCAGGGCGGCGATCACGAGCGACAGGCGGGCCGCCTCGAGCAGCGCCTTGTCCTGAAAGAGCTCGACGTACCAGCGCAGCGAGAATCCCGACCAGGAGGTCATGAGGCTGGAATCGTTGAAGGAAAACGCCATCAGGCAGGCGATCGGCACGTACAGGAAGGCGTAGCCGATCACCAGGACCACGAAGCGCAGGACCGGGTTGCCCTTCATCGCCGACGATCCCTTTCGAACCAGGACCGAGCCGGTGCTGGTGCGCGCCGTGCAATGGGGTTGCCCTTCATCGCCGGCGATCCTTTTCGAACTGCCGCGCCTGGTTGTACTGGAAGATCGACAGCGGCACCAGCAGCAGGAGGACCATGACGCAGGTCACCGCCGCCGCCATGGGCCAGTCGGCGTTGTTGAAGAATTCAGTCCACATGACGCGGCCCATCATCAGGGTGTCGGCCCCGCCCAGCATCTCGGGGATCACGTACTCGCCCACCGAGGGGATGAA
>Ga0180216_1003820_pt1 | contig 11702 bp, 11 predicted proteins | sample eDN3rd37CBELigMG_FD_128879 | JGI IMG/M metagenome (GOLD analysis project Ga0180216, IMG submission 128879) | Enriched Miracle-Growth compost microbial communities from Emeryville, California, USA - eDNA 3rd pass 37_C BE-Lig MG (version 2)... ...
AAGCTACTCACCATCTTGAATGCAATGCTACGAAGCGGCCAGCGTTGGAACCCGCAACCGATGGTTAGCTGAACACAGTTGCTCTCAAAGGTTGGAGCCTCCGGCAAACCCGGGGCGATTCAACGTCGTCCAATGCGATTCCTGGTGCTAGCCGCGGTCCCGGCGCGGGGGATGGTTCGCTGTACAGTCCTGATCCATGCACGAGGGAGTGCAGATGAAATACCCGCTCGACCTGTCCTTCAAGCTGATCGCCCTTTCGCCCCAGCTCTCGGTGACCGACGCGACCGGGCAGCTCGTCTTCTACGTCAAGCAGAAGGCCTTCAAGTTGAAGGAGTCGGTCACGGTCTACGCCGACCGGGAGCAGACGCGGCCGGTCGCGACGATAGCGGCGGACCGGATCCTCGACATCTCCGCGACGTACCGGTTCCAGGACACGCAGGGGAACCCCTTCGGCGCGGTGCGCCGGCGGGGGATGAAGTCGATCTGGAAGGCGCATTACGACGTCCTGCGCGGGGAGACCGAGCTGCTCACGATTCGCGAGCAGAACCCGTTCGCGAAGGTGATGGACTCGATCCTGACCGAGATCCCGTTGCTGGGTCTCCTCTCCGGCTATCTCTTCCAGCCCCGTTACGGCGTCACCCGCGCCGACGGTAGCCCCGTCCTCACGCTCCAGAAGCGGCCGGCGTTCTTCGAGGGTCGCTTCAGGATCGAGAAGGTGGCCGACCTCCCGCCGGAGGAGGAGGCGCTCGCGATCATGAGTCTCTTGATGATGGTGCTGCTGGAGAGGCGGCGGGGGTGAGGGGTTGGTGAAGTCGCCTGCGACTACCGATACCCTGTCGTAGGACAGTGGTATGTTGTCGGGCTGTACCGCAATGGTTGTGGGCAGCGCCCTCGGCTGCTCGGTTGGCAAGGTGTAGCTGTCCCGGTATGGGCGGCTCCTCCTGACCTGCATACGGACTCCGGATCGAATGGCTCTCTCCCCATGGACGTCTTTGCGCTGCGCGATTCGCTGATCGACGAGTATTCCAGCTTCGCCCGGTCGTTCACGACGATCCGGGCCCGGGACCTGAGGGAACCAGTAGCGGCGGCCTACGAGAGTGGGCGGTTCTGGCCGGACCCGCTGATCCAGATCAACCCGCCCGATATCCTACTGACCAACTTCATGATGCTCGAACGGCTGATGACCCGGCAGGACGAGCTCGACCGCGCGGATGTAATGGGCCCCGACTACCCGAGTGAGACTTTCCGGGTGCTCAAGAACAACGAGGTGCCTTGATTCCGCGAGTACCGCACCCAGCGGCTGGTGTTGGAGGCGAGGGTTAAGTTGTTCGGGAGCGAGGTGGTTACGACGTCGAGCGGCCGTAGTTCTACGTATCTGCAGGAGTGTGAGAGCCTGGCGGCCACGAGGTGGCTATGCCTCTGGCCAGGCTGGCCGTATTGATGGATCGTTTGCAAAGCAATATACATGGTGTATAGTTTTGCAAACGATCCGTCACACTTCAGGCCACATGGGGCGATCCTTATCTGATCAGATCGACGAGCTCCAGCAAGACGGGATCTACACCGTGACCCGTGGCGAACTCGAGGAGCTCACAGGATCGTCGCGGCAAAGTGTTAGCGCTGCCGTACAAAGATTGAAGCAGCGCGGTCGCTTGACAGAACCCCGGCGCGGGTTCCTCGTGATCGTGCCGCTCGAGTACCGGAGCGCAGGAACTCTCCCCGCCTCTTGGTTCATCGACGATCTTATGCGCTATCTGGACCAACCGTACTACGTGGGCCTCCTCACGGCGGCCGCCATCCACGGAGCCGCGCACGACGCGAATCGGCATCAGCGGGATCGATGGTCGCGTGTGGCTCCTTCCTTCGGGCCGAAGAGTCTTTCTCGCGCTAGAGCCAAAGGTTGCCGCACTCGAATTCGAAGCCGTGACTTGGACGCCAGTTCCCCTGCCACTCGGTGCCGCATGGGCCATACGTGCCGACAGCCCAGCCGATCTCTACGACACACTGCGCCGCGTTCGTGTCCTCCTCTTTCGGCTGCCGCCCCTTCCAGAAAAGACGTTCGAGCAGCGGCTCGAGGCGATCGATGCCACAGAGGCCGAAGCTGTGGTCCGCCAACGGGTGGGGCAGGATCTCTTCCGCGAGATGCTGATGGAATACTGGGGCGGCAATTGCGCCGTCACCGGGCTGCCAGTCCCGGAGCTCCTCCGTGCGAGCCATGCCATGCCGTGGAAGCACTCAACGGACAAGGAGTGTCTCGATGTCTACAACGGCTTCCTTCTCGCCGTGCACCTCGACGCCCTCTTCGACCGTGGGCTGATCACCTTCGACGGCGACGGGACGACGCTCCCGAGCCCGGAGCTGTCCACGGAAGTCCTCGCTCGGCATCCCGCCGCTCGAGCGAGTGACGGAGGGGCACAGGAAGTATCTCGCCTATCACCGGAAACGCGTGTGGCGGGGAGGCGCGCGGTAGCCTTCCTCCCCCGCCACAAAGACGGGAGCGGAATCCCGGACTCGTCCCACCTGGCGTCGTCTACCCCCCCAACTCCTCCCGCGCGATCCGGTTCAACTCCTTCCCATCGAAGCGCCCGCGCGTGCGGGGCATCACCGCCTTCATGATCGCGCCGAGGTCGGTCGCGCCGGCGGCGATCGCCTCGCGGACCAGCCCCCGGACCTCGTCCTCGGAGAGCTGTTCGGGGAGGTAGCTCTGGAGGATCGCCGCCTCCGCCTCCTCCTTCGTCGCGAGCTCGTCGCGGCCGCCGGCACGCATCTGCTCCGCGGCCTCGCGGCGGCGTTTGACCGCGCCGGTGATGAGAGCGACGATGTCGTCGTCGGTCAGCTCGGCGCCCTTCTCGATCCGCCGGTTCTGCGACTCCGCGATCAGCATCCCCAGCGCGTCCATCCTCGTCCGGTCCCGCTCCTTACGGGCGGTGTTCAGATCGGCCCGGATCCGTCCGAGCAAGCTGCTTTCCGCCATGGTCTCTCCTCTCGCCAATGTTCGCCTTCAGAGTAGAGGAAACGCGCATTCCGCGCCAGACTCTCCCCTCGGGGGCGGGGTGGAAGGATGCGGTAGACGACGTCGTCTACCGCATGACGACGCGGTGGCTGGCCGTTCCGCGTGCCGGGCCACCGGTCGCGGTGGGCGGCCCGGTGCGCCGCCGTGGGCGGGGGTGGCGGACCGCCTATTGCCGGAAAGCTGGTGCTCGCGGGCCGGGTGGTGGGCGCCGCGGGGCGAGGCGAACGACGTCGTCTACGATGGCAGAGATCGAGGAGGGCGGAGATGAGGTTCACGACGAGTGATGGCACCGAGATCTATTACAAGGATTGGGGGAGCGGGCAGCCGGTGGTGTTCAGCCACGGTTGGCCTCTGAGCGCCGATGTCTGGGACGACCAGATGCTCTTCCTCGCCGGGCGAGGCTACCGGTGCATCGCGCACGACCGGCGCGGGCACGGGCGGTCGAGCCAGCCGTGGGAGGGGAACGACATGGACACCTACGCCGACGACCTCGGCGAGCTGATCGAGCACCTCGACCTGCGCGACGTCGTCCTGGTGGGGCATTCGACCGGCGGGGGCGAGGTGACGCGGTACATCGGGCGGCACGGGACGGGGCGGGTCGCGAAGGTGGTGCTGATCGGGGCGATCCCGCCGCTGATGCTGCAGACCGCCGAGAACCCCGAGGGGCAGCCGCGGGAGGTCTTCGACGCAATCCGCGAGGGGCTGCTCCGCGATCGCGCGCAGTACTACCGCGACCTCAGCGCCCCGTTCTACGGCGTGAACCGGCCGGGCGCGCAGGTTTCCGAGGGGGTCCGCGATGCCTTCTGGCTCTGGTCGATGCAGGTAGGTCTCAAGGGAGCGTACGACTGCGTCGCAGCATTCTCGGAGACCGACTTCACCGAAGACCTGAAGAAGTTCGACGTCCCGACATTGATCATCCACGGCGACGACGACCAGATCGTACCGATCGCGGCGTCTGCCATGCGCTCGTCGAAGCTGATCGAGGATGCGACGCTGAAGGTCTATCCCGGCGCGCCGCATGGGTTGACGGCGACGCACAAGGACCAGGTGAACGAGGACATTCTGGGGTTCATCGAGGAGGCGCGGGGGAGGATGGCGGCTTGAGGGGGGGGGGCGTGGGTGGCACGGTGGCGTCGATGGGGCGTCGGAGCCTGGAATCAACACTGCATCCTTACTAGAGACGAATGTCAGCCTTTCTACATACTTTCGTGAAGCCGGAGGTGACGTAGTCGGACTGATTGTCATACCCCTCCCGTACATTGCCGCTCACCACCACCGCAATGTGTCGCGGTGTGGGGAGCGGCGCTGGGAAGGCGCTGTTGTCATCACCTTCAACGTGGAGGGTACCTATCATGGCGACGTTGCCGAAAGTCTGGAGGGCGTTGCCGGCGGTTGCCGCCCTGATCGTGCTCACAGGGTGCGCCACGATCGTGCAGGGGACCAGCCAGGCGGTCGGGATCTCGAGCAGTCCGCCCGGTGCTCGCGTGCTGGTGAACGGTGTGGAGCAGGGGGTCACGCCCACGGTGCTGAAGCTCAAGCGGAGGGAGAACCACGTCGTTGTCGTCGAACTCGAGGGCTATCACCCGTATACGGCGACGCTGACGCGCAGCGTTTCTGGCTGGGTCGCCGGCAACCTCGTCTTCGGCGGGCTGATCGGTCTGGTCATCGACGCCGCGTCCGGCGGGATCTACAAGCTGAGCCCGGAGCAGATCGCCGCTGCCCTGAACCGCAATGTGACGGTCGAACAGGGTAGTGATATGATATTCATCGGCGTGGTGATGGAAGCCGATTCGAGCTGGACGAAGATCGGCGAGCTGGAGCCGGTGAACGCAACGCGTTGATCTAGCGGGCGAGTTCTCCAAACTGGTTTCCGACCGATCAACTTGTAGAACGGTGGCGCCCCGATACCAAGTGGTACATCGGGGCGCCTGCACATCGCGCAGCGATCGAAGACTTCCTTCAAAATGTTCATCACACGCAGGGGTTACCCACTAGTCACCTCCTCATACGCCACCACCAACGCCCCGCGCGGGTTCGGACGCCCGAACGGGCCGTAGGCCTCGAACCCGGGCAGGGGACCGGGCAGGGCCAAGATCTCATCTCGGGTCCTGCCTGCCCGCACCTGCTCCTCCACGAACGTCAGCAGCGCAGCGAAGTAGTCGCGGAAGGCGAGGAGCTCGGCGCGGGAGCCGACCACCGGGAGCCCGGTGTTGGCGTGGCCGAAGATGTAGATGGTGTCGGCATCGTGATCGTTCGCGGCCTGTTCGAGGACCTTCATCCAGTTGCGGATGGAGGCGCCGGCGGGGCGGTCGATCACGGGGTGGCGCTGGTGGAACATGAGGTCGCCCATATGGACGACGTTGGCGCGCTCGAAGGTGATCACCGCATCCCCGCTGGTGTGCGCGCGGCCGTAGTAGCGCGCGGTGATACGCTCGTCCCCGACCTCGGTCGTCCAGCTCTCGGTGAAGGTGGTGTCCGGGAAGAGCTGGTCTTCCGGCGCCTGACCCCCGCCCGGCGGATTGCGCATGTGTTCCGCTGCCTTCTCGTGGGCGACGACGCACCGGGCCACCCCCCGGAAGACCTTGTTCCCGCCGGTGTGGTCGCCGTGGTGGTGGGTGTTGAGGAGGACGTCGACCGGGCGGCCGCCGGCCCGCGAGCCGAGCCCATCGAGGAACGCTTGCGCGGAGTCCGGGAACTGCGCGTCGACCACGACGACGCCACCGTCGTTCACCAAGTATCCGATCGTCCCGCCGCGTAGCGTGAAGTAGCCGACGCCGCGGCGGATCGGGGTGAACGCAGGCTCCTGTCCGGGGGCGAGGAGGATGCGGGCCAGCGCGGGGCGCGCGAAGGCGGCGGCGAGGAGCCCTGCGAAGGAGGTGGCGAGGAAGTCGCGTCGCGAAGTCGACATAGCTGTATCCATCCAGCTGGATCGTTCGAGTCGTCGCCGGGGAGCCGCGAGCGCGCGATGTTCGTGGGGACCGCCGTGCGACGGTACGGGAATGGACGGCTGTCCACCAGTGTACGCGCTCGCGCTGGGGTGGGCAAGGGGTCGCGTGTCCCGGTCCGGGGGGACGACTTCGAAGGTGTTGGAATCCGGGCGGCGCGGTCGTAACTTCGAGGGAGGCCGGGCACGGGGTGGTGGCCCGCGCCCGGGATCGGGGTGCCCGGGCGTCGTCGTCTGACGACATTCGGGGTGCCCCGGAAGGCATTTCCGTTTCCCCTAATCCAGCCACAGCAGCAATGGCAGCAAAGTCGGATCCAGTGAGTGGAGCCCGGCCCGAACGGAGCCGGATCTCGGACGACGCGGTACAGCGCGCCACCGGGCGCGCCTGGGACGAATGGTTCCGCTGGCTCGACGAGCGGGGCGCGGTTGCTCTTTCCCACAAGGAGATCGTCGCGCTCCTGCGGGGGGAGGGCGAGGTCGGGAACGGGTGGTGGCAGCAGATGGTCACCGTCGAGTACGAGCGGGCGCGGGGGCTGCGGGTCGAGGGGCAGACCGCTGCGGTGGGGTTCGAGATCGGGGTGAGCAAGACCATCCCCCTGCCAGTCGACGTCGTGTGGCGCCGGCTCACCGGGGCGGAGGGGGTGCGCGCGTGGTTGGGAGAGGCGACGTCGTCTATCGGGTTCGAGGCGGGGGAGAGCTACCGGTTAGCCGACGGGACCACGGGGGAGGTGCGGGTGGTGGTTGCGGGCGATCGGTTGCGTCTCACCCGCCGGCCCGAGGGGTGGGCCCGCGCGGCGACGGTACAGATCAGGTTGGCGGCCAAGGGGGAGAAGACCGTCGTCACCTTCCACGAAGAGCACCTGCCGAGCGCGGAGGAACGGGAGGCGCGGCGGGGGCATTACAAGACGGCTCTGGGGAAGATCTTCCCAGCCGGCGGATGACATGGCTGAAGCGCGTATGGGAACGTGGTACCGATACGCTGGTTAGTGGGATCAGAGCCTGATCGTGATCGTGGACCTAATAGTCGACGCGGAGGAGGCCTTGGACCAACAACCTCTCTCCTTCCGCCAGATGTTTCCGAACGAACTCCTCGCAGTATTTCCGCTCTAGAGCCTTGGTGATGCCACAGCGTTTCAGTGCCTCGGCTAGAGAGCGCGCACCGCGCAGCGTCGAAGGCGTATGTTGCCTGTATCGCGGCGCCATCTGCCGAGATGAAGCCGATACCGGATTTTTCTTCGAGGAGGCGTAGGTAGGTGAGGGCCTCCAACTCGCCGGCATGGAGGCGGTCACGGATATAGGGGTGAAGCAGCGCGATGGTCGTCGCCAGTTCCGTCGCGCTCGCCTCGAAACGCTCGATCAGGCCGGATTCGATATGATGGTCGAGACCGATAGGCCTTTGGTTGCCAACGGAGTCGTGATAGAACCTTGCCTCGCCTATGACGATCGTCGGAACGACGATGTGGTAAGATTTGCAGAGCTGATCCCACCCCTCGCAGGCGAACGCGCCGATCACCGCGCCTGCATCAAGCAATAGTAAGCGTGGTTTCCGCCGCATCGGCCAACCCTGAATCCGGAAGAGGGAATGATCCGAGCGGCTTCTCCAGGAACTCCGCCAGCTTCGACGGTCCTATGATTTCGCGTTCGTAAGCTTGTTGGGCGAGTCTGAGGTAGCGCTCAGGGAAGGTGTCGGGAGCGTCGCCCCAATGAATATGCCTGCTGTGTCGGTCGAGGGTTTCGAACTCTGGATCTTCTAGGACGCGATCCACGGTCTCCTGGTGGATGTAACGTAACTTGGCAAGGCGATACAGCAACGCTTGCGTCGATACTCCGAACTTGCGGGCGAGGTTGATGAGATCGACGTACCGTATAGACCCCTTGTCGGCCCGGGCGTCCATGTATTTGCCGAGGGATTCTTCTGGGAGCAGCAGATTCGCTGCGAAGGCGTTGGCGAACTTCTCGAGCTGCTCGAACCATTCCGGTTCTTCGCCCACTGCGGCATCCCGGGCCCACGCTTCCTCGACCGAATCCCAAGTGATCAGGTGGAAGAGCTCGTGTGCCAGGCTGAAATTCCGGCGCCATGGGGCTTCCGACGCATTGAGCAAGACAGCGGCGCCGAAGTCTCCACGTACGCACGCTGCTGACGAATCCCCGTCCACTTCTTCGGTCAGGGGCTCGTAGAAGATCTTGACGCCGTACGTCTCTCCGAGCGTCGTCAACAAGGATGCCGCGGGAATGTTGCCCAGATCCAAGATCCTGCGGTACCGATCGGCTAGATCCTCGACCGATCTGTAGGTCGCCTGCGTGGGCTCGAACTCCTCGTTGGGCAGCGTCGAAGGCGAGGTCTCTCCGCACCACTGCTCCAGCTGGGCGTACCGCCTTGCTCGCTCGATGAGTTGTGCCTCCCTACGCCCATCCTTACCTAGACTCCCACGGCGCCAGAGCACTCGGATCGGGGGCGTCGCAGTGCGTAGCCCGAGGAGCACATCGATATCGGTGTGCAAGGCCCGGGAGAGTTGTACCAGTTCCCACGCCTTCACTTCCCGCTGACCACGCTCGATGTCCGAGATGGTCTGCAGGTTCGCGAAGCCGGCCAGCTCCGCGAGGGTCTGCTGGGTGTAGCCCAGAGCTTCGCGCGCGGCGCGGATGCGTTCGGCGATGGTCTGCTTGTCGGTCATATGGTTCCGGAGGGTGGATTCGAACCTAAGGTAATATCCTGCGTTCTCGGGTTCAAGATTTTCTTGAATGCAGGTTCCGGGCCAATGCTCTCACTATCCAACGAGGGCTGGTTTACGGGCGCCTTGTACCGTCGAAGCATGCAGGATCGACCACAAGAGAGCGATTTTGTGCCACGTCGGGCGAGCAAGAACGAGCAGGATAAGGGATTATCGCATCTCGCCACAGCCTCGAACCAGGCCGTGGCGAGATCGATCAATTGTTACCGTCGTAATCCTCCCGTATAATACTGCCAGCATCTGCCTACGACCCAAGGAGTCCCGGGCGCCGCAACTCACAACCAGATCCGGCGTTCCGGAACTCACTCTTCGAGAATCACGAAGCATGGCGAAGTTGACCCTACCCCAACTCGAACGCCACCTCTTCCGCGCTGCCGACATCCTGCGCGGGAAGATGGATGCGTCCGAGTTCAAGGATTACATATTCGGTATCCTCTTCCTCAAGCGCGCGTCCGACGTATTCGAGGAGCATTACGAACGGGAGATCGAGAGGAACCTCGCCAAGGGCCGCTCAATGGAGGAGGCGCTGAAGCGGGCCGAGGACCCGGACCGCTACGCCGACACCTTCTTCGTCCCGAAGGAGGCACGTTGGAGCTGGATCCGGGACGAGTTGCACAAGGACATTGGCGAGGGGTTGAACAAGGCGCTCGCGGCGCTGGAGGAAGAGAACCACTCGTCACTAGAGGGAGTCCTCACATACATTGATTACAACCGCAAGGTCGGGAACACTCGCCTGACGGACAGCCGGCTGCGCGAGTTGATCGTGCACTTCAACAAGTACCGCCTGCGGAACGACGACTTCGAGTTCCCCGATCTCCTCGGCGCCGCCTACGAGTACCTGATCGGCCAGTTCGCCGACTCGGCTGGGAAGAAGGGGGGCGAGTTCTACACCCCGCGGGACGTGGTCCGGCTAATGGTCAGGTTAATCGACCCGAAGCCGGGGATGCGGATCTACGACCCGACGGTCGGGTCGGGCGGGATGCTGATCCTGAGCCACGAGTACGTGGAGGAGCATGGCGGCGATGCCCGTAACCTCGGACTCTACGGCCAGGAGCTGAACGGCGCGACCTGGGCGATGTGCAAGATGAACATGATCCTGCACGGGATCCAGGGCGCCAACATCCAGAACGGTGACACCCTCGAGGAGCCCCTACACCGCGAAGGGGGCGAGTTGATGCGCTTCGACCGGGTGATCGCCAACCCGCCCTTCAGCCTGAACTACAACCGCGCGAACATCACCTATCCCGAGCGCTTCCGGTACGGTTGGGCGCCGGAGTCGGGGAAGAAGGCGGACCTGATGTTCGTCCAGCACATGCTCGCCGTCCTCCGCCCCGACGGGAAGATGGCGACCGTCATCCCGCACGGTGTCCTCTTCCGTGGCGGCGCGGAGAAGGAGATCCGGAAGGGGATGTTGCAAGACGACGTCGTCGAGGCGGTCATCGGGCTCCCCGCCAACCTCTTCTACGGTACCGGGATCCCCGCGGCGATCCTCGTCTGTCGGCCCCCGGGGGCGAAGGAGGAATCGCGGCGGGGGAGGGTCCTCTTCATCAACGCCGACGCCGAGTACCACGCCGGGCGCGCGCAGAACTTCCTCCGCCCCGAGCACATCGAGAAGATCGTCTCGACCTACGAGGCCTTCCACGACGTCCCCGGGTACGCGGCCGTCGTCTCCATCGAGGAGATCGAGGCGAACGACTGGAACCTCAACATCCGCCGGTACGCCGACAACTCGCCGCCGCCGGAGCCGCACGACGTCCGAGCGCACATCGTCGGCGGGGTTCCGAGGTCCGAGGTCGTCGCCGCCGCCGATCGCTTCGCCGCGCACGGATTCGATCCCGCCGCGATCTTCAGCGAACGCGACGAGCGGTACCTCGACTTCCGGCCGGAGCTCGCCGAGCGGGCCGACCTCCGCCGCGTCGTCGAGAACGATTCGGGGGTCGTGGCGCAGGAGAGGCGGCTCCGCGAGGCGTTCGACTCGTGGTGGGCCGAGCAGTCGGCGCTGATCGCAGCGCTCCCCCATGAACCGGCGGTGATGACGGTCCGCGAGGCGTTCCTCCGCACCTTCTCCGAGACGATGACCCCCGTCGGAGTCCTCGATCGTTTCCAGGTCGATGGCGTCATCGCGAGCTGGTGGTTCGCCGCCCGCTACGACCTCAAGACCCTCGCCGCGCGCGGCTTCGACGAGCTCGTCGACGGGTGGGTCGAGACGGTGCGGTCTGCACTCGAGAATGGGAACTCGAAGGGGGTCGACCCACTCGAGCACCCCGTCGTCCAGCGCCTCATCCCCGACTTCCTCGCCGAGGTCGAGGAGGCAGAGGCACGGGTCGCGGAACTCGATGGCCGGATCAGGGCAGTCACCGAGAGCCCAGGGAATGAAGATGGAGACGACGGCGGGGCGGCCGACGACGCGGGCGAGGATGAAGACCGGTTGAGTGAGGAGGAGCTCAAGAAGCTCAAGGGCGAGCTCGCTGCGGCGCGTAGGAAGCTGAGGAGCCTGCACGCCCAGCTCGTCTCGCGCCTCGACGAGGCGCGAGACGAGCTCGGGAGCAACGGTACGCGGACCCTGGCCCTCGAAGTCCTCCGCGACAGACTCATCGACGAGATCGATCGCTACGTAGAGGCGAACCGTAGGAAGGTGATCGCAGAGCTCGAGAAGCTCTGGGACAAGTACCGGACCACCCTCCGCGAGATCGAGGCGAGGAGAGAGGAGGCGGTGGAGAGGCTGGAGGGGTTCCTGAGGGAGCTGGGGTACGTTTGATCGAAGTTGACCTGCGGCGAGGGGTGTCATAACTTCGTGATATACGTCATGAAGTTATGACGTCTGTTGAGTGAGTCTAACCTGCAGAGCCATGCTCTTCGAACCCCTCGATCACATCCTCGGCACCCGCAGCAAGGTGCGGCTACTTCGCGTTCTCGTGCCGCTGGACCGCCCCGTGTCGGGCCGGGAGGCCGCGCGGCTCGCCGGTCTCTCTCACCAGGCGATCGCCGTCCTGGACGATCTCGCGGCGGCCGG
>Ga0180216_1003825_pt1 | contig 11685 bp, 13 predicted proteins | sample eDN3rd37CBELigMG_FD_128879 | JGI IMG/M metagenome (GOLD analysis project Ga0180216, IMG submission 128879) | Enriched Miracle-Growth compost microbial communities from Emeryville, California, USA - eDNA 3rd pass 37_C BE-Lig MG (version 2)... ...
AGGGAGGGAGAGATGCAGTGTGGCACGTGCGCCGGTCATCCAGGTGCACGTGGCTGCCATAGGACCACGCGTATATCAACGATAGTCACGACGTGCAACTACGAGCAACTGCGCACGTCGGCAGTACTCAGCAATAGGCGCCACATTACACACGCGGCATCGCTGCAGTCACATACACAGGATAAGCTCGAACAACCGAGATTAGTGCGTGCTAGTGGCGGATAATTTCCAGCGCTTCGGCCGCCATGGCCGCCGCGTCGCCTCCACAACCCGAGCGTTGCTCTCCTATCGCCCCAATACGGTTTTATGCCCTTTTCAACAGAGCGGTCTATGACGTCATCCTGAATAAATGTATTTCTCTACGACAACGGGTCTTCTAGCGATATTGCGGGCCTGCCTGATTGGCCCTTGTTTCCAGAGGTAGCTATGACATCATGCCAGGCAGGCAGCGCAGCACGCGGCGCGGCGGCACCTGTGACAGCCGTCGACGACCCCCCTTGAGCTGGCGGAAGCATCCGCGGCGCACGCGGTCGCGAGACAGCGCCTGGCGGCGACTCGAGCTCATGGGCGAGTGTTAATTGGGCTTTGCCGGCGCAATGTGGAGCCGCGCGGACGCCGCGGCGGTGGCGAGCCGGCGGCCACCGCCGTCCCAGGGGTCGTCGACGCCGCCGCTGTCGCCGATGCGCTCGATGGCTGCTGCCTACGACCCGCCAGCCCCACCACGGGGAAGCAGCAGGCTGTGGCAGCTGCTCGCAGCGACCGGGTGGCTGCTCAGCGTGGTGCTGCTGCTCGTGCGCTACGTGGGGCCGCTGGGCGCCGTGAGCCAGCCGTCGCCTGCACCAACGGTCGCGGCGGCGACGCACGCGGCGCCCATCGTGACGTACCCGTGGGCCGAGGCGACCGCGCCCGCCGCGTGCGCCGCCGCGCTCGGCCACGCCCGCGCCACGCTCGACAGCTGCGAGCAGCGCGCGCAGCGGCAGCAGCAGCGGCAGCAGCGCGCCGACCTGCCGCTGCCCGCGTGGGTGACCGCCGACGTGCTGCACACCAAGCTGTTCAGCAGCAGCCTGCCGCCTGTCCGCCTCCAGCCGTACTGGATGCGCAGCCCCAACCCGCCGCCCGCCGCGGCCACCTTCTCCGTCACCACCATCCTCACGCCGGACCGCCTGCCAGCGCTCGCGCGGCTCTGCCGGCGCTGGGGCGGCCCCATCTCGGCCGCGCTGCACTGGAACCCGGCGACGGCGGCCAGCGCGGACGCGGCGGGGCCGCGCGACGAGGCGCAGCTGCGGCAGGAGGTGCAGGCGCTGCTGGGGACGGGCGACTGCACGCTGGATGTGCACCTGATCGTGGACACGTTCCCGCTGCTGCAGCTCAACTATTGGCGCAACGTCGCGCGGCTGTACGCGCCGACCGCGCACTACGTGATGCTCGACGTGGACTTCTTGCCGGACGCCGGCCTGCGGGAGGCCCTGGAGCGCGACCGCGACCGCTGGGTCGGCTGGCTGAGCATGCGCCGCGTGCTCGTGCTGCCGGCGTTTGAGCTGACGGTGACGGCGGCGGCGGGGGCCGCCCCGACGGCGGACCAAGACGGCGATGGCTACGGGAGCGCCGATGCGGCAAACCCCTTGGCGCCGTACCCGGCGACCAAGCCCGAGCTACTGGCGGCGTGGGCGGCGGGCGACGTGCGCGTGTTCCACCCCGAGTGGTACCACGGCCAGGGGCACACCAACTACTCGCACTGGCGCACGGCGACGGCGCCGTACCAGCCGTCGACGTACCACTTCAAGTGGGAGCCGTACGTGGTGGGCGGGCCGGCCACGCCGTGGTGCGACGAAGGCTTTTACGGCTACGGCTCCAACAAGTGCGCGTGCATCGTCGAAATGTTCATGGCCGGCTACGAGTTTTGGGTGCTGCCCGACCACTTTGTGGTGCACCAGCCGCACGCAGACGAGCTGGCGCTGGTGGCCGCCACGGACGCGAGCGTGGCCGCCCGCGTGCGGGCGCGCGAGAAGCGGCGCGCGAGAGAGAACGAGCGCAACTTTCAGACGCTGCGCCGCTTTCTCGACGCGCTCGAGATCAAGTACGGCCAGCCCGCGCCGATCGTGCTCGCCAACCAGAACGCCGCCATCCGCGTGGACGACCCCACGGCGATCGTGCTGCCGCCCGCCGAGGCGCTAGCATAGAGTGCATAAAGAACAACTGTACAGTCGACGCCGGATGTACATTACCGTCACAACTTGGACGGCGGCCGCGCCGCCGTGCGTGGTGGACCGTTGGGGCCACGTGGTGCAGGCGGCAGCGACGGCAGCAGGTGCCGCTCTAGGTAGTCGTTCAGAAACAGGCCGCCGGGGTCCAGCTGCGCGCGCAGCTGGAGAAACTCGTCGAACCGCGGGTACAGCGCGCGGCACTGCGCGGCGGTCAGCGAGTGGCTCTGCAGCGTCGTCGGGACCGGGGGTGCGCGCTCGATCAGAGAATGAGGACGGGAAGGTGACGGTGCCCCCTCGCCATGGTGCATCCGTCCGGGCGCACCTTGGCCCAGTGCGGGCGGCCGCCAAAGGAGAGCATCAGCTTCTCGTAAAAGTCCCAGAACGCCTGGCGGTCGTAGTCGCGCCCGAACGGCCTGAATCGTTCGTTCGCGACCCTTCTTGACGGCGGGATGGAGCGGTCAAAACTGGGGGCGCCTTCCTTCCGCTCGATCGTTTGGACTGCGGCCGTACCGATACATGATGATGCCGATGAAGCAGGTGGGCCGGCCGTACGCCGGGCTCATCCAGATCGCATCGCCCGCCGCGAAGCGCACTTCCACCGGGAAGTGGGCGGGGAACCCGGTCGAGTTGACGTACTCGCGCAGCGCGCGCATGGCGGCCGGCGCATGCTCGCTGAGCCGCGCCGACGCCGACACCGACGTCAGGTACTCTGTAGATGTGAGCCACGCCCAGCGCGCCACGGCGCACGAGGGCGCGGGCTTACCTGGGGATGGCCCACTCGCTGACGTGCTGCTTGAAGAGGCAGTCAAAGTTGAACACCTCCACGCTGTTGCCCACGCGGGTGCCCTTGCGCGCGCCCCACTGCAGCTGGTAGTACAGCCGGTTGATGGCCGGCACCAGGCTCGGCCGGAACGACGCCAGGTACAGGAGCGACTCGAGCGCGACGTGGTTGACCACGCGGTCCTGGAGCCACGTGGTCGCTGGCGCCTCAATGGGCTGGGCATGCGCAGACAGAAATGGAAGCGGTGGAAGCCCCGTAAGGACACTCCGACCACCGCGCGGGCGTGTGGGCGGGGCCCGTACGTCGGTGGTGCGGTTGAGCGAGATGGCAATGGCGTCGTTGGTGTGCGGGTACCAGAGAAACTTGAAGTGCTCGCAGCTGTGTCGGAACGCCGGCAGGTCGTCCAGCACGCGGTCCAGTGGCAACGTCTGCCACGACTCGCGCAGCCGGAACGCGGGCTCGAGCTGCAGCGTCACCGCCGTGATGACGCCGAGGCAGCCCAGGCCGCAGCGGGCCGCCGCAAAGAGCTCGGGCCACTGCGACGCGGAGCACTCGACCGCCCGGCCGTCGGCCAGCAGCAAGCGCAGCGCCGTCACCTGCCGCCCGCCACTGACAGGGAGAAGTGTGCGGAGGGGGCGTGAGCCGGCGTGCTTGCCCGTCCCGCACGCGTGCGCTGCCATCACGTGCATCGGTGGCGATGATGCCAAAGGTCTCGCCGGAGCCGTGCGTGCCGGTGCTGATGAGGCCGCCGATGGCCTGGTCCGAGATGGCGCCCAGATTGCGCACCGCGAGGCCGTGCGCGGCGGCGGCGCGGTGGACGTCGTGCATGCGCATGCCCGCTTCCACTGTGATGGTCATCCGCTCCCGGTCGACCTGTGGCGAAACGACGAAAAAAAAAACAATAAAAAACACCGTCGGGCGCAGCCCGAGCGAATGCTTTAGTGCCAATTTTCTGTGCCACCGCGCTCATAACAACCCGCCAGACCTTGAGCAATCGGTTGAAGCCGTCCAACCGAATGAGAAAGTCGCTCGTGAAGGCAATGTCGGACGGCGAGTGCGCGGCGCCCAGCACCTTCACGCGCGCGCAGTGGTAGCGCGCCTGCGCGAGGACGTCGCGGATCTCGTCCTCCGTGGTCGGGTCGAAGACGACGGCGGGCCGGCAGCTGTACGTTCTCGCCCAGTTGTGGATGTGCATGTACCGGAGGCCCGGCAGGCGCATGGCAGGCGCCGGCCGCGGCGACTGCTCCGGCACGCCGGACGCCATGGCCGCTGGCGCGCTAGATCTCGCGCACGCCCTTGTCGTCTCAGAGCGTTGCTGGTCTCCGCGGCTCCCTCGTCTCACCTCTACCATCGCCGCCGCCGCCCGCCGCCGCCGTCGTCGTCTCTCGGCTGCCGCCGCGGTGCTCCCTGTCTGGCCCCGGTCGCGGTTGGTTTTGGCGCGCTTCTTCCTGTTTCTACCGAGATTCCGCCGACGTTCCACCCTATTCCACCCGGCTCTCAGAGTGACTGTCAGAAGCGGCGAGTCAGAAGCCAAGTCAGAACGTCTTTTTTCGAGCTTTTTTTTTCCCTTTCGGCGGCGCCGACGCGCCCGAGTCGGAGCGAAGCGACACCGCCATGGCTGCCGCCGCCCTGCGCAATGCCACTGCCGCCGCCGCCCGCGTGACGGGCGCTGTGCCGGTCGCCGCCCAGCGCATGGTACCCTTTCGCGATTCGCGGTGCGGGCGCGCGGTTGTGCAGGCACACTCGCTCACGCGGCCGGCGTCCCGCAACCGCCCGGTGCACCGCTCGGGGGCGGTCGACAGGGCGTGCGCACGGTGCAGACCACGGCCGCGCTGGAGCTGGCCAAGGCCGCAGAGGCCCCGGCGCCCCAGAAGACCAAGGCGCCCCGCATGAAGAAGTTCAGCATCTACCGCTGGGTGCGTTCCGCTGAAAGTGCGTGCGTGGCGCGGTCCGCGCCCGACGACTGACGCCGCGCCGGCTGCCTCGGACCGTGCACGCGCCGCTGTGCTGCCGCAGAACCCGGAGGAGCCGGGCCAGAAGCCGTACATGCAGACGTACGAGATTGACCTGAACGAGTGCGGCCCCATGGTCCTGGACGCGCTCATCAAGATCAAGAATGAGCAGGACTCGACCCTGACCTTCCGCCGCTCGTGCCGTGAAGGTGCGCGCGGCGCGGGAACGCCTTGTGTGTTTGTAGGCAGCGGTCGACTTAACGACGCATGCGGGCGGGCTTATCTGCGTCGCGCACGGCTGCACAGGCATCTGCGGCTCGTGCGCCATGAACATCAACGGCGGCAACACGCTCGCCTGTCTGGCGCACATTGACCAGAGCAGCGCACCACTCAAGATTTACCCGCTGCCGCACATGTACGTCATCAAGGACCTGGTTCCGGTACGTTGGACGCCGTCCGGCGGTCGTGCAGCCGGCGCCGTCCCGCAATGTTGACGGCGCGAGCGGCGGCCGGTGCTGGCTTGCGACCGCGTTGAACCAGGACCTGAACCAGTTCTACGCCCAGTACAAGAGCGTCGAGCCGTGGCTGAAGCAGAAGAAGCCGCTCACCGACATGACCAAGGAGAACCGGCAGTCCAAGGCGGACCGTGCCAAGCTCGTACGTCGGGCGACCGGCTGGGCCCGCTGGGGGAAGCAGCTAGCAACGGTGGCTCACACTGTGGAGCCGGCTTCGGTGCGGCGCTTCGCGTGTCGGGCAGGACGGTCTGTACGAGTGCATTCTCTGCGCGTGCTGCTCGACCTCGTGCCCGAGCTACTGGTGGAACCAGGACAAGTACCTGGGCCCGGCCGTGCTGCTCGCCTCGTACCGCTGGATGGCCGACAGCCGCGTACGGCCGGGAAAGCGGCCGCCTGCGGTGGTCAGCCCAGGCGACGTTTAGGGACTGACCGATCGACCGACGGCGGCGCCGCCCTTTGGCTGCTCTTTGTAGGACGAGTTCGCCGCGGAGCGCCGCGCCGCTCTGGAGGGTCCGTTCTCGGTCTTCCGGTGCCACACCATCCTGAACTGCACCCGGACTTGCCCGAAGGTCCGTCCACAGCGTGGCCGACCGGCGTGGTTGGGTGCGCGCGCAGCATCGCTCACGTGCGGGGTTGCATCGACGTCCTGTCCACGCGTGCAGGGTCTGAACCCGGCCAAGGCCATCGCAGAAATCAAGAAGGCAATGGCACTCGACTAGAGGGCTGCTGTTTTCCCCGTTGTAGAGTGTTGCTGTGGCACAATACATTCCCATGGCCTGGCACAAATGCGACAACCACGACCTGGGGGGCTAGGACGCAAGGACCGCTTCGACTTTGGTCTACGGCCACACGCCAGAAGCGAGTGTTCGCGATAGAGTGCTAAGGGGCAGCATCGCGGAGCTGAAAAGGCTAGGGCGGTGGAGGAGGGGGCTTGGGGGCAGCAGTGAAAACGCGTCTCGTGGGCCTGCCGGTGTCGTTTATTCGCCACCGTGAATCACATGTGGCGAGTTTACATAACTGGGCTATTTACTTCGACAGCAATAGGTTTACCTAGTACCACCACGTCGGTGACATTGTAGGGTTAGCTCCCTGCCACCTTGGCACATCGATTTGCTGCTGCAACTTTGCCAAAATAACACGAATCACCAAACACACAAAACTCAGTACATCGATTTGCAGTAACCTTGCCTAGATATCACTATCACAGAGAGCGAGTCTACCTAACATTCCTCGCACGCAAGCATCATTACATAGCACCTGTCCATACTTATGCCCTACTGGGGAATCTTAGCCGCGCGAGGATCATGCCAACCTCTGATCTTCAAGTTGCAGCTCCACCAGGATCATGTAAACCGTTTCAGCTGTTGGCTCGCGATCGCCCAGCAACGCCTGCACACGGCGGGCAAGGCGCAGCTCCCCGTCGTACCCGAATGTGGTCCTGGTGCGGTCCTCCAGGGTGCTCAAGGAGCGTACTGCTGCCATCACGTCGTTGGGGTTTCGCAACAGAGCTGACACCCCCAAATCAACCATGTCGTTCAGCAAGGCGTTGGCCGTTTCGTTGCGCTGCTGAACTGCTCCAAATGGAACGCCCGTCTGTATTTCCACCAAGCGGTTTTCAAACCCTTCGCGTAGGTAGGTATAAAGCGTGCGGAGGTATGCAGCATGAGATGCCAACGTACTTGCAGCGGCAAAACCAACGGTCGCAATTGCAACGCCAACAGCCAACACCGCTCCACCGGGGCCGCCGCCGGCGAAAAGCATCATTGTCATCCCTGCGAGTCCCGTAATGGACCCCCCGCCAGCTATGGCGAGAGTTGCGGTACCTGTCACAAGCGCATGCAAAAGCACATTTGCCATGTGAACGCGGGCCTGTACGTCCTGCTGCTGAAGCTGACGGACTGTGGCGGCAACTGACCGATTTGCGGGGTTCTGTGGAATGAGAACACGCCGTGCTTCATCCGGCGCGTTGGCACCCGTGTGCGCAGCGATGTGGATGATCCGCAGCAACACAGAGGCACACCCGATGGCCGCCGTGCAAAACTCATCCCAAGTGCGGAAAGGGGCACGCATTTCCGCAGCAAATGATACGAGATGGCCCACATTTTCGTCAGCCCCAGCTTCGCGCTCCGCAATCCACCGTGCAATGTGTGCCTGCACCAGTTGGTACTTTCGCAGCCGGGCAGCTTGGGTCGGAGGCGGCATCTTGCAGATGGTGCGGTGCGTATCAGTGTGCACGACTTCGTTGATTCTGGCCACGACGGCGACTGGATCGCTGGGCAGCCTTCCCTCCGTCTCTGTCACAATGACACCACGGTACCTGGCGGGGATCGGGATGCCCGTCATTTCGCTCAGCGCCGCGCCGACGTCGGCCTCGGGTGTGCCCTCCAGCAGGTTGATGTAAGGGATCGCCTGTTCAGGAGCATCCACCCAGCGAAGGAACCATTGGTGCATTTCGTCCAATCTGTTTCGGTTCTCCGTCGGGTGCAGATACCGCAGCGCTGGAGACGCCGTGGCCAGCCTGTGATCGTGCGCGCTGACACCCGTCGTGCTGTCCGCCATGGCCGCTCCGTGGTGAGGCGTTCCAAAGAAGATGATGCCCCGGGTGGACAGCAAGATCAACTGATGTGACGCTTGCGCTCGGTGCAGTAGCTCCTTCAGCACCAGTCCACCAAAACCGTGCGCGAGCCAAACGATGGGCCGGTCCCCTACGCGGGCATGTGACAGACACTCAAGTATGCGCTGCACATTGCGCTCCATGGTTTGAGCACCTGCAGCTGTGCTCCGGGCCATGTTGTGCTTCACGTTCAGCACACGGGTGTATGCCGGTAAGCGAAGCTGCGGCTGCTGTTCGCGAGCGTAGCCATTCAAGGACAGGTTGTCGTCGGCCGAGAACAGGTACGCAGTGGGCCAATGCTGTTCGACGGAATCGTTGGTGGTGGCCCATGTGCGGTGCACATTGCTATCCAGCCCGTGAATGGTGATGATATCCGCGCCGCGGGCGATGTCAATGTCAAACTGCGCAAACTCGCTCGCATTGTCGCCCAAGTGGTCTCGCGCGTCCGCCACCACGGTGCGGTCGCTGTAGACGGGGAGCGGGCCGTCTTGCCGCACTCCGGGAAGCGGAAAACCCAAGGCCACAATTGCCGAGTGCATGGCTTCCGGCGTATCGAACCGCTCGCCGCGCAGGGTGCGAGCCAGCATGTGGCCAGCGTCCACGGCATCAGAAAGGTTGGCGCACGGGTCGTAGAGCGGGATTGCCGTCGCATTATTCGGCGGATACCGCGAAACCAGGCGCCATGTAGGCCGGAACCTGCCGGCAGTCTGCACCACAAACGGCGTCCCTCGCAGCGTCCGCCTCGTGCTGTCGTCGGTAAAGTCCGTCCACGACCATAACGCGTGTGTGCCTGCGTTTGGCTCCAGCGACGGCGCTCCGCTGGTGTGCTTGCAGACCTGCCGCGAGGGCGCGTTGCCCATTTTCGATAGCGGCCTTTCGGCACGGCGCCGTGCTGCGCGCGGCTGCCAACCGTAGGATCGCGGCAGACGTGAGCGTACCAGAACTCAACAAGCAGCAATGGGATTATGACGTTGTAGCTAGCACAGGTAGCCGGTGTTTAGCACTGCTTACACTGCTACGAACTCTAATGACTGCGCCTACAATAACCTCACGCAACAGCCTAACAGAAGTGTGCTACGGCGTTGGATCAAAAATCTTCTCTTTTTGGCAGCTGATTGCGCTGATCCTACTACGCTACAAACGAACTACAGTAACTAACCTCTACTAACACATTAACTGCCAGATAGACAACCACAAATCTACAGCTTCTCTCTGCGGTTAATGGCTGGCAGGCAGGCACAGTGGCATGACAGCTTGCGGGCGGCCGTAGGCTTCAGGCGCGTCGTCGGCTGCTTCGGTTTACAGCAGGCGAAAAAAGTGAGAGAGCGCGAATAAAACAGAGAGAGACGTCAGGTGATCATCATTTTCTTGCTGGCGGGCCGGTTACCGGTGCCTAGTAACATGACCGAGAGGTGACCGACCATTCAGCGCACCGACACGCCCCGAGTATGGCCGCGACGCCCACACGATATGCACCCAGGACTGTCTTCGGCGCCGCCAGGGTAGACGGCGGCGACGCGGCTGGATGATGCCGGGCCAACTGCACAAGACGACCGCCACGCAGCAATAATAAAATAGCAAGGAGGATCCCAGAGGCCCGACGCCATCAAGAAGGTGGTGGGTAAGCGGGGTCGAGACGCCCGTACCCATTCGGGAAGGTAAGCGCGGCTCGTGAGGCTATGCGGTGACCTTGGCCTGGACATCCCTCAGAGTCACATCGCGGGAGTCGCCAACGATTGTGACCTCGACGTGGAGGATCGAACAGAACCAGCAATAACAGTCGCGTTCCACTGTCTGGCGACGCACGGCAAGGCTCTCCGTACAAGCGCGGTGGCATCGCCGGTTAGCAAGGTGATGGCATCAAAAGTGCGGCAGCTGGCTAGTAGTGTTACGTTGTCCTGCCTGGTCATCGATGCCGCTTGCTATGCACAATCGCGTGGGCGGCTGGGAAGATCCAGCAGCGTGTCCGTGCACGATGGTGCCTTCTACGCCATCAAGCAGTACTGATAAGCCCGATGCAATGCTATGTGCACCGACCATCTCTCATGTGTTTCAAACATCATCGCCAACTATGGCGCGCCAGCCATGGTCCCCAGAGGACGACAAGCCGCACTGAGCCAACGGACGAGCCGCACTGAACCGTGCGCGCTATCTGCTCGGCACCACCTTGTTGCGCCTTTTACCAAGTCAGCAGTGATGGCAGCACACCTGCCGCGCCCACGTGAGTATCCGGCCCAGGACAACATGGCCGGTAAGTATCCGGCCAAGGACAATATGACCAGTATCTATCGCACGGTTGGCACATGCGGCAATTGCTTAAACGCACAGGTTGGCCCGAAGGGCATTGCTTCTTGGCAGCGTCGCGGTGCATGCTAAAAAGTTGCTGGGCCCCCAGCTAGCAGCGAGCCCTGTCATCGATGACCTCTTCCGCTGGCCTAGCCCCTCCCCTGCCAATCATCAACCCATGCTAAACCTGAAAATAGAACGCATCCCGTGCTGCGGCGGCAACGGGCGGAAACCCGCGCACCGATGCACGGCGTCCACCAGCGCGCCAACATCTGCTGTATCGTGAGGAACGACAAAATACAACGTCCTACTACTTCAGGGAAATGCTTCTGTTTACAGGTTCTATTCTGATGGGGGAGGTCTGTTGTAGAGTATGCGTAGCATAACAACCAAGAGGATAACAAGAGACACTAAAGACAAGAATGAGCCAATACATAATATTATATATCCGCACCTCACACCATCAAACGATGCTACAAGCTCAAGTGGAGTGCACTGAAAGCTCAGCTGCGTTGCGAACCACTAATCCACAGCATTACAAATAGAGCAGTGCAACACAGATCCACAAAGTAGAATCATTATCTTCAGCCAATGAGCAAGCAACAAACAACGAAGATTTATCACACACACAATAATAGACAGCAATAGTAACGCACTATCCACAACATACAACATAAAAGCTGAAAATCACGTACACAGGATAATCCAGTGAACAAGGGGCCGCATCAGCCATGTAAACTTGGTCATGAGAATGATGGTATCAAAGAAGCGAAAGACAAGCATAACCCATGACGAATGCGGCCAGGACAAGGCTGATGCGCGCGCCAATAGAACATAATAATTTGTTAAAAAGCGAAGAAGCATTACTTGGATTCTGTAAACTTATTCTACTCCATCACTGCTCCCATAGAAGCAATACTAGATGTCATGAAGAGGACATAGTTACCATATGATTATCTCTGTATGCTCGTGCAGCAGTGCAGCATCAAACAGTTATGAATAAAATGTGCTGAAGATGTTTGTTTCACCAAAGAACCATAGGAGAACACGCCCTTCTGATACACTAATAGGGGCTTATTCTCGTGCGAAGTTATCGCATTTCTTTGCTTGTATAACACTGCATCTTCCTGTGATTGTGTGTTGTTAAATCGTCACTGATACTGAAGATTTATTGTGTTTGTTTATTTTAAATTGTTTGCTCCTGTATTCGCTTATTGTTAAAGTCATCATTGATATCACGTAAACTATCTCTGTATGCAGTTGTAGAATAACAATGATACACAACGCTCAGAGACTCGTGATGTGATTTTGTGGGTAGCGCTCATGCAAACTA
>Ga0180216_1003826_pt1 | contig 11684 bp, 7 predicted proteins | sample eDN3rd37CBELigMG_FD_128879 | JGI IMG/M metagenome (GOLD analysis project Ga0180216, IMG submission 128879) | Enriched Miracle-Growth compost microbial communities from Emeryville, California, USA - eDNA 3rd pass 37_C BE-Lig MG (version 2)... ...
ATTCGCATCACACAAAAGCCGGCCGCCTGATGAGCAATGGATGCTGACCGAGCGGCTGTCGAGGCACCTGGCCGGAGAGACGCCGCAAGGCGGAGGAGATCGATCTCCTCCGCCCGCATCCTTGATCCGGGGCGCAGTCACATCTTGATGCGCACGCCCATCAAATAGACCCTGCCGTGGGTATCATAGACCGAACCTTCCGTCGGGACGGTATTGAAGTTCAGACCGTTCGGCCCGCCCGGCGCGACTGCCGGATCCTTACCCTCGAGGTTCCTGATGTTGAAGAAAGTCTCCATTTCGCCTGCCTCGCCGGCCAGCATCGTGTAGGAGAGTGACAGATCGAAATACGTCGCACCGGCAATCCGGTTGTTGGCGATCGTCCGATGAAGCGGCGTGGACGCCGGACAATTCGCGGCGCACTCGATGTAGTCGTGATCGAAGACTCCCGAGCTGACCCCACGAGCGCCCAGCGTCGCTCTGAACTCCTGCCGGTCATAAGAGATGGACGCATTCCAGCGCCAATCCGGCGGGCCCGCGTCGTTGCCGCCATTCTGGCCCACAATGTCATTGGGGACGCTGTCGCCACCGCGGTCGAGCTCATTCTCCAGATAATGGGTTGCCAGCATGCGCAGCGCGACGTTTCCGTCGAGCACTGTCATCGGCAGCCGGTAGCCCATCTCGAAATCGATACCGCGCGCGATCTGGCTCGCCAGATTGAACGGCTGGATCCGGATGAGATTGATATTGGAATCGGACCCGACCGCCGGATGCAGCGGTGCACCGTCGTTGATCGCGGCACAGATCGACTGGTTGCCCTGGTAACAGAAGTCGACCATCTGCTGCGCGTTGTACGTGGTGATCGCATCCTTGATGTCGATGCTCCAGTAGTCGACCGATGCACTGAAGCCGGGCGCGAAAGACGGCTGCAGGACGAGGCCGACACCGAACGAGTCTGCAATCTCCGGGTCCAGATTGGGGTTGCCGCCGACGATGCGCCGGTAGGCGACCGCCTGCTTCGTGGTCGGATCGATCGCGGACTCGATGGCTGTCGTGCCGCCGTTGTACAGGTCGGCCAGGTTCGGTGCCCGGATGTCCCGCGACTGCGTTACGCGAATGCGCACATCGCTGATCGGCGAATAGGTCAGACCGAGCTTCCAGGTAGTGACATTGCCGGAGGTGCTGTAGTCCGTGAAGCGTGCCGCAGCGTTGAGGTCCAGAGTCTCCGCCCAGGGTTGATCGCTGGCCAGCGGCACCACGGTTTCGAGGAAACCCTCAGTGACGTGGTATTTGCCGAAGGTCGGCAGATAGTTGCCGCCCCAGAACACTCTCTGCTTGTCGAGATCGGTCGAGGAGCCCGAGGCCGATTCCTCGCGATATTCGACGCCGCCGGCCAATGAAACCGGGCCGGCCCAGCTGGAGAACGGATTGCCCTGAACTGAGGTCGCCACGACAGTCTGCTTGAAGCGCTGCGCGCGGTGTGCCGGGGTCCCCAGGATGTAACGCAGCACGGTATCGGAATTGACCCCGGTGCCGAAAGGATTCAGCGGTACGCAGCCATTGCCTGGATCGGTCAAAGTCGATGCACAGACGATCCCGCCGGTGTTGGGATCGAGCACGGCATCGAGTGCCAGATCGAGACGATCCATGTTGGCGCTGTTACGCGCGAACTCGGACGTCTCGGCAACCCCGTACTGGTAATAGCCGTCCCAAGTCCAGGTGGTGTCCAACGCGTCGAAGGTGGTGTTGAAGCCGACGACGTGGCGCTGCACGTCGCGCTTGTTGTCCTGGATGATTGCACCCAGGTCCTGGAACGAGGTGCCCAGTTCCAGTGTCTGCAGGCCGAGTGCCTGAGCCCGGGCCGCGATCGAAGCAGGCACGTACGGATTGTCCACCGGAACTTCGAGTCCGCCGTAGTAGACGTCGTACGGGAAGGAATAGGCGAAGTTCTTGTTGGAACTCAGGTTCGACTGAACGAAGACGTTCAGATCGTCCGTCACATCGTAGCTCAGGCGCGCGAATACGTTGCGGATCGACAGTTCCGGCTCCAGTGAAGTCGCACCGTGCAGGGAGGTGTACAGGTAATCGCCCCCCGTCATGGCATCTCCCGAGACCTGCCCATACTGCAGGGGAAACGGCGTGCCACCCTCGCCAAACGCCACGCCCTTCAGCGGGCCGGACACGATCAACCCGCCCGGTGCCAGTACCGAGGGAGAGACATGCCGAGCCAGGATGATTTCCGGGAGTCCGTTGGTTGGGGTGTAGTCAGGATTGTAGATGACCTGCGCACCGTCTCTGACCCAGTCCCTGGCATCCGCGTGGAGAATGCCGTCCTGACGAGAGGTTTGCGCACTCACGGTGAAATGGCCCCGACCATCGGCAAAAGGCGTGCCGAAAGTCATGGCGACATCATAATTGCGATTGTCGCTGTGCTCCGTCATGCCTCCGGAGGCTTCGGCCTTGAAGCCGGTGAAATCCGTGTCGAGAATGAAATTCACCACGCCGCTCACGGCGTCGGAGCCATAGGCTGCCGATGCGCCGCCGGTGACGACTTCGACACGCTCGATCAGCTGCGAAGGGATGCTGTTGATGTCAACGCGGCCCGTGATGGTCGAACCGACGGCGCGCTGGCCGTCAATGAGGACGAGCGTTCTGTTGGTGCCGAGATCTCTCAGATTTACGCTACTGGTACCTGATTCGCCGGAGCTGATCGTGCCGGTGGCACTCGCCGGCGTGGCATTGCCCGAGAAGGCCGGCAATGTCGTCAGATAGTCGATGACCTTTGGCGAGGCCTGTTGGGCGATCTGTTCGGTCCCGACGACCGTCACCGGTGTCGGCGCATCGTAGCCGTCACGGACGATGCGCGTACCCGTGACGACCACTTCGGAAAGAACCGGCGCCTCCGCAGTGTCCTGCGCCTGGGCCGCCTGCATCGCCGAAAGTCCGGTGACGCTCATCAGCGAGAGCGCCGTCAGACCCAGGCGCCCTTTGGGTTGGCGGCTGACGATTGCCGCGCTGGAACTGCCACGTTGGAAGAGATACCGGTCGATCTTCACAATAACCTCCCCATCTCTATCTATTCTGCGAAAAACGGATATTTCAGAGCATTTTATTGGCCGAACGCGTCGGTGCGGTCGCGCACGCTGTGCTCTGGCCCAGCGCGCGCATGAGCGCAGCTTCAGCCTCCGGGAAGCCGGCTCGTTTCAGCGAGCGGTGGCTGGCGATTTGGGTTTAGACGTACTGGCGGGATTGCCGCGGGCCAGGCGCTCGGCCCGGGCTTCGGCGCGCAGCACATTCTTCGCCTCTTCACCCTCGGGATGAACAATGTGTACCTGCGTCCACTTGGCGTCCAGCGCCACGGAGATGGCAGTGTTCTTGCCAGTCTGAGCATCTGGATAGGCATCGGCATGCGCATAGGCGGCGCGCACCAGCGAGATGCCGGATATCTGTCCATTGCTCAGGTGATGAGTGGAATCGTTACGAATCAGATAGCGATACCAGTTGTCCACGTCTGCATAGCCGCCGTACAGCCCTTGTGCCGAAGTGGGTGTGAGCTTCATGCGCAAAGAAAAATCACGTAGCAGTTGGTGTGTGGGCACGCCCAGGTTCTCCCACGGGATCATCAGGTAATCCAGCGGCTCGCTGGTCAGCACGCCATCGACGATCCTGCCCTTTACCTGGCGAACGAGCTGCCTGCCCCAGCGTGATTCGATGCGTTGAGTGCCACCTGGAAGGATGACCTTGGCCGTTGCATCCATCATCAAGCGATCCATACCACGATAAATGGTGACGGTGACGTCATCGTCGTTCACGAGGCTGTCTACGTCGGTCAGTTCCACCAGCTGGCGGTTGTACTCATCCTGGGTGATGCCACGATCCTGGTAAATGTACTCCACACCATCGGGGCCACGGAACCCGATGATGCAGCCGAGCACTCGATAGGCCTCGTTGTCGATGCCCTGTTCGCCCGTCACCGGATCGGTAAAGTCCTCGGCCCCGACCTTGCCATCCAGGTTCAGACCATAACCGTGCTTGGACTGCACCTCGTGGAATGGCAACTTGGCAGCGATGGGGTTGGCGATACGCTCCGGATGCCAGGTCTCCGCCTCCAGGAGCAGTTGGGTGTCTTCAACTGTGTATTTTCCGTGCTTCTGGGGATACAGGCGCTCGAACTGCTCGCGTGGCCCCTCGTTGAAGCCGCGTGGACACTCTTCCTTGCCACCCTCGCTCTGGTAGATGGACCAGAATAGATTGGTCAGGACATAGCCGACGGTACCATTCGGCGGAGCAGCATCAGCCGCATCCTGCGCCATGGCGCTGGATGCCAGCAAGCATCCGGCGACGCAGACCGCCACTGCGCTGTGAGCGGCGGGCGCAAAGCCGGAATGAAAAAAGAATCGTTTCATGCTGCCCCCTTGAGTCTATTAGATCTCTTTTTTCATAGCGTGTTGCCGAAGTAGTCATCACGCAGCCAGAAGGCCTTGTGTCCATTGCGACGACCACGCGCCTCGCCCTCACCGTCACCGAATACATCGCCAGGTCGCTTGTCACGCGTATAGGTGTAAAGCGGCCGGCCGAGATAGGCCCAGACGCGCAGCACGCCGGCGTCGCCGGCCTTGGCATAGGCACCCGTCATTGGATCGATGTACTCGACCGTCCAAGTCTTGCTGGTACTTTTGGCATCGATAGAGGCCTGCACATAGGGCCACAATTCCAAGCACGCGCTGCGGCTACCCCCGCCGCACACGGCATTGCGATATACCAGCGTGTCGCCAGGAAAATCGCAGCTGAGCTGGTCGGCGGCATCATCGGTGCACTTGTAGACATATACCGTCTTGCCATTCGCATCAGCCAGGACCTGCCCCTGGAGGGTGTCCTGCACCCTGAATTCGCTCGGAGGTGGCGGCGCCAGCTGAGTATAGACATTACTCCAGTCGGGCACGTCGCCGCCGCGTACGCTCCAGGTGTCTGAGTCCTTCTTATAGGTGTACAGCGGCTTGCCCCGGAACACCCATTGCCGCACGCCAGGCGCCCGTCGCAGCAGTGTCCAGTTGCCTCGCGCACTGGCGCCCAGCGGCGCCAACACCGGCTGCCAGTCACTCAGGCACGGGCCGTCGCAGGCGGCCTTCTGTGCGGTGTCCTTTTCGTAGGCGTACACCGAGAAACCCTTGTCCGTGACCAGCAGTCTGCCCTTGACGGTGGTCTTGATGTCAAAGCCTGGAGGAATCTGAGGCGGCGGCTGAATCGGAACGCGAAATGCCGGGGAGTCCAGACCATCGCTGCGGCGGGTACTGCCGGAAATCACATCGCCAGGGCCGCGATCACGCACCGAGGTGTACAACGCCTGCTCTTGATAGGCCCATTGCCGCAGGCCATCCTTGCGCTGCAGGATGGTCCAATCGCCGATTTTCTCGGCGCCTTCGGCGACCGGCACCGGCTTCCACAGGTCAGTACAAGCGGGGCGGTTGGCGAGATCGGGCAGCAACAATCCCGGCGGATACGGGCTCATGTTACCGGTAGTCACCGTGGCCTTCTCGCCATAGCAGTTGATCGCGCCTTTCACCTCACCGGCCTGGCCGCTGCGCTGCTGAATCAACGGCCATTTGTAGATGGTGCGACCTTCCGGATCTGCAAACACCGGCCCGTCCAGCTCGGTCTTCTCGATGCGAAAGCCCGGTGGCATCGGCACGCTGCGATATTCCTCGGCCAGCGGACCGGCATCGCTTTTCTGTGCCGAGGCGGGCGCACCGATTGCCAGGCAGCCCAGCGCAAGTATTACTCCGCCAGCAGACAGGCATCGATGTTTCACGAAGGAATCACTTGGACGCACGAATTTCCTCTCCAATTCCCCTTGATCAGGGGCATGTACATTGGCGATCGGCGGCTCGGAACCCGCATCACCCGCACTGGCAGTCACTCGCGACTGTCTAGGCAAGGATCTCACCGATCTCCTTGGAGGTATTGTTGCTTTGGGTACCCCAGGCGGCGGTTTCCACCCCCATTACGCGCAGCAACGTATAACCCAGCCGGGTATTCGGTGTGCGTTCGCCGCTGATGTGCAGACCGGTTTTCAGCCGGCCTCCCGCTCTGCCGGCGGTGAACATCGGGATGCCTTCGATGTCGTGCGTCTTGGCCAGCGACTGATCCGTGGTGGCATACACCAGAGAATTGTCCAGCAACGTGCCATCACCCTCCTTGATCTTGGCCATGGCACCGACGAAGTAGGCCCATTCCTCCATCGCCCGGCGCGTGTACCAGGAGCAATTCGGCTGGCAATGCAGACTCTCGTCGATGGCTTCCTCGTGAGTGGCGGTGTGATGCGGCAGGTTGTAGCCCGGCTTGGTGGTCGAGGCGAACGGCGCGGAGGTGAACATGTTGAACACGCGAGTCTGATCGCAGGCCACCGCCATCAGCATCAGATCGGTCATCATGCGATGGCGCTTGGACAGCAGCGTGGCGTCCACGCCCACCGGCAACTCCGCGGGTTCCTTGGGCAGCACACACGCCGGACGCGGGTCGGGACGGGTCAACTGCATGTCGAAGCGGCGTTCCAGGTCACGTACCGCGGAAAAATATTGATCCAGACGAGCACGATCCTCCGCACCCACCTGCTTGTTCAGCGCACGACGCTCATCCGCAACGCTCGACAGCACGCTCTTGCGCACCATTACACGCGGATCGGGCTTGAACGCAGTCGCATTGGGGTCCAGGAAGTCGCCAGTGAACAACCGTTGGTACATGCGTACCGGTGAGAACTCGGGCGTGTTGATCTGATTGCCGCCTTCGTAGCTGTAACTGTCGCGAATGTCGCCGGTCGCAGTCGCACTCAGGTTACGGATGCGGGTGGTATTGCCGATCTTCTTGGCAATGGTGCTGTCGATGCTCTCACCGGGCAGCGTGGCCTTGGTGACCGGCGCCATGCCCGAGCGCAGGATCACCCAGCCAGTGTGATGGCACAGGTTGGGCGCCGCGTCTTTGAACGCCATGAAGTTGGTAAACATGTTGATGTGCTGCTGGATCGGCTTGAGTGCCTGGATCTCCAGCGGCAGATCGAAGTTCGCGCCGGTCTTCTTCGGCACGAAGATCGCCTCGTTCATCCCCAGGCCCCACTGCCAGGTACCAAAGCGCAGCGGAATGGGCGCGCCATCAGCAAACGCCGCGCCATTGTCATTCAGGAAACAGTTCAGGAGCGGCAGGCTAACGGATACCGCACAGCCACCCAACATACCCCGCAGCACGCGGCGCCTGCTCAGTTTGCTCATGTTCTACCTCAACTGCTCACAAAGTAAGACACGACTTCCGGCGGCTAATGGAAACTAGCTGCGGTTCTGCGCTGTCGACGGTGTTGCAGCACCCGCCGTACCGACGGTGTTCTGCGATCTGACATTGGCAAAGGCTGTGCTCATTGCAATCGACTTCAGCGCCGCCTTCAGCCGGTAGTCCGCCTTGACGAACCGATCGGTGATGAAATCCAGCGTGGCCTTCTCCTCGCGCTTCGACCCCATTCCGCCCACGCCGTAGGAGTACAGGCGGCTCACCAGGCAGGAAGACAGGTTTGGATGATTGCGCAGCGCGGAGTTCAGGCCGTGGATGTCCTTGAACGCGACGCCATCGAGGCTGCCCGACGTGTCGATGACCGAACCACCCTTCTGGGTTTCGCGATACAGGCCCGCACCGTCAAAGTTCTCCAACGCGAGCCCCATCGGATCCATGATCTTATGGCAGCCTGCACAGGAGGGATTGGTCGAGTGAATATCCAGGCGCTCGCGCGCGGTGGCCTCCGGCGGCGCATCGTTCAGTTTGGAAAAATCCACGTTCGGCGGCGCCGGCGGCACGTGCTGACACAGGAACACTTCGCGTAGCGCCTTGCCACGCAAGGTCGGCGAACTGCGCGCCGGATGTGCATGGCTTGCCAGGAAGCTCACATGTGTCAGCAGGCCTTCGCGTGGGCTGTCTTTAGGGAACTCATACTCCATCCACTCTTCACCCTTGGTCGGCACGCCATAGATCAACGCCAGGTGGCGCGACACGAAAGTAGTGCGAGTGGTGAACAGGTCACGATAGTCCAGCTCCTTCACCAAAAGATGATCAATCACGGTGCGCAGAGTCTGCTCACGGGCATCGGCCAGCGTCACGCCACTGACCATGGGGTACTCCATTGCGTCCTTCGCCAGGCTGTCGAAGCGATTGAACTCCATCCAGTCGTCGAAGAAGGCCCGCATGCCCCTCTCCAGATACGGACTGTCCAGCATGTAGTTCACGACCTTGGCACGCCCGCGCTCGGAAAGAATATCGCCGCTGGCCGCCGCATCCAGAACGAAATCGTCGGGACCCGAATTCCACAGGAAGAAACTCAGCCTCGAGGCCAGCGAGTAGGCATCCAGTGGGACGATATCCCCGTGCTTACCCGGTTCCGTTTCGTCGCCAATGAACAGGAACTCATAGCTCACCAGCATGCCTTCCAGAGCGATGGCGAGGCCCGCGTAGAAGTCCTCCAGCTGGTCCGCGGCCTCACCGGCATCGGCCGTCAACTGCTTGAGCAGAGCAGGCTCCAGCGGCCGGCGGTACAGCAGTCGGCCAGTCTTCTGCAGGAAGGATTCGGCGCACGTATCGTCGCGCTTCTTGGCATCGGCAGGCGTGCAGTTCACGAGGTACTCGCGGTGCTCAGCATCGATCACCTGCGCGGCAACCGCCACCGCAGCCTGCTGTAGCTGGCCCAACTGGTCGGAGTTCACCCCGACGCTGGAGGCGCCCGAGGACAGCAGCCCGTCGGTGCGCGGCGTAGGTGGGAGCGGGGCAGGAACGCTGTCGGCGATGTCTTCACCGAAGACGGTAGCCAGCGAATTGGTGTACTGCTGCGCAGTCATCAGACGCAGGTTCTTGGAAGAAGCGCCCCCCGGCGGCTCACCCGAAGAACAGCTGCCCAGCGCCAATGCAATGGAAACAACCGCGATCGAATACCACCTCGCCTCGATACCAGGTTGGCGCTGTGGCATCCGGCGAGCGCCAACGGTCGTTTGGAGCGAACTTCTCATACGTACCACCCTGCAACGCTCCTGCGATTTCTAGTTCTAGCCATGCGCCGACAGCCCGCACCATCCAGAAAGATGCGACTCCCCGCTCATGAATAATAAATTGAGGAGGAAAAAGCGAAAATGACTCCTATTATGCAGATATGCTAGGCCAGTAGGAATAAATTGCAAGCTAGAGCCATTCCACCTCGGGTTGTACCCTGCTGCGCGGCAACAGCCCCGCCTGCGCCGGATTCCGGGGTGCCTCTTGCTGATCCCGCTGATCCCGCTGATCCCGCTCATCCCCATCGCCTTCACCAGATCATCGACCGAACGGGTCGAGACGCCCTGGGCGTAGGCTTCCTGGATCACCGCAGCCAGCGCCTTCTCGGCGGTCCGGCGTGGCTCCACAAAGCCTGGAAAATAGCTGCCTTTGCGGAGCTTGGGGATCTTCAGATCGTCGAGCCGGCCCGCTCCCGGTAGCCGTTGCGGCTGTTCGGACGCTCTAAGCTTCGCTCTCCATACGCCGCGGCACACCGGCCCTCGGCATCCATCTCCATCATCCGCTGCGCGACGAACTGGATCACCTGCCTCAGCAGGTCGGTGTCAGCACCCTTCTCGGCAAGCTCAGCAAGTGCGATATTGGTCTTGGTGGTGGTCATCGTGTTGTTCTCAGTACTGTTGTTGGTGTGGTAACCCAACTGTACCAAGACTCACGGTGACCGCCGCCTACTTCAGGTCAGCAGCCTCTCGTACACCACTCGCCGGGACGCAATCCTCAAGCAGGCACTGAAGCTGTTCCATTCATGGAGCGCATCTGTCACCCACTGAACTTCCATTCCGCTGCGCCTCCAGGATCCGCGAAGCTTCTCGAACGCGGACGCTGCTATCGTAAAGCACCGGCGCGCCTCAGCTTCGCGAGCAGCCAGACCGTACACGAGGCCGGCGCACCAGGCGTCGATGACGCTGCCTTGTTGTTCGCCGTGAAGCCAGCGTCGCTGCGTCAGGCCGGATCCCTCGCACCAGACCAGTGGGCTCATCGACACCAGTGCCGTGCACGTAGCGACGCAGCAGCGTCGAGCCACAGTATCCGGCGACGAGACGGTCGCCGTCGTAGAGAAAGCGAGTCGTGCTGAAGTTGCTGGTGGTACTCCAGAGCCGCCCGCATCTGGATGTGTACCGCTCGTGACAAGATTCACGTTGCGGTGATGGCAATGGTCATGGATCGCCGGCGCTCTCGCGATGCCATATCCACGGTGACCGCAAGATCATTGCCTCGGTGTCGTGTCCCGAAATCAGACAGGAGCAGTTCTCGAGTATTCGCTACATGCAACTCATGAACGTCGCGAACAAGCACGCATGGTCGAACAAGACATGCGGCAACCACTTCAGCGCATTGCGCGGTGCATTCGAGCACGGTTACACGGACCAACCCCGAGAAGCGCCTTGCGCGTCTCCGTGCGATCCCGCCCTGGGGCGAGATCAGCGTCGCCATGCCGCGCGTGATGGCGCACGACCAAGGTAGGCACCGGCAAGTCGCGGAAAGGGCAGGAAACGAAATGGCGGAGAGAGAGGGATTCGAACCCGGGAGCGGCCCAAGCAAGATCAGTAAGTTACTGATATCTCATGACTTAATGTTCCCTCAGAACCCCTGGACACCCCGGATTTGGCACCAGATTTGGCACCGCAGGTCACGGGAGCATCCCAAAGGGCAGCTAATGCTGCCCGCACATCGGCCACTTCACCTCGCGATACGTGCTGCTGCCACTCACGAATTCAGGTGCTTGAAGAACACGGGAAAGGTATGGCGGAGAGAGCGGGATTCGTACCTCGAGGGTGAGCCGGAGAACCAACAACTCGCTGATTAAGCTCGACTTCGATCTCCTAACCCACTATTGAGTCCCCGGATTCGCCACCAGGACGTACAGCCACACGCAGCGCGTTCGGCGGCGGACCGTCGGCATGCAGCAATCCATTGATTCGGGTCGAGACCAGACTGCTTCGGCGTCGCTGTAACGAGGCCCAGTAAGTTCGCTAGCGCACCGATATTCAAGCGCCCCTGGTGGAGACTCGGGCTGTAATCGAAGGCTCCTCAATCCCGAGCCATTTTGGATCCTCGTCAACGTAAGTAGGCCCAGCATGGCCACATCAGTGAGCAATCAGACCTTGGAAGCGGCCATCCGTGGCTCAGCGCGCACGGGATGGGCACTCATTGCAGCTGTCGGATCGATGGAGCTAAGCAAGGCGCAGCGCACCCTACCGTGGATGCAAGAGCACAGCGGGGAGCCAACTGACGCCCCTGCCCCGGCAGCACTGAACACCTGGGAAGATGAGGGTGGAAGAACTGACGCATAGACCCACTTTCGGCGGCGCTTCCAGTGACGGCCCGAAGCCGCAACTGCAGCGACGCGCCACGAGAGACTCACTGACCCCCTCTGAAACTTAACGGGAGCGAGATCTACCCATGCCGAGGCAGCAATCGACGCGAGAGGCGATCAACGACGGCGTCATCGCCGCGAGGGTGAAGGCAGCGCTGCTGGTGGACCCGCTCACCGTACCCTATGACATTCATGTCGAGACACTCGCCGGCGTCGTTGATCTCAGCGGCTTCGTGGAGACAGCGCTAGCGCGCGATACGGCCTTGCAGCTTGCGCAGGAAATCGAAGGTGTCCAGCA
>Ga0180216_1003828_pt1 | contig 11676 bp, 18 predicted proteins | sample eDN3rd37CBELigMG_FD_128879 | JGI IMG/M metagenome (GOLD analysis project Ga0180216, IMG submission 128879) | Enriched Miracle-Growth compost microbial communities from Emeryville, California, USA - eDNA 3rd pass 37_C BE-Lig MG (version 2)... ...
CTGGGGGCGGCGGCGTCTTGGGCGCCGCCATGGTACCACCCTCACACGCAGCGGTTAGAGCAGTGCCCGGCCGAGCGCCCGTGGCCCATCGTGGCAGCCTCCACCGACGCCACACGCCACGTCGCCGCCGGCACCGCCCGCGGTCGCCCTTTCGCGCCAAACTCCAGGATGACGTCATCGGGCAGAGGCGGCGGCGGCGGCGGCGGTGAATATACCACCGCCAGGGATGCAGAGGATGCCGCCTGTGCGGCTGTAGAGCTGCTCACCACGATGCTAGTGCCCAGCGTGCTGGAGCACATGCACACCAGCTTGGCGCGCCACAAAGAACTCGTGCGGCGACGCGACCCACCTCACCTCGATCGGAACACCACGTCCCGTCCTGCCTGATGTTCGCATGAGTGATTCTCCATCTGTCCAATTGGGCGATTACACAAATACACCATCTTGCGCGCAGCGTATGGTACAGGAGAGACCGTTCTAGTTTACAAGTGCAGAGCGACTAGGTGGGCTTTGTGCAATTAGGTGGGCTTTGCCATCGTCCGCCGCGTGTAGCCGAGCGTGCGCCGCACGGGCGTGCTGCCAGCGGTGGGCCCGCCGCCAGACTCTGGCGACGCCGGCGACGCGGTGGCGGCCCCGCCGGGACTGGGCGGCTTGAACGGCGCAAACGGCGACTTGGCCCCTGCGGTGGCGGCTGGGCTGTTCGCCTTGCGCTGCACAAACATCTGCGTCAGCGGCCGCACCGGCGTGGCGGGCGCGGCAAAGACCAGCTGGCGCTGCACGGGCGACGATGCGGTCGCCGCGGCGGGCACGGTCCGCGAGCGCTTGCCAGCATCGGCGGCGCTCGGGCTCTGCACCGGAGCCGCCCCTGCGGTGGCGGCGGCAGCAGCAGCCTTGCGCGGCGACCGCCGCGGCGACTGCGGCGGCTGCGACGGCGCCCCGGCCGTGGTTCCGGCGGCAACCGCGACGTCGAGACTGGGCGGCAGCACCAGCGGCTCCGCAGGCTCGGCTGCCGGCGGCGCGGTGCGCCGGGGGGAGCGGCGCGGCGAGAGCGCCATCGTGGCCACCCCCGGCACGTCCGACGACGACCGCTTGCGCGGCGACCGGTCGGCCGCGCCATCGGCGGCGGCGTCCAGGTCGCCGCTAGCGCTGCTGGCGACCGACGCCTGCGAGGCCGGCTCCTCCTCCGACAGCTGCGACGACGACAACGGCAGCGGCGTCGGCACGCGGTCCGTGCGGTACGGCTGCGACGGCTGCGACGGCAGCGAGCCCTGTGAGGCCGGGGCGTCGTCGCTGCCCTGGGACGACATCGGCACGTCCTCCCACTCGTCCGCCTCGCCCTCGGCCGCGCCCGCGGCCGGCACCGTGGAGGGCGTCCGGGGCTTGCGCGGCGCCAGCTTGGGCATGGCCGTCTCCAGAACGCGCGCCGCGTCGTCGATGCCGGACCGCACGTGCACGTCGATCACGGACGCCCACTCGGAGCCGCTGACCTCGGTGGCGTTGACAAAGACCACGAGGCCGCGCGGCTGGCTGTGCACGGCCTTGGCCTGGAGTTCCCGCCCACGCAGCCCGGCGGGCGCCGTCGCATGAGGGGCGGCGTTGGGACGGAGCGGGGCAGGTGCGGGCGCCGAACCATGTCGCGGACGAGGCGCTTGCAGCCGGCCACCTTGAGCGACGTGCCCATGATCAGCAGGCAGTCCGGCCGCCTGCGTCACCGTTGCGTGCGCGCACGGACGCGCGCCAGGTTAGACCGGTGCCACTGAGCGCGCGAGCGTGGCTTGCGCGGAACGCACTTGCGCATGTCGCTGGCCGCCAGCTGCGCGAGCTCCATGCCGTGCGGGTGCTCCTCGTTGTACAGCACGATGGCCGAGCGCATCAGGCCTTCGCCCAGGGAGCGCTTGCCCAGCCGCTCCCTGCCGATGCACAAGGTGCCACAGACGAAGGGCGCGCCTCGTTTAGGCACGGCCCCACTGGCACACGCGGCCGCCAGCCTCGGGCCAGGGGGGCGCACCGTTCTTCGGCGGTCCGGCGGCAGTCGCTGCACGGCACGGGCTCCCCACGCTTGTAGCTGGCCTTGTGCGGCGATAGCGGCGTCTTGGCCTGGCAGACGCTGCAGCGCAGGAAGCGCAGGTCGCCGTGGAGCTGCACGACCTCGCCCGCGGCCGCCGCGCCGCCGCTGCTGGCCTTGGTCGCGCCGCCGTCCAGCGCGTGCATCGTCAGGCCAGCGGCCTCCTCGAGCCCGTCAATGTTTTGCGTGTAGACGCGCAGCAGCCGGCCGCCCTCGCGCAGGTGATAGAGCAGGTGGTGGCCCGGCGTGGGCCGCGCCTTCGCGGTCAGCTCGTAGAGCTTGCCCGTGAACTCATGGAACATGGCCGTCGAGTCGGCCCGCTGGGGCGCCGCATGCGCAAGACGGCGCCGCCGCCCGGGTGAGCGCGGGGCGTGGGGGGGTGGGCGCATGGTCGGTTCGCGTTGTGCGGTGCGCCGTACCCGAAAGAGGTTGGCGTCAAAGAGGTCCGCGCCGTTGCGCAGGTTGAACTTTTTCTTGACATGCTCGTACAGGCCGCCCGCGGACCGAAAGTCCGGGATGCCGCTCGTGGTCGAGATGCCCGCGCCGATGACGCAGACCACGCGGCGCGCGGTGCGGAGCCGGCGGAGGGTGTCCTTGTCCGCCGCGAACTCGTCGAGCGACACCGTCCGCATGGCGCCGCCTGGCGTGCTCCACTGCCCGTGGCGGCAGGAGGGGGACTAGATCGCCGGAGCCAGTCAATGTCCGTATGGGGCCACCTTTCCAGCGTCCTCGAGTTCCTGGCGCGTGGCGCAGCACTGCACTGTCCACAAAACCGCAATCTACTCGTTAACCTCGTCCAGAAGCCCGTGGCAGCTGCGGGGGCCGCCCTGTCCGTCTCGGGCGCGCCGCACGACCTCGTGGTCGCTTGGTCCGCGAGATTGGGTTTCCTGCCTCTCCTGATTCCATACACACACACAGGCTTTTTCAATGGTCGCAGTCCTCCTCCTGCCTCCCTCCCCGCTCCCGCCTGCCTCCGCCTGCCTCCTCCAGCGTGCTCTTCTCCTCCTCCTCCTCCTCCTCCTCCTCCTCGTCCGTGTGTGGAGGAATAAGTGGTGGCGCCACGGTGTAACGGTCGTGCCCCTCCAGTACACAGTAGGGTTAGGGCTATGGCTGTGATATTAGGGTTAGGGCTATGAATCAAACTAGGGCTAGGGCTATGAATCTCAGTATGGCTATGGCTGTGAACTAGGGCTAGGGCTATCAATCTCGGTAGGGCTAGGGCTGTGCACTTAGGGCTAAGGCTAGGCATACTACTGGGGCTAGGGCTGTGCGTCTAGGGTTAGGGCTATGAATACTACTGGGGCGAGAGCTATGAGCTTAGGGTTAGGACTATGAGTACTACTAGGGCTAGGGCTATGAATCGCAGTAGGGCTAGGGTTATGAATCAGACTAGGGCTAGGGCACGAGGTTAGGGCTAGGGCTGTGTATGTCTAGGGCTAGGGCTGTGTATCTCCAGGGCGAGGGTCGAGGGCGGGGGCTATCAATCTCAGTAGGGCTAGGGCTATCAATCCGTCCTAGGGTTTGGGCTATCAATCTATGTAGGGTTTGGGGTATCAATTCATTTTAGGGTTTGGGGTATCAATCCGTCCTAGGGTTTGGGGTATCAATGCGTCCTAGGGTTTGGGGTATCAGTCCTACTAGGGTTTGGGGTATCTTTTCCTATGGAGGCGATGAGGCCGTCGACGAGGACGGCGGCGGCGGCGGCGGCGGCGGCGAGGAACGGCGACGGGCTGCGAAGGGGCCAAGCAAGCAAGGACACCAAGACGCGTGTTGGTGGACCGTCTGCTGCTGGAGCACGGGTGGAAGTGCTGGAGCACGCCAAGACAGAGCGCAAAGCCAGACGCAACGTGGGCCACCACCGTCGCCTTTGGACCGTCGCTGGTCTGCCCACGCGGAGCGGTGGCGGCGCCGACGGGAGCGACCATGCCCGCCGACGTGACGCTGGCCTGCGTCGGCAAGCCGTCCGCCGGCAAGTCATCCTTCCTGAACGCGGTCACGGACGCCTCGGCCAAAGTCGGTACGGCTGGCGCCCCGACCAGGAGGGCGGCGCGACCGAGCGCCACCAGCACGACTCACGCCGTGCCGATTCGCTGCTGTCGCCGCGCTGCCTGCCCGCCTTGCCTGCCTGCAGGCAACTACCCATTCACCACCATTGAGCCGAACCATGGCGTCACGTTCTACCCGGTACGGCAGGGCGTTGGCGGCGGCAGCTGCCGGGAGGGGCCGCCCTAACGCCTCGCTTCGGCTCCGGCGAGCCGACGCGAGCGGCCCCACAGACGGAATGCCCGTGCAAGCGGTTCAACAAGATGGAGCAGTGCCAGCCCCGATACGGTACGCTGGCGCCATGCGGGGCTTGGCTCGTCCAGTGACGCGCCTGACCTGGGCGTAGCGTTGGTGGGCGCATGCTCGGTCCGCCAGGGAAATGCGTCAACGGCACGCGCTACGTCCCTATCAAGATGATTGACGTGGCTGGCCTGGTGCCCGGCGCGTCCGAAGGCGCGGTACGCTCGGTTCAATCGGGCCGTACCTCGCACGCCGGCCCGGCGTCCACTTACGAGACTTTTTGTTGTATCCACGACGCGCCGCCACGGCGGAGCAGGGCTTGGGCAACCAGTTCTTGGACGACTTGCGGCATGCCGACGCGCTGATCCACGTCGTGGACGTGAGCGGGACCACGAACGCCAAGGGCGAGACCACCGTGGGCTACGACCCCATCAACGACATTGACTGGTTGCGCAGCGAGATTCACAGGTAGGCTCCGCCGGGGTCCTAACGTGTTCCGGCACCGGGCGACACCGACGCTGACGATGCCGCAGCTGGTCTTGGCCACGTCCGTATTGCGTGCACTAGCTGGATTTCGAACAACCTCAAGCGGAAATGGTCCAGCACCATGCGGCGCCACACGGCCACCAGTGCGGCAGCGGCCAGCGGCCTCACGCGGGGCAGCACGTCGTTCATGGCCCTCACCGCGCTACGCCGCAAACTGCCTCGACCGCGCGCTGCTCCACAGAGTCGTCGCCGATCGACACGCTGCAGGGCCAGCTCAGCGGGTACGGCGCCGACCACCGGACGATCCTGCGGTTCTACGACCTGGCCGTGCAGCGGCTCGGCGGCAAGGGGCTCGACGAGTGGCAGACCGACGACCTGCCCGCCGTCGTCGACGCCTTCTTGGACGTCCGGTTCCCCACCGTGATCGTACGCCGGCGGGCCAACGGCGCCAGCTGGCACGTACACACCGGCGGATCCTCACGTGACGTCGTCCGCAGGCGCGTTTTGGTGTGGATGGAATCCTCCAGGCGTGCAACAAGATCGACCTGCCGGACGCCGACAAAAACATTGCAAGGCTGTGCAAGAAGTACGACGAGGTACGCCTTGGCAAGCGGCCAGCCCGTACCGTGCGAGGCGAAGCCCCGCCGCTGATGCCGGCGCTCTCGCCCGCATGGCCCGTGTGGGGCGGCGCACAGAAAATGTTGGTGTTTACAAGTGCGCTGGCCGAGTGTTTCCTGCGCAAGCTGGCCAAGGGCGGCTACATCGAGTACGTCGAAGGCACCGACGAGATCACCACCTACGACGACCAGCCGGAGGACGCCAAGACGCTCAAGCCGCTCGACGCGACGACCAAGGCGCGGCTGGAGAAGGTGCAGGACCTCGTGCTGTACCGCTACGGGAGCACGGGCACGCTGGACACGGTCCGGCGCATCGTAGACCACCTGGGCATGATCCCCGTGTACCCGGTCAAGTCGATCCACAACTTCACGTCCGACTCGGGCGCCGTCCGCACGGGCAAGGTGTTCCGCGACTGCCTGCTCGTGCGGCCGGGCACCACCGTCAAGGACCTCGTGGAGATGCTGCCGGGCGACCTGGCGTCGCACTACGCCGGCGCCGAAACCATCGGCGCGGTGCAGCTGAGCGAAAGCGAGGTGATCACCACGGCCAACAACATCATCTCCATCAAGCAGTCGCGCACCGACAGAGACGCATGACTGCATTTGCATAGTATACTGCACTGGTGTGACAACGGCGGGCGCGCGCCTCCCAACTGCACGCGCGCTGTGTACAGGGCTGTACAGGGCTCATCCTTCCAAATGCCATCACTTGCACTGACCGTTTACACTTGCGCACGCCGGACGGCTCTAGTCGGACCGCCCAAACACGCGGCGGGCCGGCGCGGCCGGACCGGCGGCCGGCGCCTGCCACAGGACGGTGTCGCCGCCGTCGTCGTCGCCGTCCTCGTCGTCCAGCGAGTCCGCGCGGCTCGCCGAGAGCAGGCCTGCGGGCGTGCAGCGCATTCGCGCGCCCACCAAAGCCGGCCGGCAACGTCAGCGCCGGCCCGTCCACTGCGCCATCGAAACGCCTAGGGCGTTGCATACGTCGTCGCTCGGCCGATTGCGACATGGCCCGCTCGCCGCTCGACGCGGAGCCCCCCGCCGCACCGGCGCCGTCGATGCCGTCGGGGTCGCCCGGCCCGTCGGTGGCGCTGTCGGGCACCACGAGCAGCTCTTCGGACGGCTCGACGTTCGCGTTCTCGGACCACGCCATCGACAGCTCGTGGAACTCGGCCTGCGCGGCGCGGTACATCTGGGGAGGCGGGGGACGAAACGAACGACAAAGCGGGCGCACGCCCTCTACGTCAGGTGGGTTTGCATCGCGCCATGCTCGCACGCGCGCGGAGGGGCGCGCGCGCACCTCAACGTTCGCGCGGGACCGCAGGAACGGCACAAAGTAGCGGCTGTCCCAGCGCTCGAACCAGTTGGCCGAGCCCGCGCGACCGGACGCGGCCTCGTCGCCGGCCAGGTCCTCGCCGGAGACGTCGCGCGCCGCGCGGTCCAGCCCGCCGGAGAGCGTCATCTCCTTGGGCTTGCCGCCGGGCTCGCTGCGGTGCGTGGCGAAGCCGTAGCGCTCGAGCAGCTTCATGAGCGGGAAGGTGCCGCCGCCAAACACGACGATGGTGAATAGCACGAGCGACAGCGTCGTCGTGATCAGCACGGGCGCCGACGAGCTCGTGTCGCCCAGATTGATGGCGAGCGCGAACGCCACCGCGCCACGCAGGCCTGGTGATGGTTGGCAGCAACCAATGAAGGAGAGGCAGGTATTAGCAGGCAGGCACTAGGGAGATCCGTGCTGAGTTGGAATTGGTGCGTACCGCTGAAAAACATGACGAACTGCATCAGCGGGGTGATCTTGCTACGCCGCCGCGTCAAGTTGGCCAGGTAGGACAGCGGGTAGACGTTGGCGGCGCGGCCCAAAATGATCATTACCTGTGGCCCCATACGCGCGGAGCGATTGCGCGCACCGAGGCTTATTACCGCCACACTGGGCTCGCGTGCGCGGCCAGCGCGCGCCGTACGATGCAGATGGCGATCAGGCTGATGTTAAAGTCGTGCTCAAACGTGGACACGGCGAGGCCCAAGTACGCAAACACGCCCGTTTCTTTCGCGTGCCGCCACCGCACGGGCGACGTCGGACGCACCACCAGTTAGCGGACCGCATCCGTACGTTCCGCTGGCCGGTCGCGCGCGTGCGGCGCGCACCGGCCAAGAGCGCAAAGGCGCGGGTGAAGCGGTCCAGGGCCAGCCGCGAGATCGGCGAGAGGTTGTACGCCGTGTAGTGCGACATCACGATCGCCGCAAAGAGGATCGCCACGATGCCTGCGGCCGCCCGACCGCCGCCGCTGCTTGGACGACAATCGGCATGCATCAGCGGCCATGTCTTCCGTAGGCGTTTGCGCGCTGTGGATCCCCTGCGCGCGTACCGGAGAGGCCCACGCCTTCGGCGGTCACGTAGGGCGCGTACGCAAAGACAAACACCAGGGCCAGCTCCAGGGACGGGTACCGGCGGAACTGGACGTACTTGAGCAGCTGTGCAGCAGGCGCCACCCCGATCAACGTCGCGCGCGCGCGCACCGCACAGTCAGCCGGCGGGCGTCGACGCCTGCGCGGCGGCAGACCGTCAACAACGTGTCGCACCAGCGCACTCATGCACCCGATCGCGAGGCCGATGGCCACGGAGCCGATGAAAAAGTACATAAACTGCAGCAGCGCCATGCCCAGCACCGACGCGCTTGCCGGCGTCGTGCTCAGCTTGACAAACGTGCTAGTGATGTTTGGCACCAACGAAGACGGCCGTGCGCATCACTGCGTGGGTCAGCGCTTGCGCAAAAGCGCGGCCGCGCACAACGCGCCCGGCACGCACCGGTACAGCACAACAGCGACGGCGTCGTTGAGCACGCTCTCGCCAAAGACAAGCATGTATAGCGTCGGGTCGACGTTGAGCGCGTTGAAGATGGCCAGCGTCGCGACCGGGTCGACGGCCGAGATGAGCGAGCCAAACGCCAAGCTGTGCACGCGGCCCACCGGCGGCCGGCAACGGGAGCGTCAGCGACCGCCCCGGGCAGCGCGCGCCGCACCAACGGACGCCTACCTGTCCACCAAGCTCAGCGAGTACCCGACGCTGGGGATCAGCCCAAACAGGTACACGCCAAACCCGACGACAATGGTGGAGATGACGGTGCCGACAACGGCAAAGGTCAGGATGGTGCCAAAGTGCTTGAAAAAGTTGCGCTGCACGCGCACACGCGCGCCCGGCAGCACGCCCATCATGGACGTTAGCGGTTTCACCGCGGCGGCCGCTCCGCCCGCCCGGCGCTCGCGCGCACCTTGTTCAGGCTGTAGCCCGACTCAAAGATGATGGGCGGCAGCAGGAGCAGGAAAAAGTTTTCCGGGTCCAGCGCCAGCACCTGGTTCACCTCGTGGCCGGACGCGCTCACGAGAAAGCCCAGCACCATGCCTGTGCAGCATGCGCGCCGTGAGGACAGAGAGCACGGCGCTCGCGGAGGTCAGGATGACGCGGCAGGAGGTGCTGGGACGGCGGGGGCGGCATGCGCACCGATGATGATCACGCCGACGCTTTCCGGCAGGTAGCGGAACTTGGTGCGGTGCAGCAGGTACATGACGCAGATAGACAGGAAGAGCGTCAGGAGAATGAACGCCACGCCCCAGCTGTCCTCTTCCTGCGCCTCCTGCGCTGGCGGCTGCGGGAGAGCGAGGTCGTCAAGACACACCAAAACGTGCACGCGGTCAGCGCCTCGCGATGGCTGCAGAAAATGGTGGCCATCGCAGCAGGGCAGAAAGGCGGTTCGTACTGCTGGCGCCTCGGTCGGCGGCTCGGTCGGCGGCTCGGTCGGCGACTCGGTCGGCGCCTCGGTCGGCGACTCGGTCGGCGGCTCGGTCGGCGACTCGGTCGGCGACTCAGTGGGCGCCTCGGTCGGCGACTCAGTGGGCGCCTCGGTCGGCGGGTCAGTGGGCGCCTCAGTGGGCGGCTCGGTCGGCGGCTCGGTCGGCGGCTCGGTCGGCGGCTCGGTCGAGGTTTGGTCGTCGGGCGGACCCCGCCGTACAGACACGGGGCCCGCCGCCGCGACCAGCGCTGGCCGTGCCTTCACGTCCTCTGGCAGCATGGCGTCCGGGCGTGCATGCGGTGCTGCCTCGGGCGCCGCTTCCGCGCGGGCAGGCGGCCGTCCACGTGCGGGCAGCGCCGCGCCGCCGGCAACCGCCGCCAGCAGGGCGGCGGCCACCCACAGCGCGGCCCACGCGACGGCCGCGGGGCGCCATGGCCTCCGGTGCCTCTGCCGGTGCTGCCCCATGGCAGCGGCAGGCCCGCGGCGCGCGCCGGCGGCGCCCAGACGCAGCGCGGCGGCCGCGGTGGTGCGCGTGCGGTCGCGCGTCCGCCGCCTGCGTCACCTACGGATGACGTCATTTATGGCCACGTGGACGATGGCAGAGGGCGCAGTGGACGACGCCGCCGACGACGAAGAAGAGGAAGAAGAAGAGGAAGCAGAAGAGGAAGAAGAAGGACGAGGAGGAGGAGGAGGAGGAGGAGGAAGGACGAGGAGGAGGAAGAAGAGGAAGAAGAAGGACGAGGAGGAGCAGAGAGGAGGAGGAGGAGGAGGAGGAGAAGAAGAAGAAGACGCCAGCGACGACGACGCAGAGGGCTGGAGAGGCCGTTGACGGGAGACAGCGACCAGAAAGCAGGACGCTAATGTGGTGGACGAGGACGTGGAGAGAAGGTTCCGCCACGGCACGACGCGGAGCACGCGCTCTGCGGTCGACTCGAACCCCCTGGACAAGAACAGCAACGGCGTCAAACGCGAAGGACAAGAACAACGACGAGCACGTCCTCCAACAAAGAGAGGGCGTCCCAGCCAGCGATTTCATTTCCTCGTCCCTCTCAGTGAGGGCCGTCGCGCCGTAACCGCCACCATGTCGTCCGGCGGGAAGCGCCTCAAGGTGCGGCGAGCTCGCAACTGGCATGTCCGTTCGGCGCCGTGCGCCGGACGCTCTGCTAACGCGCCCGTCACCAAGTCGGCGGGTGGGCCCCGGAGCAGAATGTGTCGCACGAGCGCGCGATCGTGTACGGCAGCGTGGCCTACCCGCTGCCGCAAAAGAACGAGCAGGACCACACGCACCGGTGGACCGTCTACGTCAAGGGCATCAACGACGAGGACATCAGCTACTACGTGAAGCGCATCCAGTTCAAGCTGCACGAGAGCTTCCAGCAGCCCACGCGCAGTAAGTACCCCTGACGCGGACGTCACGGCGCGGGCGTCCCGGGGCGCTCACGTGCCACTTGCTTTGTCTCGTGGGGTCCCACCCCGCCCAGCGGTGGAGAAGAGGCCGTACGAGGTGACGGAGACCGGCTGGGGCGAGTTTGAAATTCAGATCAAGATCTTTTTCCAGGACCCTGCGGAGAAGCCCGTTACGCTCTTCCACCACCTGCGGCTGTACGCCACCAACGAGACCATCATGGGCCCGCAAAACTCGGTCATTTCGGAGCGCTACGAAGAGATCGTACGCGCCCTGCCGTGCCACCACCTAAGGCGGCTGGCGGGCGCGCGCAGGGCTCTAAACGTGCTGGGGCCTTCGTCTCTGCCCCAAGTGTGTGGGCCAGGTGTTCCACGAGCCGACCGAGTTTATGAACGACATCCTGACGCAGAACCGGCACCTGAGCGTCCCGCACAAGGCCAACGAGACCTACCGCCGCTGTACGAATTCCCCTCTGGTCCAGATGGTGTCCACGCGAGTGTGCTCACAGGAGGGAGTCCGCCAGCGTGGGCTGATTCGACAGACGCGAACCTGGAAAAGGCCGACCTGGCGCGCATGGAGGACGCGCTGCAGCGCGTGCAGGAAGAGATGCGGACGACCAAGGCGCGGCACGACAAGGCCGAGGCCGAGTTCCAGAAGCTGTCGCGCGAGGTGGCCGAGCTCGAGCAAGCGCGCGGGCTGCGGCCCGCAGGAGGCTCGGTTGCGTAGCGGGTGTCCATCCGCGGGGATCTAGGGCCGCTCGTGCATGTACATTAAGCAGTCGTTGTGATGAGCAAGTTCTGTACAGTTCCGCCTCAGTTAGGTGCAGGCTCTGTGGACGATGTCGCGTTGGTGGCAGTGCTGGCGTCGCTGGCCGAGCCGCTGAGGCGTTCTGCAGCATCCTCCTCCGCGACGTGGTCGCCACCCTTGGGCACCTCGTCGGCCAGCGTTGGCGCCGGCGATGCGTTGGGGCCGCTGGATGGCACGTAGTCGAGGCGGTCGCGGAAGTAGGCGTCCCGTTCGTCCGGCGCCGAC
>Ga0180216_1003829_pt1 | contig 11674 bp, 11 predicted proteins | sample eDN3rd37CBELigMG_FD_128879 | JGI IMG/M metagenome (GOLD analysis project Ga0180216, IMG submission 128879) | Enriched Miracle-Growth compost microbial communities from Emeryville, California, USA - eDNA 3rd pass 37_C BE-Lig MG (version 2)... ...
CACCGTGCGTTGCCCATTCTGCGGAAGCAGTGATACGCAGGTGAAAGATAGCCGGCCGACGGAGGAGAACGCTGCCATCCGCCGGCGTCGGGTGTGCCCGGATTGCGGCGGCAGGTTCACGACCTTCGAACGCGTGCAGCTCCGCGAGCTCATCGTGGTCAAGCGATCGGGGCGCAAGGTTCCGTTCGATCGCGACAAGCTGCTGCGCTCCGTGGAGATCGCATTGCGTAAACGCCCTGTGGAACGCGAGCGGGTCGATCGCATGGTCTCCGGCCTCGTCCGGCAGCTCGAGAGCACGGGGGAATCGGAAGTTGCGTCGTCTGCGATCGGAGAGCTCGTCTGCGAGGCGTTGCGCGGGTTGGACCCGGTCGCCTACGTGCGCTTTGCATCGGTTTATCGCGATTTCCGTGAGGCCTCGGATTTCCAAGAGGTCCTGACCGAGATCGCAAGGGGAAATGGCCACGGCCAGAGTTCGTATGGCCAGAGCAATACCGAATGAGCCGAACTTCGAGCGCGATGCCCGCTTCATGGACATTGCGCTGGCTCTTGCCCGCCGCAACCTGGGGGCGACGGCGCCCAATCCATCCGTAGGCGCGGTGATCGTCGATGAAGCGTCCGGCGAGGTGATCGCCCGCGGCTGGACTCAGCCCGGCGGGCGTCCCCACGCGGAAACCGAGGCTCTGCGCCGCGCCGGCCCGCGGGCCCGGGGAGCGACCATGTACGTGACGCTCGAGCCCTGCTCGCATCACGGAGGAACGCCCCCGTGTGCCGATGCCTTGGTCGAGGCTGGCTTGGCCCGGGTCGTGGTCGGCATCGAGGATCCGGACGCTCGTGTGGCCGGCCGGGGCATTGACCGCCTCAGGGCGGCTGGAATCTCTGTCACCCGCGGCGTGCGCAGTGCGGAAGCGGACTGGATTACGCGGGGCCACATTCTCCGCGTGAGCGAGCGGCGCCCCTTCGTTCAGCTCAAGCTGGCCCTTGACGCGACCGGAAACGTGCACCGGGGAGCGGATGGCAAACCGGTGTGGGTGACCGGGCCCGAAGCGCGCGCTCGTGGGCACCTGTTGCGGGCGATGAGCGATGCCATCCTTGTTGGGCGGGAAACGGTGGCGGACGATGATCCGGAGCTGACTTGCCGCCTGCCCGGCCTTTATAGGCGCTCTCCCGTTCGGGTCGTGCTGGCACGCACGCTGGACATCAGCCTCGACAGCAAACTCGTGCAGACGGCCCGCCATATTCCCGTCGTTGTGTTCTGTGGGCCTGAGGCGCCCGAAGCGCAGCGATTGGCGCTCACCGAGCGAGGTTGTGAGGTTGTCAGCGTGCGGGAGGTCGATGGGGCGCTCTGGCTTCCCGCGGTCACGGAAGCCTTGGCCGCCCGCAATGTGACACGGCTCCTTGTCGAAGGCGGACCCGCCGTGTGGCGTTCGTTCGCGCGGACCGGCTTCGTCGATGAGGTGGTCGTCTTCCGGGCCCGCGGTCCGAACGGTGCTGAGCCATCCAGTCTGGGTCCGCCCATTGCATTTCTGCCCGGCATCGACCTAATGCTCACTGCGCACCGTACGGCCGGCAGAGATGATATGATGATTTACCGCCGCAGCCGACCGGAGTGAGTGAGCGGCAATCGGTCCATTAGCGGCCCTATCGACAATCAGCCAAAGACGCGAGCACTCATGTTCACTGGCATCATTACTGACATCGGCGAGGTTGTCGCGCGCGACGGTGGGCGGTTTTCGATCCGCTCGTCCTATGCGGCCGACTCGATCCAGCTCGGGGCCTCGATCGCCTGCGACGGTTGCTGCCTCACCGTGACTGCCGTCGAGCCCACCGGCGATGGCAGCGTGTTCAGCGTTGATACGTCGAATGAAACGCGCTCGAAAACGACGATCGAAAGCTGGCAGCCAGGACGGCGCGTCAATCTCGAGCGTTCGCTCGCTGCCGGTGACGAGCTCGGCGGTCACATCGTGACAGGCCACGTCGACGGCATCGCCCGCATTGTCGATATTCAGACCGACGGCGAATCCCGCCGCTTCACACTGGAAGCGCCAGAGCATCTCGCCCTCTACATCGCTCCGAAAGGCTCGGTGGCGCTCGACGGCACGTCGCTGACGGTCAATGAAGTCGCAGGCAGCCGGTTCGGCGTAAACCTCATCCCACATACCTTGACGGTGACGACCTGGGGCGCCAAAACGGCGGGCCATCTCGTCAACTTGGAAATCGACCTCTTCGCACGCTATGTGGCGCGCCTGCTGGAGTTTCGCCGGTGAGCAAGTCCCTCAACACAGTCGTATACTCTGAGGGGCAAGGCGTCCTCTCGACCACGCCGGAGCTCCTCGAAGACCTTCGGAATGGCCGCATGGTCATCCTGGTCGATGCGGAGGACCGCGAAAACGAGGGCGATCTTGTCATCCCGGCTCAGATGGCGACGCCCGATGCCATCAATTTCATGGCGAAGCATGGCCGCGGCCTCATCTGCTTGGCGCTGACCAAAGCCCGCGCGGAGCAGCTTCGGCTGGAGTCGATGGTGCGTGCCAACGCGTCCCGCACCGGCACCGCGTTTACGGTTTCCATCGAGGCCCGCGAGGGGATCACGACCGGCATTTCGGCGCACGATCGCGCGCGCACCATTGCGACGGCGATCGATCCGACCAAGGACCATAACGACGTCGTCTCCCCCGGTCACGTGTTCCCACTGGTGGCGCGGGAGGGCGGCGTGCTCGTGCGCGCCGGCCATACGGAAGCCTCAGTAGATCTCGCGCGGCTCGCCGGCCTCTACCCCGCGGCGGTGATCTGCGAAATCATGAACGAAGACGGCACCATGGCGCGGATGCCGGATTTGGTGTCATTCGCGCAGCGCCACGGCCTCAAGATCGGAACCATCGAGGACCTGATCGCATTCCGCCTCCGCCATGACCGGATCGTGAAGCCGGTGGCCCGCAGGCAGGTAGACAGCGCGTTCGGTGGCTCTTTCGACCTTTACGTGTACGAGACTACCGTCGAGCCGGTCGAGCACCTCGCCCTCGTCAAGGGAGATTTGTCGAAGCCGGGACCGGTGCTGGTCCGTGTGCACGCCGTCAACATGCTGTCGGACATGCTGGGGATCGGAGCGAGCGCGGAGGTCGGCGGTAGCTCGCTCATCGCACAATCCATGCAGGCTATCGCGGAAGAGGGCCGCGGCGTCCTGGTGCTCATCCGCGATCTGAGGCCCAAGTCCGTCTCGACCTGGATCGGGGATCAATCGGCTCTGGCGCCGAAGACAGTCGAAGGCCAGGAGCGCCGGCTGGTCGAGATTGGCGTCGGCTCGCAGATTTTGCGCGACCTTGGCGTTCGCGAAATGGTGTTGCTCACGAATTCGCCGGCGTCGGTCTACGTCGGCCTCGAGGGCTACGGGTTGAAGATCGTCGAGCAGCGCAGGATCGGCTGAGAGATATGGTCGGACGGGGTTCACGAACAACAGTCTCCACGGCAGGCACGGCCGCCGCGGGCAGAATTCGGCATCGCATTCTGATCATCGAGGGGCGGTTCTACGATCACATCTGCGACGCGCTGCTCGAAGGCGCTACCGCCGAGCTCGAGGCCGCGGGGGCTTCCTATGATGTCGTTACCGTGCCGGGCGCTCTCGAGATCCCGCAGGTGCTGGCACAGGCAGTGACTGCCGGGCTCATCCCCGCCACGGCGCCGACGGCCTGGTATAGCGGGGCAATCGCGCTCGGCTGCGTCATTCGCGGGGAGACCTCGCACTACGATATCGTCTGTAACAACGCGAACCACTGGCTAATGGACGTCGCCGCGCGCCACAGCGTGCCGGTTGGTAACGGCATTCTGACCGTCGATACCGAAGCGCAGGCGTTGGCCCGCGCTCAGGGCGGCCGCGAAGGCAAAGGTGGCGATGCGGCGAGGGCCTGTATGCGCCTTGTCGAGATCGCGCGACAGTTCCAAGGCCAAGGCTCATGAAGTCTGAACAGAAGACCGTGCGGCGGAGCGCACGCAGTGCGGCCCGCATCGCCGCCGTGCAGGGCCTCTACCAGATGGACTTGGCCCAGACCGACCTCAACGCCGTCATCGACGAGTTCCAGAACCTGCGTTTCCTGCAGGCCGAAGCGGACGACGCCATCGTGGGTGCCGACCCGACCTTCTTTGCAGAACTGTTGCGGGGCGTCGTGCGGCGCCAGCGGGACATCGACCCGCTCGTCGACCAGCAACTCGCTGCCGGCTGGAATCTTGGCCGGGTCGACTCCATCCTGCGCGCCATCCTGAGGGCGGGCGTCTATGAGCTGCTCGAGCGGCTGGACGTGCCGGCGCGCGTCGTTATCAACGAGTATATCGAGATCGCCCACGCCTTCTTCTCGGAAGACGAGCCGAGAGTGGTGAACGGCGTCCTCGATAAGATAGCGCACAGATTGCGGGCTGCGGAATTCGCGGACCGGCCCCGCAAGGGTGCGGGCTAGGCAACCTGCCATGGCCGAGAACGACAAACTCGCGAGCGAAGACGATCTGATCCGAACATATTTCGCGCCGCTGGCTTCCCCGTTCGCAGGCGCCTACGGCCTCGATGAGGACTGCGCGGCGCTGACGCCGGAGCCCGGTCACGACCTCGTCTTGACCACGGACGCGATTGCGGAAGGCGTCCACTTCCGGGCTGGCGACGCCCCGGAGGACATCGCCTGGAAGTCCGTGGCGGTGAACGTCTCAGACTTGGCTGCCAAGGGCGCGCGGCCCGTCGGATACCTTTTATCGCTCGCCTTCCCTGACCTGCCTGAGAGAGTTTGGCTGGAGAGTTTCACAGCTGGGCTACGCATCGCCCAGCAGCAACTCGGCCTCGTTCTCATGGGCGGAGACACCGATCGCCGCCCCAACGCTCCGTTGTCCATTACGGTGATGGCCCTCGGTAGCGTCCCGAGAGGCCGTATGGTTCGAAGGGGCACAGCCAGGGCCGGGGATTTCCTTTACGTCTCAGGCACGCTCGGCGATTCCGCGATCGGCTTGCGTTTGAGTGCCGGCGCTCCCGAAAATTTGGCTGTTTCGGACAGGGCCTTCCTGGAACGGCGCTACCTACGGCCCGAGCCCCGGATCGGGCTGCGGGGCGCCCTGCTCGGATATGCGCAGGCCGCCATGGACATCTCAGACGGGCTCGCCAAGGATCTCGGCCGGCTCTGCCGTGCCTCGAATCTCTCCGCTGAGGTGTATTCCGCAAGCCTGCCCCTGTCAGATGCTGCCCGGCGGGCCATTGCCTTGCATCCCGAACTCGCCGATTTCCCGCTAACTGGTGGCGATGATTACGAGATCCTCGCAGCCGTCGCTCCCGATCACGCTGCGGGCTTCGAGGCGGCCTCAGAGGTCGCCGGAATTTCCGTGACGCGAATCGGCGTCCTCCGGGAGGGGAGCGGAGTGCGCATTCTCGACGCCAATGGTAAGCCGGTCTCGATGACCCGGTCGGGCTACGATCATTTCCGCACGTGACCTTCCCGCCACAGCTCTAACTCACCGCGGGCAGCAAAGCGGCACCGCGCCGCACCACAGGGCCCTTCTCACAGCGAATCTCGTCTTGTGTTCATGTTGCAACGACAGAGCAGTTTTGGCATGGTCCGCCCCGCACGAATCCGCACCACTCTTGTCCAAGGGGGGGCCATGCTCGGCGACGGTTTTCATGCCGCGCCGGTGTTGCCGCGAACCACTACGGCATAAGGAAGCATTCCCATGACTCTAGCGCTTTGGGTGATCATCGCCGCAGGGCTGATTTCGATCATCTACGCCATCTTTACGATTCAGTCGGTCATGAAGGCCGATCCCGGCAACCAGAAGATGCAGGAGATCGCTGGCGCGATCCGGGAAGGCGCAAGCGCCTATCTCAACCGGCAATACACAACGATCGCGATCGCCGGCGTCGTGATCTTCGTCCTCGCCCTTCTCCTTCTGGGGATTTGGACGGCCATCGGTTTCGCAATCGGCGCGGTTCTGTCCGGTGCCGCCGGGTACATCGGCATGAACGTCTCCGTGCGCGCCAACGTCCGGACCGCCCAGGCGGCGACGATGTCTCTCGCCAGCGGCCTCGACATCGCGTTCAAAGCGGGTGCGGTCACCGGCATGCTTGTTGCTGGTCTGGCGCTGCTGGGCGTGGCCGTCTACTACACCTTCCTGGTTCTCGGGCTTGGCTTCGGCACGGCTGATCGCGTTGTGGTCGACTCGCTCGTTGCGCTCGGCTTCGGCGCCTCGCTGATCTCCATCTTCGCCCGCCTCGGCGGCGGCATCTTCACCAAGGGTGCAGACGTCGGCGGTGACCTCGTCGGCAAGGTCGAAGCCGGCATCCCGGAGGACGACCCCCGCAATCCAGCAACCATTGCGGACAACGTGGGCGACAACGTCGGTGACTGCGCCGGCATGGCGGCCGACCTGTTCGAGACCTACGCGGTGACGGTGGTTGCGACGATGGTGCTTGCGGCCATCTTCTTCCTCGGCCAGCCGAACCTGATGGCCCTGATGGTCTATCCGCTCGCCATCGGCGCTGCGTGCCTCATCACCTCCATAATCGGCACGTTCTTCGTGAAGCTCGGGGCCAACAACTCGATCATGGGCGCCCTCTACCGCGGCTTCATCGCCTCGGCGGTGCTATCCATTGTGGGGCTGTTCGTCGCGACGCAGTACGTGCTCGGCACGTGGGATGATGTCGGCACCGCCGCAGGGCAGGTCATCTCGGGTACGGACCTGTTCATCTGCGGCCTTGTCGGCCTCGCCGTGACGGGTCTCATTGTCTGGATCACCGAGTACTACACCGGCATCGGCTACCGTCCGGTGCGGACGATCTCTCAGGCCTCCGTTACGGGCCACGGCACCAACGTGATCCAGGGTCTCGCCATTTCGCTCGAGGCCTGCGCACTGCCGACGCTCGTCATCGTCGCCGGCATCATCATCACCTACAATCTCGCCGGCCTCTTCGGCACCGCCATCGCCACCACGACGATGCTCGGCCTCGCCGGCATGGTAGTCGCGCTCGATGCGTTCGGTCCGGTGACGGACAACGCCGGCGGCATCGCCGAGATGTCGGGCCTGCCCAAGGAGGTGCGCCGTTCGACGGACGCCCTCGACGCGGTCGGCAACACGACGAAGGCGGTCACCAAGGGTTACGCAATCGGTTCGGCCGGTCTCGGCGCCCTGGTGCTGTTCGCGGCCTACAGCTACGACCTCCAATACTTCATCTCGGAGGCCAACAACGCTGGCTCGACGGCCTACCAGTACTTCAAAGGCGTGCAGCCGGACTTCCAGCTGTCGAACCCCTACGTCGTGGTCGGTCTTCTGATCGGCGGTCTCATTCCGTTCCTGTTCGGCGGCATTGCCATGACGGCCGTGGGCCGTGCCGGTGGCGCCATCGTTTTGGAGGTCCGCCGTCAGTTCCGGGAGAAGCCCGGCATCATGAAGGGTACGGAGCGGCCTGACTATGCTGCCGCCGTCGACCTACTGACCCGGGCTGCGATCAAGGAGATGGTGATCCCGTCTCTGCTGCCGGTGCTTTCACCGATCGTCCTCTTCCTCGTCATCTACTTCGTGGCTGGCGGCGGGGCTGAGGGCAAGAGCGCGGCGTTCTCCGCGGTTGGCGCCATGCTGCTCGGCGTCATCGTCACCGGCCTGTTCGTCGCCATCTCGATGACCTCCGGCGGCGGCGCTTGGGACAACGCCAAGAAGTCCTTCGAGGACGGGTTTGTCGACAAGGACGGCGTGAAGCACGTCAAGGGCTCCGACGCGCACAAGGCCTCTGTGACCGGCGACACGGTCGGCGATCCCTACAAGGACACGGCCGGCCCGGCGGTGAACCCGCTCATCAAGATCACCAACATCGTGGCGCTGCTGCTTCTCGCGGTGCTGGCGCACCTCTGAGGCGCACGCCGCAACGGCAATATGGAAAGGCCCCCTGGCGGGGCCTTTTCTATTTGCCCCTCAGGCGCGCGACCAGGAGAGGCAGCCGGCAGAAATGAAAGCGTTGCTGACGAACAATGCACCGTGCCTGTAGAGGAGCCAGGAGCGGCCGCTGTCCGGAACGTCGAAAGCCCACAACTGTCCCGAGCGATCGGACCAGATCACGCGCCCATCGACCGCTGCTGCCGCCGCGAAAACGTTGGCAGGCATGGAGCCGGGCCTGAAAAAGACGATTACTTGCGAGGAATCCGAAGGCGGCATTGCCGCTGTGACGCCGCTTGCCAGAACCACCGCCGCAGCCAGCGATGCGGTCGCCTTACCGCGTAGCCCCGTCCCCGGTCTCGCGTTCCGACGCAGGGAGAGCCCGATTGCAATCGGAATGATGCCGAATACGAACATCCAACCTAGGTCCCACGCGAGCGGATGAGCGGTACCCATCCGGATGCGGTGGATGCCGGTCATCCAATGGGCAAGTACAGCATCGGCCACATGCCAGGCTCCGAAACCGATAAGTAGCCCTGCGAGCAGGATGCGGCCAGATGACGGTGCAGCGATCTCCCTGCGTGCGGCCCAGAGCAGCCAGAGACCGACGGCGGCAACGACGTACATGACCACGTGAAAAAGCCCGTCGGCCAAAATTTGCACTCTGAGGTCGCGGACCGCTTCGCTCTCCACGGCGCTTAGAAGGTGGTGCCACTGCAGCACCTGATGAAGCAGGATGCCATCGAAGAAGCCGCCGAAAGCAAATCCCAGAAGGCAGCCAGACCACTGGAAGCTCTGGGTGAAGCCCTGGGTGGATGAGCTGTGCTGTGCTGCGACGGACACGGGACCTGATTAGCCCAATTGCGGATCACAAGGGCCAATGCGGTTATGGGGCACAAGTTCCCCAGGGCGCAGTCGAATGGCTGGCGCGGGTCGCGTCTCTACTCGCCGAAGATGGCGCCGCGCTTGCCGAGGTTGCGGAAGATCTGCTTCAGCAGCCCTTCGTCCTTCGTATTCGCGCTGGGCGTTGTGCGGCTGATGAAGTCGAAGATCTTGCCGTCTTGCATGCCGTACTCGGCGACGCGCTCGACCATGCCGGCCCGGCTGAAGTATACGGCGACAACCCGGCGGTCGATCTCCTCAGGAGCCATGAAGGAGACCTGCTTGGTCGTGCTGGAGATGTAATAGTAGGCGTCCCCAGTCCCCACGGAGCTCGTCGTGGTGGGGGTGCCGAGCGTCATCTGCACCTGCTCGCGGGTCATGCCCGGCTGGATCTGCTGCAGCTCGGACGGTTGGAAATGATGGCCATGCTTGGTGACGACCGCGCCGGCGCCGCAGGCGGCAAGGCTACCGGCGAACAGGACGGCACAAGCCAGCTTGGCGCCGCGACGTGCCGTCTCACGGAGAGCTACTGGCAAGACAGCTTTCGGCTGGCCATGTTTGCTGTTCGTCATCGCCGACGCATTCACCCCCTATTTGCAGGAATCAGTTTGTGATTCCGCTTCCACCGCTTAACCGGTGGCACACCCCTTTTCAACGAAGAGCCACAAGTTATTCATGGTTCACTAAATACGCGGCCAGAGAGACAGGACACGCGATGCTGACCTGGTGGAGAGCGCGCAGCCGGCCGAGTAGGACGGCAGCAGAGCTTTATGGCTCGATCGTGACCGCAGCGCGCCGCGAAGCCTTCTATTCCGAGCTCGGCATTCCCGACACGCCGGACGGTCGTTTCGTAATGCTCCTCCTGCATATGTATCTGGCGCTCGAGCGCCTTCGTAAGGAGGGAGGAGCAGGCCAGGAGCTCAGCCGCGCTCTCGTCGAGACATTCGTGACCGACATGGACGATTGTATGCGGGAGCTGGGGGTCGGCGACCTTACCGTTCCACGGAAGGTGAAAAAGGCTGCGGGCGCACTCTATGATTGGGCTGCCGACTTCCGGCAGGCTGAAGCCTCGGGTGGTGAGTCGACTCTGGCTGTTGCTCTGGAGCGACGATTGCAGCCTTTCTTAGCCCCGCCTGCGGCGAGACAGATGGCAGCTTACATGCGCCGGCAAGCTGATGGGCTTCGCAAGCAATCCGCGGAGGCGCTTCTCTCCGGCCGGATCATGTTCACCGAGATGCAGTTCGGAGAGGGTTGATCCATGGCGATCGAGCATGAATGGGTGCACAGTCTCGCCGAGATCCCGGAAGCGGGCCTCGAGACGAGACGTTCGGCCACTGCAGCGGCGCGAGAGAAGCTTGCATCCGATCTCGACCTCATCTCCTGCGACCGGCTCGATGCGCACTATGCGGTGAGCCGGCTGTCGCAGGGCCGCTATCTGCTGCAAGGCACGCTCGAGGCGGACATCACCCAAACCTGCGTGGTGACGCTCGACCCGGTCGAGACTCATATCGTCGAGCCTTTCGAGGTGGAGTTCCGCCCGGAGAGCCAGGGTACGGCAGGCGTGGCTGAGTTTGATGCCCTGGAGACTCGGGATATCGAGCCTCTGGAAGGGGAGACGATCCCGGTGGGACGCATCGTCTACGAGCAGCTGGCTTCCGCCATCCCGGCCTACCCGCGAAAGGAGGGTGCAACGTTCGAACCGCCGGCTTCCGAAGCGCATGAAACCAAGGCGGCCTCGAACCCCTTCGCCGTATTGAAGAACCTCAAGCGGAAGGAATAGTCAGCTATTTTCAGTGGTATAAACCGGTGTGGTCCTATGTGACCTGAATTCGCCAGGGTTGCCGTAAGTGTTGACGCTTCGTTAAGAAATTCATTGTCTGCGCGCGCCAAACGAGTATGTTCCTCGCCGTTCGCAGGCGAGCGCATGCAGGGTGAAGCACGCGTCCTTCGCCGTCTTTAGGGGATCGGTTACCCAGGCCTACACGCATGCCCGCTCAGCGGATCATAGCGCTCGACGCCATGGGTGGCGATCATGGGCCAGAAGTCGTGATCCCAGGCGCCGACATCGCGCTGGTCCGGCATCCGCAGCTCGAGTTCAGGCTTTTCGGGAACGAGGCGCAGATTGCGCCGATTCTCGAGCGTTATCCGAAGCTCGCAGCCCGGTCCAAGGTCGTCCACACAGAGGTGGTCGTCAAATCGGATGACAAGCCAAGCCAAGCTGTGCGCCGTGGCCGCGGCTCGAGCATGTGGCTTGCTCTCGAGGCTGTTCAAAAGGGCGAGGCAGACATCGCCGTTTCGGCCGGCAACACGGGCGCGCTCATGGCCATGGCGAAAATGGTGCTGCGCCCCGTCGCAGACATCGAGCGCCCAGCCATCGCCGCTCTTTGGCCGACGGTGACGAGCGAGTGCATCGTGCTCGATGTCGGCGCGAACATCGGCGCCTCCGCTCGTCAGCTCTGCGAGTACGCGCTCATGGGGGCCGCCATGTCGCGCGCACTGTTCCACATCGAGAAGCCCAGCGTCGGCCTCCTCAACGTCGGCGTGGAGGAGATCAAAGGCGTCGATGAAGTGCGCCAGGCCCATGCCTGGCTCAAGGAGATCAAGGATCTTCCCATCGACTATCGCGGGTTTGTCGAGGGCAACCAGATCGGCCTGGGTGCGGTTGATGTCGTCGTTGTCGAGGGCTTTGCCGGCAATATCGCACTTAAGACGGCGGAAGGCACCGCGCGCCAGATCGCCGAGTACATCAGGGCCGCCATGCGCCGGACGTTGCTGTCCCGAATCGGCGCTTTTCTGGCGCAGGGTGGCTTCAGGGTGCTCAAGGAGAAGATGGATCCGCGGCGCGCCAACGGCGGCACGTTCCTTGGTCTCAACGGCATTGCGATCAAGAGCCACGGCGGCACAG
>Ga0180216_1003831_pt1 | contig 11672 bp, 10 predicted proteins | sample eDN3rd37CBELigMG_FD_128879 | JGI IMG/M metagenome (GOLD analysis project Ga0180216, IMG submission 128879) | Enriched Miracle-Growth compost microbial communities from Emeryville, California, USA - eDNA 3rd pass 37_C BE-Lig MG (version 2)... ...
CCCGATGCACGTCGGCCATTGTCGCGGCGCCGTGTTTGGCGACGCACTGGCCAGCCTGCTGGCCTTTGCCGGCTACGATGTGACCCGCGAATATTACGTTAACGACGCCGGCAATCAGGTCGACGTTCTCGCCCGTTCCGCTTTCCTGCGCTATCGCGAGGCGCTGGGCGAAGATATTGGCGAGATCCCGGCTGGTCTCTATCCCGGCGACTATCTCAAGCCCGTGGGCAAGGCGCTGGCGGAGACACACGGTGCATCCCTGCTCGAAACAGGCGAGGAGCACTGGCTGCCGATTGTTCGACGCACCGCGATCGACATGATGATGGCGATGATCCGTGACGATCTGGCGGCCCTCAACATCCGCCACGACGTCTTCTTTTCCGAAGCCTCCCTAATTCAGGACGGAACGGATCAGGTTGCCGCTGCCATTGATCTGTTGAGGGCGAAAGGCCTCATCTACGAAGGTCGCCTGCCTAAGCCGAAAGGCCATGATGACGAGGAATGGGAGGATCGCGAACAGACGCTGTTCCGGTCCACCAGGTTCGGTGACGATGTTGACCGCGCGCTGGTGAAATCGGATGGCGGCTACACCTACTTTGCCTCCGACATCGCCTATCACTACAACAAGCTGCAGCGCGGGTTCGCTCAGCTCATCAATGTCTTCGGTGCCGATCACATCGGCTATATCTCCCGTATGAAGGCGACGGTGGCCGCCCTGTCGGACCGAAAGGCCGAGCTCGACATAAAGATCTGTCAGCTGGTCAAGCTGTTCCGTGCCGGTGAACCCGTCCGCATGTCCAAGCGTGCCGGGACGTTCGTCACCCTGCGCGATGTCGTGGATGAGGTCGGCCGCGACCCCGTCCGCTTCATGATGCTCTACAGAAAAAATGACGCGCCGCTGGACTTCGATTTTGCCAAGGTCACTGAGCAGTCGAAAGACAATCCGGTGTTCTACGTTCAGTACGCGCATGCCCGTATTGCATCGGTCTTCCGCAATGCTGCACAGGCATTCCCGGATCTCGATGCGTCGGATGCCGCGCTGGCGCATGCCGATCTGTCGAAGCTGTCAGATCCTGGGGAAATTCAATTGGTTAAGCTGTTGGGCAGCTTCCCGCGCCTGATCTCGGGAGCGGTGACCGCGCATGAACCGCATCGCCTCGCGTTCTACCTCTACGATCTCGCCCAGGCCTTCCATTCGCAATACAACCGAGGCAATGATTCGCCACATTTGCGCTTTATCGATCCTGAGGACATGAGCGTAACCGCAGCTCGGCTTGCCCTCATATCGGCCACTCGGCAGGTGATATCCTCTGGATTGGGTGTGCTCGGTGTCGAGGCCCCGGACGTAATGCGATAAACTCTCGATTCGCAAGAGTGTGACGCAGTCGGTGAGAAAGAGGGTTCGGAGATGGCACGTTCAGATGGATATGGCACACGCCTCGGCCATCCTGCACCTGCGCGCTCCGGCCACCAACCGGATCAGTCCGATCCTCATCATGGGGGCCAGCCCGGTAGCTGGCCGGATGGTCACGACTACGGGGCCCAGTACCCGCAAGAGCCCTATTGGCAGCAGCCAACGGCTCCCGACAGCTACGACCCCGTCGCTCCCGCGCATCCTCTGACGACAGCCTTGGGTGGTCTGGCGCATCGGCTGGACAGTCATCTGAACGATCATCTCCATGCGCTCGAGCCCACAGCACCCGATCCGCGATATGCGAACCCGCCGCCGGCTGATCCTTATGGCGCCTCAAACGCCTACCACGTGCCACAGGAGCCGGGCTATCCCTACGAGCCGCAGCAGCCCCGTCTGGACATGCCCGATCACGGACATGGTTTCGGGCAGCACCCGGACCAGGGCTCGACCTTCGCCGCCCCGGAGTTTCCGCGGTTCCCGGACCCTGATCCGGGCGCGTATGCGCCACAGCACGGTTTTGCGCCTCAGGACAGCTACGTGCCGCCGCAGTATGAACCATCGTACCAGCCGGCAAGTGAGCAGCATCCGCAACAGTCTCAGGACCCGGCCGCCTATCAGCCCTATCTATCAGCGCAAGCCCCGGCAGATGCTGGATACGGCCAGTTCCACGATTATCTGCCCGTGGCGCCTCCGCGCGGCGAGCCACCTCTCGCATCTGCATATCCGGATCCCCATCCGACCCGTCATCAGGGTGACCACGGGCACTATGGGACTGAATTGCCTGAGTTGCGCGGTGCCGAATTCGAGGACTGGCCGCGAGCCCAGGCCGCGAGCGACCGGAGCTATCAGCCTTTTACCGAATCCCGGGCTTCTCCTGCCACTGGCGACGGCGGCTATGCAGAACCCGGCTGGCCACAGGAAAAGGCCTTCACACCGGACTCTGGCCCGATCTTCGCCAGCGCCGGATACGACGTGAACCAGGATCTTGCGGTTCACCCGGAGTATGAGGACGAGGAATATTACGAGGACGAAGAGCCGGAAGAGCGGCGGCGCGCGTTTCCCATCGGACTCATATCGATGGCATTGGCAGTCGTGGTCATGGTCGGCGGCGGCATGGCCTATGGCTATAAGATGCTGTTGGGGCCGACGGCAGAGGTTGCCGGAACGCCCGTCGTGAAGAGCACCTCGCAGCCACCGAAGATCCGTCCGGAAGAGCCCGGTGGCCGCACGTTCGATCATACCGATTCCAAGATCCTTGGCCGCCTGAGCGAGCAGCGCAACGCCGCCAGCACCGAGGGCCAGAGAGCTGAAGACGGGTCGCGCCGGGTCTCGACAGTTGTCATCGGCCGCAATGGAGATATCGTTGCTCCGGTGAATGCTCCGACGCCGTCGTCGCAACCGCCGGCCAACCCCGTTGTAACTGTCCCGGGTTTGACGATCGTGGACGGCTTCGGTGGCCGTGCTGCACCGGCCCCGGGCACCGCACCACAGCGTCCGATCGTCGTGCAACCTCCTGAGGCAAGCGCACCGCGCTCGCCGGCACGGCCTGTCTCGGTCGCGCGCGCGGAGCCCACGTCATTCGCAGCGGCTGAGCCAGCCGATCCGGCTGCGAGGCTCACTGAGCCTGCCCGACGCCCTGTTACCAGCGCCGTGGCCCCCGCAACACCGAAGGCATCGCCGCCGGTCACCACAGCTTCGACGAACGCGGCACAGGCTTCCGGCAGCGGTTACGTTGCCGTTCTGGCATCCGTCCCGGTGTCCCCGACGAGCCGCATGGAGGCGCTTGCCCAGTTCGCGGATATCCAGCAGAGCTATGGCAGCGTACTGGGATCTCGCACGCCGGACGTGCGTGAGGCCAACCTGGGCTCGCGTGGCCGTTTTCACCGGCTCATGGTCGGGCCGCCGGGATCCAAGGAAAGCGCCGCCGAATTGTGTAGCCAGCTGAAGAATGTAGGCTATTCCGGCTGCTGGATCACGACCTATTAGTTGGCCACGATGCGCCACGCTTTCATTACCGGTCTCGCCGGTCCCAGGCTCGTGCCGGCTGAAGCGCAGTTTCTGCGCGAAACCCGTCCTGTCGGCATCATCCTGTTTGCACGCAACTGCGTGGATCACGACCAGATCTGCCGGTTGATCGGGGATGCGCGAGACGCAATCGGAGCCGATGACGTTCTGACCCTCGTTGATCAGGAGGGCGGCCGTGTCCAGCGTTTGCGCTCACCACTGGGGCGCACTCTGCCCGCAGGCCGGGCATATCTCACCGCTGCCGGTAACGACGTGGCGATGGCGGCCAGAACGGCGAAGCTTGTCTATCGCATGTTGGCTGATGACTTGCGCCAGCTTGGCTTCAATACGAACTGCGCCCCTGTGCTGGACGTTCCTGTTCCGGGAGCCCATGACGTTATCGGCGATCGTGCCTACGCGACAGAGCCGCAGGCGGTGACTGCGCTCGGTCTCGCGGTCGCGCAAGGGCTGGCTGCCGGGGGCGTGCTCCCGGTCATAAAGCACATCCCCGGCCACGGTCGCGCAGGCTGCGACAGCCACCACGAACTGCCCGCCGTTTCAGCTTCCCGCCAGGATCTCGCCGCAACCGATTTCGCGCCATTCGCTGCGGCGGCACATCTGCCAGCGGCCATGACCGCCCATGTCGTTTACTCGGACATTGATCCTGAGGCCCCAGCCACGACCTCGGCCACGGTCATTTCCGAAGTCATCCGTGGAATAATCGGCTTTGACGGGCTTCTAATGAGCGACGATCTTTCCATGAAAGCGTTGTCGGGATCGTTGAGGACCCGGGCCGAACAGTCGATCCGCGCCGGGTGCGATGTCGCACTGCATTGCAATGGCGATCTTTCCGAGATGCAGTCGGTGGCGGCCGGGGTCCCGGCTCTGCACGGCTCGGCTGCACAGAGATTTGTGGCGGCATGGAAGGTGGTGGACGGGAATGAACCCTACGATCGGGGTGAGGCTGAGGCTGCCCTGGAAGAGGTGCTGGGACGCGGCTCTGCACCTGCCGCTGAATCGGTATAAGCTGCAGCAACTCAAATGGGCGACGCCCCGACCGGCTGCTGGCTGCCACAAGGCAGTCCTGACTGAACAACGACATACCAGCAATGCTGAACAGGCTCATGACACAGGAAACGAGAGAGCCGTTACATGGCAACCGACGATGACACCAGGCCGGAAGGCAGTGCCGATTGGGACAGCGCGCCTGATCGGGTAGTCGCCGGGCAGGATGCTCTGATCGTCGACGTGGAAGGTTTCGAGGGCCCGCTGGATCTTCTGTTGGCGCTGGCGCGCACGCAGAAGGTGGATCTGTCGAAGATTTCGATCCTTGCACTGGTCGAACAATATCTGGAGTTTATTGACAAGGCCCGTCAGCTACGGCTGGAGCTCGCCGGCGACTATCTGGTGATGGCAGCCTGGCTGGCCTACCTGAAATCCCGGCTTCTCCTTCCGCGCGAGGAGACGAGAGAAGATCAGGTCAGCGCAGAAGAGATGGCGCAGAGGCTGGCCTTCCGCCTGATGCGTCTCGAAGCCATGCGGACGGCAGCAGCTCAATTGATGACACGTCCTCGGCTGGGCCGGGACATCTTTGCGCGGGGTATGACCTCGCCGGTCACGACGGTGCGTGAAACGGCCTGGGCGGCGGAACTCTACGAGCTTCTCAAAGCCTATGCGACCCTGCGTCAGCGAACGGCAAAGGTCGTGCATCGGGTCGCGCCCCGCAAGGTCTGGTCCATCAAGGATGCGCGTCAGCGACTGGAACAGCTTGTTGGCGGCAGCGCCAGCAACTGGGTTCAGCTCGATCTCTTCATCGCCCAGTATCTGCCGGTCGATGAGGAAGAGAGGACGGTACTGGCCAGTTCCTTTGGCGCCACGCTGGAGATGGCCCGCGAAGGCCTTGTCGAGTTGCGCCAGGAAAAGCCCTTCGCACCCATCTATATGCGCCGCCGGGAAGCGGGTGCAGGGCCACGCAATGTTTGAAGTAAAGGCCGACAGCCGGTGCCGCATTGTTCCTGATGGAGGGTCGATCATGACGGAACCTGTGAGGGGCAAATGAAACCCTTCAACCAGAAAACTGGCGGCCCCAGGCTAACGCTGGTGCCAAAAAGCGGCGATCTTTCCGGCGCTGCTGTCCAGCCTCCGCCTTCATCGAACGAGGCCCCTCCGGCAAGCGCACAAGCGGCGAGCCATCTCCGCATTGTCGAAGCGCTGCTGTTTCAGGCAACCGAACCGATGAGTGAAGCCCAGCTTGCCGAGCACCTCGTTCCGGGTGTCGACATTGCCGCACTGCTGGAGGAGCTCACCGCATTCTATGCGCCTCGCGGGATCAATCTTGTTCGCGTCGCCGGAAAGTACGCGTTCCGAACGGCTGCGGATCTGTCGTATCTGCTGGAGCGCTATGCGGTAAGCGAGCGGCGGCTTTCGAAAGCAGCGCTCGAGACATTGGCGATCATCGCATACCACCAGCCCGTAACCCGCGCCGAGATCGAGGACATTCGCGGCGTCTCGACCTCGGCCGGGACCCTCGACATTCTCCTGGATACGGGCTGGGTGCGCCCGCGCGGCCGCCGCCGGGCTCCGGGTCGTCCGGTCACATACGGAACGACCGATCGCTTCCTTGACCACTTCTCGCTGGATAGCATCAGGGATCTTCCCGGATTGTCGGAGCTCAGGGGCTCGGGGCTTCTCGATTCCACTCTGCCCCCGGACTTCACCATGCCCGAGCCGAGGGATATCGCAGCGCTGATGCCCGATGAATTGCCGCTCGATGGAGAGGAGCCCCACGAGGTGCAAAGCGAACTGGACTTGCCGGTTCCGGATGAGGATGAGGACGAGCCCGAATCCGGATCCGGCTCGGATATCGCCAAGGATGACAGGTGAGGCGATCGGTCCGCCGGCGGCCGTCATTATTGCGCAAGTAACCACAGCCCCTTTATGCTCAATTCTTGAGTGATTAAATCAAAATATCGAACATCAAGAATGGGGCGAAGAGATTGCGGCTGAAAGAATGGATTCCACGTTGGGCCAGCTTACCGGCCGCACCTTTGACCGCCACGAATGGCCCGCGCGGGCGCGCCGCGGCCTCGTTCGCTGCCCGGCTCACATTCGAAGACGTTTCCCGTCGCTTCGGCGATACTTATGCGCTCAAGGGCTTCAATCTCGACATCGCCCCGGGCGAGGTGGTGTGTCTGTTGGGACCGTCGGGCTGTGGCAAGACGACGCTGCTGCGTATAGCTTCGGGAATTGAGAAGCCCTCGAGCGGGCGCGTCCTCATCAATGACCGGGAAGTTGCCGGTCCCAACCGCTTCGAGCCACCCGAGATCCGCAACGTTGGCCTGATGTTTCAGGACTTTGCGCTGTTTCCGCACCTCACAATTCTCGACAACGTCGCATTCGGCCTGAGGGCCCTGCCGCGCGAAGAGGCTCGCCGCGAGGCACTCGCTATCCTCGCCCGCGTCGGTCTGGAGCGTTATGCGAAAAATTACCCCCATATACTCTCGGGCGGCCAGCAGCAGCGGGTGGCTCTGGCGCGTGCCATTGTTCCGCGGCCGTCCGTGATGTTGATGGACGAGCCGTTTTCGGGCCTCGACGTCCAGCTGCGGGAGTCGATGCAGGAGGAAACGCTCGCCCTGCTTCGTGAAACGCGTTCAACTTCGATGATTGTGACGCACCATCCCGAGGAGGCCATGCGCCTGGGAGATCGCATCGCGGTCATGTATGGCGGCCGCGTCGTCCAGGTCGGCAGCGCGGAGGAAATGTATAACAACCCGGCCGAATTGTTCGTGGCGCGCCTGTTCTCCGAAATCAACGAGATCCCCCAGGTTGTGACAGGCGGTGAGATCGTAAGCCCCATCGGACGCATCAGTGCGCGCGGGCTGTCCGATGGCACCAGCGCCATCATGTGCATCCGCCAGCGCGGGATCGCCTTGAAACCCGCAGGGCAAGGGCTTCCGGGCCGCATCCTGCACGTGCGGTTCCTGGGCGACATCATTCTGACGGAAATCGGTGTGACCGGCTTCGATGTCCCGCTGCTCGCCCGGCTGCCCGCCGAAAACGGCTGGCACAAAGGCCCGGACGTGGGGGTCGCGATCGATCCCGAAAGCATTCTGGTGTTCCCCGCAAACGGGTCAGAGAGCGGCCTTCATCAAAAGGTTAGCTAGAAACGCGTTATTGCACTGTGACTTGCTTGCTCGCTGGCGGCCTTTCTGCAATAGTCCCTGACAGGAAACAAAAATTACATGGCGCGACCGCAGCCGTCGCAGGAGCTGTCAACCTATGGGCGCAACTAGCATTTGGCACTGGATCATTCTGCTATTGATCGTCGTGTTACTGTTCGGCCGGGGCAAGATCTCGGAAGTCATGGGTGACGTGGCCAAGGGGATCAAGAGCTTCAAGAAGGGCATGGCCGAAGACGAAGATCCGGCCAAGCCCGGCTCCCCGGCTCCCAAGACCCTCGAGCATAGCGCGGCAGTTTCGCAAAAGAGCGAAGCTGAGAGCACGAAGGCTGGGTAACAGCCGGCTTGTGCCGCCGGTGAAAGGCATGTGCCGCCGTGGGCTCTGTTCCGCGGTCTAGCGAGTACGCAAATTCATGTTCGAAATTAGCTGGAGCGAGCTGCTGATCCTGGGCATTGTCACCCTCATTTTTGTGGGGCCCAAGGAGCTGCCTGTATTCCTGCGCACTATTGGCCGCTACACCGCCATGATCCGCAGGCAAGCGGCCGAATTCCGGGCGCATTTCGATGAGGCAATACGGGAGTCCGAACTCGATCAGATACGCAAGGACATGTCGGGTCTGCGCGATGAGGTCTCCGGGACCGTGCGCCAGGCGAAGAGTTCGGTTGAAAAAGAGATGAATGCCGCCAGCCGCGAGATCGACATCGTTGCCAGAAGCGCAGGTGCAGCACCTCTGCCGAAGCTAGAGGCCCGTGCCGGTGGCGCGAACACAGAGAAGCCCGGCCCGTCAGTTGAGCTTTCCGCAGCTCCTGCACCGGCGCCTGTTACACAATCAGACGAAAAGAGCCGAGTATGAGTGTCGAAGATCCCGGCACGAAAAGCGGCCTGGACGAAGTGAATGCCTCGAAAGCCCCGTTGCTCGATCACCTGATCGAGCTGCGGACGCGGCTGATCTATGCCGTTGGCGCTTTCCTTGTCATGTTCATCCTGTGCTTCTCTGTCTCCAAGCACATATACAACATTCTGTTGTGGCCGTTTGTCAGGGTCATCGGCGCTGAGAACGCCAAGACCATCTACACCCACCTGCTGGAAAAATTCTTCGTAGACATAAAGGTCGCGATGTTCGGGGCCGCCTTCCTGTCTTTTCCGATCGTCGCCTGGCAGATCTACAAGTTCGTTGCGCCCGGCCTCTACAAGAACGAGCGCGCGGCATTCCGGCCCTATCTGATTGCGACCCCAGTACTGTTCCTGCTGGGAGCCTCGATCGTCTATTTCATCGCGATGCCGCTGCTGGTCCGTTTCTCCATCGGCTTTGAGCAGGTAGGCGATGCAACCCAAGCGGAAATTACTCTGTTGCCGAAGGTCAGTGAGTATCTGTCGCTGATCATGACGTTGATCATGGGATTTGGCATCTGCTTCCAGCTGCCCGTCGTCCTGACCCTGTTGGCACGGGCCGGCATTCTGGATTCCAAATCCCTGCAGGCAGCACGGCGCTATGCCTTCGTCGGCATCTTTGCAGCCGCTGCGGTGCTGACGCCGCCAGATGCGATCTCGATGATCATCATGGCTTTGCCGACCTGCCTGCTTTACGAGATGTCCATTCTTGCCGTTCGGCAGGTGGAGAAGTCGCAGAAGGCAAAGGCTGAAGCAGAAGCCACCGCCTCCTGACAGGCGCCATCCGAAATTACGTGATCAGGCACACGCGGCTGGACCGGCCGCGTGCGATCGTCGTATAGCTCGCCCATCAGTTTCGACGATAGAACCAGAGGGCCGCACGTGTTCGACATCAAATGGATTCGAGACAATCCAGACGCTTTCGATGAGGGGTTGAGGAAGCGCGGACTGGCAGCGATGGCCGGCCAGCTTGTCGAGATGGACGAGGCACGCCGCAATCACCTCACTGCACTGCAGGAAGCGCAAAGCCGCCGCAATGCCGCGTCGAAGGACATCGGCAAGGCTATGGCCGCCAGGGATCAGGTGACTGCCGACCGGCTCAAGGCGGAAGTCGCGGAGCTGAAGGATTTCATCCAGGCGGGCGAGGAGAAGGCGCGGCAGCTGGAAACGGCTCTCAATGACGCACTTGCCGCCATTCCCAACCTGCCACTCGAGGACGTGCCCGTCGGCGTCGACGAAAACGACAACTTAGAAGTGCGTCGCTGGGGTGAACCACCGAAATTCGACTTCGAACCTAGACAGCACTTCGAGATCGGTGAAGCGCTGGGCCTGATGGATTTCGAGAGGGCTGCAAAGATTTCAGGCGCCCGCTTCGTTATCCTGAAAGGTGCCCTGTCGCGGCTGGAGCGTGCGATCGCCTCGTTCATGATCGATCTGCATACCGGTGAGAATGGCTACACCGAGTACAATCCGCCGTTTCTGGTCAGGGACGCTGCCGCCTTTGGAACCGGCAATCTGCCGAAGTTTGCTGAGGATCTGTTCCAGACCACGAATGGCTTCTGGCTGATCCCGACTGCCGAAATTTCGCTGACGAACATGGTGCGCGACGAAATCGTCTCTGCCGACAGGCTGCCGATGCGCTGCACCGCCTGGACGCCATGCTTCCGCTCCGAGGCGGGCTCGGCCGGCCGGGATACGCGCGGCATGATCCGTCAGCACCAGTTCTCCAAGGTCGAACTCGTCTCCATCACGACGCCGGAGCAGTCTCTGGAAGAGCACGAGCGCATGACTGCGTGCGCGGAGAAGGTGCTGCAGCGACTTGAACTCCCCTACCGGACAATGCTGCTGTGCACCGGCGACATGGGCTTTGCCTCGCGCAAGACCTACGACATCGAGGTCTGGCTGCCGGGTCAGAATACCTATCGCGAGATTTCGAGCTGCTCGGTGTGTGGAGATTTTCAGGCTCGCCGCATGAACGCCCGTTATCGCGCCGGGGACAAGGATGTTCGTTTCGTCCACACCCTCAACGGCTCGGGCCTCGCCGTCGGCCGCACCATGGTCGCCATCCTGGAAAACTACCAACAGGCCAACGGGACTGTCATCGTACCGCAGGCGTTACGACCCTATATGGGGGGGCTGGAACGGATCGAACCGGCTGCCTGAGGCCGCCATACCGAGGTGATATGCGCATACTTGTAACGAACGACGACGGCATCAATGCCCAGGGGCTGTCGGTTCTTGAGGAGATCGCAAACCAGCTTTCCGATGACGTGTGGGTGGTCGCGCCTGAAACCAATCAGTCAGGCGCCGCTCACTCTCTGACGATCAACGAGCCCTTGCGCTGCCGTGAGGTGAGCGACGGCAAGTTCGCGGTTCGTGGCACGCCGGCGGACTGCGTGATCATGGCCGTGCGCCATATCCTGGCAGATGAGCCACCGCAGCTGGTCCTGTCCGGCGTCAACCATGGTGCCAATCTCGCTGAAGACGTGACCTACTCCGGCACCGTCGCAGGCGCCATGGAAGGTGCCATGCTCGGCATCACCTCCATTGCGATGAGCCTCACCTGCGGTTTCGATCGGGATGGCAAAATTCACTGGGACACGCCCCGCCGGCATGGCGCAGAGATCGTCGAAAGCCTTCTCTCCCACAAGCTGCCGCCGGATGTCCTGATCAACATCAACTATCCTGATCTTGCGGCCGACGAGATTGCGGGAATTGCGATTACGACGCAGGGACGCCGCGACCAGAGCCTCCTGCACATCGACCGGCGGCTCGATCCCTGGAACCGCGAGTACTACTGGTTCGGCTTTGAACGCCGCCTCTTCACCCCGCCGGAAGGATCAGACCTCTGGGCAATCGCGAACGGCTTCATCTCAGTGACGCCGTTGCATGCCGATCTGACCCACGCGTCCAGTCACGCGGCGCTCTCGGTTGCCTACGCCGACGGCATCAATCTGAAACGTAAACAGGGCTGAGGGAAGAACGCAGCCCCTCCCATCCGCAAGCGGGCCTGTTCCGGCGGTGTCACGCTGTCGGGACAGGCCTCTTTTGCACGCGCCTGATTTCTGTCCGACTCGAATCCGATCGCGATACCTGACCATCGTTAATGCGTCGTTAACTGATTAAGGGTTAACAATCAGGTCGGTATAGAGGTGCGTATCATGATTGAGTTGCGTTTTTTGCG
>Ga0180216_1003832_pt1 | contig 11671 bp, 11 predicted proteins | sample eDN3rd37CBELigMG_FD_128879 | JGI IMG/M metagenome (GOLD analysis project Ga0180216, IMG submission 128879) | Enriched Miracle-Growth compost microbial communities from Emeryville, California, USA - eDNA 3rd pass 37_C BE-Lig MG (version 2)... ...
CACGGCACGCGGCACCACCATCGGCGACGGCCACGCTCTGGACGCCGCGCGCAAGCGCAGCGTGGAGGCCATCCTGCGCCGGCGGACCATCGGGCTGACCACCCACGCCCTACCAGCGGCGGCGACCAAGGCGCTGGCGTTCCGCGCCATGCTCGATCCGACCCACCCAGGCGAGCCGCTGCCCTGGCTGCGCCACGCCGCAACGAGGCGCGCCGCGCGCCTCCACGTCCTCCTCCGCGCCGACTCGGCCCACTTGGTCGTCGGGCTCTGGCGCTACGTCGGCGTCGCGCACGACCAGCGGCGGTGCCGTTCTGCACCAGCGGCGCGGTCGAGGACGCGACACACCTCATGCTCCACTGCACGACGTGGGCGACCCAGCGCGCCGACCTGCTCACCGTCCTCACCGACAAGTTGGCGGCCGTCATGACGACCATCGGCCCGGGCGTCCCCGCGGTCTTCGGCGACCAGTGGTTCGCCAGCCGCCCAGCGCCCGACCGCGCGCGCTACAGAGAGTAGGTTGTGAGGTGTTTCAGCGCATTTTCCGTCCAACAGTTAATTCGCTGGCTCCCCACGCAGGATCTTAGCGTGGGGACCCCCTACGCAGGTTCAAGTCTAGCGTGGCTCCGCGCTGGTTTACACGACTTGCGCGCTGATCGCCGGCAAGTCAGACCTACCCAACTCAGCGAGCTGGGTGGCTGTGATCGCTTGGTGGCCGTTGAAGAGCCGGACCTGTTCCTCCGTAAGAAGCTGAGTGAAGCGCAGCCGGCACTGGCCAGGCGTAAGGCCAGTGCGCTTCATCGCCTCGAAGCGGGAAATGGCGTGTTTCTTGCGCAGCTCTCTCTTGAGGACGCAGTAGATGTAGTAGACGTCGCCGTGCAGTTGGACTGACGCAAACTCGAGAGCCCCGTCTTCGGACGTTGCGCGCGCGAGGTCTGGGAGGACTTTGGTGGTCGCCGTCCACGCACGACCCTCGACACGAAGTTTCTCCGGCAGCTTGGCGTACTGGATGTCGTAGATGTGCGTCGGCGTAACTGGAAGAGGAAGGTCGGTGGGCTCGCGGTCAATCCTCGCCAACTCTTCCTCGTTGGCTGGCGGCTGCTCCGCTGCGGTGGCTGGCGGCTGCGCCGCGGCGGTGGCAGGCGGCTGCGCCGAGGTCTTCTTCCGCCGCTTGCCTTTTGCTTGTTTCTCCGCGCTGTTGGCAGGCGGCTGCTCCGCGGCGTTGGCAGCCGGTTGCTCGGTGGTCGGTACGTCCTTCTGCGTGGCTGGAGGCGTCGGCGGCGCCTCGCCCGGCGTCTCCGCGGAGTCCATGGCCCGCGACTTCCGGCCGCCCGGCGGGTGGCGGGTTCCGGGAAAAGCGAGGAAGATGCGTGTCCAGACGCCGCCGAGTTCCTTAGCGATGCCGGCGACGTCCTGGTAGATGAACGCCTGCAGCTGCGGCGTCAGCATGCGGTTCGCGTGGAGCAGGTTCAAGATGAAGTCCTGGCGCGTCTCGACCGGTCCCCCGAGCGGCGTCGGCGGCGCCCGCCCCGGGCCACGGGCCAGGCCGCGCGCCCGCGCCACGGGCGCCACCCACCACGTGGCCAGTTAAACCAGCGCGGAGCCACGCTAGAAACCTGCGTGGGGAGCCAGCGAATTAACTGTTGGACGAAAAATGCGCTGAAACACCACACAACCTACTCTCTGCTACCTACTCGGCGCCCCCGTCCCGGGTCTGCTCCCCCACGACGGCGCGCCGGGTGTACCCATCTGGACCGAGGAGCAAGCGAGGGAGATTATGGCTGGCATCTCCGAGGTCTTCCTGGAGTACGGCTGGCGCATGTGGCAGGCGCGGTAAGCGCGCATCGACGCCGACTTTGGCCCGACCAGCATCCCTCCTCCACGGCGCAACCGTGCACCCGCCTCACCTGCTGCACCGGTGACCCCGCCCGCTGGACCGGCCAACGCACGATCAGCCCGTGCTAACCCTGTACAAAGAGTGCACCCTGTAGTAGTAGCCGGAGGTGAACCCGCACCCCGAGGCGCCGCATCCAGCCTCGCACTATTATGCCCCCGTACGAGACTGGATGTCAGCTGGTCGATGGAATACCCTGTAATCTGTGGCGCATGGCGCTCGAGTTTCCTTAAGCGTCAATATACCAATACCAATACCAATACCGATACGTTTCCACCTTGCTTGTCCATTTTTAGCTACATAGCGGTGTGTCTAGAGGGTCCTATACGTAGCCACGCCACCTACACATCATGTCTACATGCAGTTGCGGCGGTGGGCCCGCGCCGCGCGGGTGCATGCATGCTGGCATCTGCATGCGCGCATAACGCCTGCATGCGCGTTTGAAATCCCGCCCTGCATCCACATCCACTTATATCAGCCAGTCCATTGTTCGCTCCTCTTATGCATCCTCGCGCTTGTTGCTCGCGCATTGAGTGAGCTGGGCTTGTGCACCCATGCAGCCAGGCACATGCCCCAGCAGCTAGAGGCACGGCAGCACCGCCAGCGTCGGCGGTCGCCCACGAATGCATCGATCTACTATGCAAGCCGCTGCATGCAAGGCCGCGCTATCGGCCGCCGCTGCATGTGGATGCATCTCTGTAGGCCGCTACACGCATGCGTCGGTCGGTCGCTGCATGCGTCGGTCGGCCGCTGCGCGCATGCGTCTGTAGGCCGCTGCATGCGTCGGTAGGCCGCTGCGCGCATGCGTCGGTCGGCCGCTGCGCGCATGCGTCGGTCGGCCGCTGTTGGCATCACTTTTTGGAATGCGACGCCGCGCCAAACGCGCCGCCGCCGCGCCGCCGCCACGCGCCCCACCCGCACCTGCACCCCGCGACACCCACCACGCCACATGCCGTCACCCCTGCATCACCCCCTGCATCACCCCCCCTGCATCACCCCTGCATCGCCTCGCGGCGCCGCCCGTCGCTGTGGGTCGGGGCGATCGATGAGGGCGCGCGGCGATCGAGAAGGACGACGAAACGGCCACGGGACGCCGCACGCGACGGCGAGAGCACGCACCACCGCCAGCACCACCAGCAGCACCAGCAGCACCACCAGAAGACCACCAGCCGCCGCACCACCTAAACAGCACCACCAGCAGCAACAGGGGCATAGCAAGTAGGCGCGCCATCAGCCTCGGGACCAACGTCGGCGCCTCGTGGTACGCGCGGCTTCGCGAACGCGGGCGACCTGCGTGACGCGAACGGCGAGCGAACGGCTGTTGGTGCACCGTGTCTCTCCCTGGTTGGACGCACACAGGCGAGGCGCGTGCACGCTCGTGCGCCATGGACGCCCCCGCCGCGGACGCCGCGGCCACCGCGACCCCGGCCGCCGGCGAGCCCACGAGCGCGGCCACGCCGCCCGCCGCGCCGGCGCCGAAGCCGCCGCTGCAGCAGTTTCTGGAGACCGTGCTCCGCGTCGGCGCCGCCGAGGCCCCGACGCACGTCGTGCCCCAGATCGCCGACAAGCGCGGCCAGCGCAAGAAGGTGCGCGGCTCGGCCGCTCGCCGCGCCGCACCGCCCCGGTGCGCGCTGACCGCAGATGGCCCCGCCGAGCCGGTTCCGGCCTGCGCGTCCGCAGGAAGATCTGCGGCAGACGGTGCTCATCCACCTGTTCGAGCCGAGCCTGGAGGTGCTGTCGGCGGTGATCCGCCAGAGCCCCGGCAGCGACAGCGCGGCCGTGGCCATGTCGCTCGTGCTGCTCCTGCAGCAGAGCCACCGCACCGAGGAGTTTTTGCGGCGCGAGCTGAGCACGCGGTTGCAGACCGCCCAGAGTACGCGCTGCGCGCCGCGGAGCGCGCCGGCAGTGAGCAAGGCGCACGGCTGACCCCGCTCGTCCCCGCCCCCGGTGCCGGCCCGCGCCCCGCAGAGATTGGCACGAGCGCCATCACCAACGTGCTTCGCGACAACAGGTGCGTGCCGTGCCCAAGCAACGCGCGGGCCTGCGCAAGCCGCCGCTTATCCCGCCTCTACTTGCTCGCTCGCTCGCTCGCGCCTTGCCGCGTCCAGCCTCGTCGTGATGATGGTCATGGCGTTTGCGCAGCTGGAAGGGATGGACTTTATGCGGGCCACCTTTGAAGGGCCGCTGACGCGCGTGCTGGACGTGCGTGCGCGCGCGCCCATCCCGCCCAGCCGTGACATGGTTTCTTCTCTGACGCCCGCCCGACCTGTGTCCGCTCGCTGCGCCCTCCGCAGATGGAGAAGCCGCTGGAGGTGAACCCGGCCAAGGGCGTGGACGACGCGACGGTGCACGCCAACATCGAGCAGCTGGAGCGCGTGTGCAGCGAAATCCTCGCGTCGATCGACTCGCAGCGGGAGCTGATCACGCCGGCGTTCCGGCGCATGTGCAACTTTGTGCGCAAGGCGGTCGAGGAGGCGCTCGACTCGCCGGTCACCGCCGCGGCCGACGCGGCCCTGACGCGCGCCGACGAGGCCGCGGCCGCCGCCTCGCCCGTGCGGCCGTCGCCCAGCCTCAACCTCGGCCCCTCGGCCACGTACCTCACGCCCGCGCTCAAAGTGCTCAGCTCCTTCTTCTTCCTGCGCTACGCCGTGCCCGGTAGGGGACGGTCGGGACACGCGGTGGATCGCACGCGCGGTGCTCATGCTGGAGGCGACGCTGGGGGCGGCGGATGGGCGCGCGCGCCAGCGGTGACGAGCCCGCAGAAATACTGCGTGATCCCCGCGGACCGGCCGGTGCCGCCGGCGCAGCAGGTGTCGCTGGTGTACATCGCCAAGGTGCTCACCAGCCTCTGCAACGGCGTGCCGTACGGCCAAAAGGAGCTGTACATGACGCCGCTGAACCCGTTCCTGCACCGGCACGAGGAGACGATGAAGAACTTTTTGAACTACATCTCGGAGGTGCGCGGCACGAGTTGGTGACCTTTGCGAACGGGCGGGGCCACTGACGCGAGGAGGCGACCCCGCGTGTTTGGCGGATTCCTCCTCGACGCAGCTGCCACGGACGGCGCCGGGCGTGCCGCGCTTCGAGTGCGAGCCGCACATCGTGGAGGCCGCGCTGGACCACATCTTTGCGTACCTGTCCAACGTCCTGCCGCGCGTGAACGTGGCCGAACTGCCGCCGGTACGGCCGCTCGGCGTGCGCGAGCAATGCGGGTAAGCCGGCCCGCCCACTCACCGTGCCAACGGCGCGCCGCCCAAACGGTGCCTCTTGCCCGGCCTCAGGCAGTACAAGCGCACATCCAGGTGCTGCTGGGCGTCATTCCGTCGGACAAGGTTGGGCCCGCATCGCCGGTGCCGCGCCGGTCTGGGAGCGGCGCTGACGGCCCTCGTTCGATCGGTGCGCCCTGCTGGGCGGTGTTCCTAGCAGCCCGCTGCCAGCAAAGGCCGGTTCGGGACGGTTTCGTTGGGCAAGGCGGCGCGCAAGCTCATTCTCAGCGCCAACCCCGGGTACGGCAGCGGGCGGGCGGCCATGAGCGCGCCGCGCGCCTCGGTCCGCTCACGCCAAGTCGCCAGCTTGTTTGCGCGCACGCTGGCTGGCCACCAGACCCCGCTCCTCGTCGCGGTCGGCTGCCGCCGTCGGCTTTGCTGCCGGTATGCTCGAACACTACCAAACTCGGCTCCTAGCGCACCGCTTACGCTGACGGCGCCACATCGCCGCCCTTTCCTGTGCGCTTTCCCTGCAGCACTCACCGGCAGCACGCGGTCCGTGGCCCCACTGTCGGCCGAGTGGTTCGGCCGCGCGATGGGCGTCGGCGAGGAGGGCGCTGCCGCGCTGATCGCGGCCAACCTGCTCGCCGGCGTGGAGCTGCCGCCGGCGGCGCTGGATGCGATCGCCGCCGCGATGGAGGTCACGGTCTGGGCAATTGTCGAGCCCGCGACCGCCGCGGCGTACGCGCGCAGCCCGCCGCGGCCGCGGTCCAACAGCGTGACCGCCAGCCCGACCAAGTCCACGGGCACGTCGTCGCCGCACGTGGACGTCGACTCGCTCATCTCCGACGCGGGCTTCCTGGAGGCGGCCAACGTCGACAAGGCGCTCCCGCCGCTGCCCGCGTCGAGCGAGCCGCCCGCGGACGCCGCCACCGCGGCCATGGTGGAGCGGGAGCGCCAGCGCCTGTTCAAGATGCTGAAGAAGCCGTTCGCCGCCGGCAGCCGGTCGCACGCGTCGGCCACGCTGACTCCGGCCAGCACCAGCACCACCGGCGGCGCCAGCGCCGGGAGCGTGGCGTTCCCCGCCGCGCCGTTTGCGCCCGCCGCCGCGGGGCCCTCGGCGGTGGCGGTGGCCGGCGGCAGCGCGGCCGCGGACCCGGACGCGGCCGAGGTGACGACGGCGGACATTGCCAACGCGCTCGTGCGCCTGCCGCCGGGCCTGCAGACGGCGCTCGCCGGCGGCGACCCGACGCGCCTGTGGGTGTCGGCCGCCGAGCTGGCCGCGCAGTTTGCCGCCGCCGCCGAGTCGATCAGCACGCCCGCCGCGCTCGACCTGGCCGCCACGGCCAAGCTGCAGCTGGCCCTGTCGCAGATCCTGGAGGTGTGCCGGCACGGGGGACGCGACCTATGGGTAGTGGTTTGCGCCGCTCACGCTGGTGCGGACTCGGTGTGTTTCATTCGCACCGCTGGCGTCGCAGCGGATCCTTGTCAAGACGGGCCAGACGACGCTGGGCAGCGGTCGCGCGGCCGCGACCGAGGGCGACGTTGCCGCGGCGCTGGCCGGCCTGGACGGCTGGAAGGCGTTTGCCGCCCCCGTGGGCGCCACGCAGTCCCTCCGGAGCGCAACGTCCGAGGCGTCCAGCGCGACCACGGCGACGCCCCAGGACAAGCCCGCCGAGGCCGCCGCCGCGCCGGAGCCGGCGGCCGAGGCCACGGACGCCTCGCCCAAGCCGGCGCCCGCGCCCTTGGCGGCGCCCTGAGCATAGTTTCTTGCGTTCGAAGCAATGATAGAACCGCGTGCTTGTGTTTATTTGCTCCCTGTACAGTCACGACGCACGAATACGGTAGGCCTCCTCGGCATCCTTGCGGGCGGCATGCAGGTCCGTGGCATGGCAGTGTACCCTGTGTGTGTACCGGGCGCCTCCGTGTTCCCCATTTCGGAAAGCCACCACCACCACGCATTCCAACGGGTGACATCTGGCGAGATCTGCGTCCATGTTCACGCGGGAGCGCGCGGTTCACGACCAAGATCTCCGCACGCGGGAGGCCAGGGAAGCGCACAGCGCCGTGCACGGCTCGCGGGCGGCACGCGGCGTGCACAAAAGGCCGCCTTGCTTTGCGCGGTCGTCGATTGGGGTGCGTGCGTGCTTGCGTGCGTGGGCGGTGGGGCGCCGCCGATGCCGCGGGTGGCGGCGTGCGTGGGGCTGTGCCCGGTGCAGAGCGGTGCCAAGCAGCCACGGAGCTATGGGCACAGCGCGGGCGCACGTCCGGGTGCGATAGGTTCGCGCGGTCGTCGCCCATGGGCGCACTCGGATGGGGCGCCTCAACTGGAACGGCGTGCACGGCGTCCGGGGCTGACGGCGATGGACGCGGCGGCCAAGCAACGCATCGCCAGCGGGTATAGACAGACGGTCGGCGGCCGTCGGCGGAGCGAGCGAGTGTGGCCGAGAGCGTAGACGCTGCTACGGCGGTTCTTTGTTGGCTAACCCGCGCTCCGCGCCACTCGCGTCGTCCGCGCCGATCGCACAGGGTCTCGCTCGAAGCGCGGGCCACCGGGCAGGCGGCCACCAGACACCATGGCCGACTACGACAACCTGTGGGTGCTCTTCCGCAAGGTCGACCGCGACGGCGACGGCAAGGTCACGCGCAGCGAGCTGGCCGAGGCGTGCAAGGGCGCCACGACGCTCACGCCGGCGCAGGCGCGGCAGCTCATGAAGTTCGCGGACGAAGACGAGGAGGGCAACAAGTTTGTGAGCTTCCCCGCCTTCTACCGCGCGCTCAACGAGAAGCCGCTGGACATGCGCGTCACGCCGTCGCTGCTGGCCACCTTTGCGCAGCTGGACTTTGACCGCGACGGCTACGTGACGCGCGCCGACCTGGAGAAGGGCGTGGGCATGACGCCCAAGCACCAGGAGCGCCTGTTCAAGGCGGCCGACGCCAACCAGGACGGCAAGGTGTCGCTGTCCGAGTACGTGGCCGCGTTCACCGCCGAGGTCGAGCTGTACCTGACGCCCATGGAGGAGCACAAGCTGCGCAAGCAGTTCAACGTGCTCGACCTCAACGGCGACGGCTACATCTCCAAGAGCGAGCTGCGCAAGGCCGCCAAGCTGATCAACCTGGACAACCCCAAGTTCCTCAAGACCATGGAGAAGGCCGACCTCGACGGCGACGGCCAGGTCTCCTTCGAGGAGTTTGTCGCCCTCATGCACGGCTAAGCAGCGGCCGAGGCCCCACGGAGGCGGCGCGGCATGGCCCACCGCGCGACCGATGGGGGCGGGCAAAGAACTGGAGCATGCGTGCGTGGTTGGTGTACTGTGTGTGGCTTGCCTTGAAGGTTAATGCGTTGTATGCTGTCCTTGTTGTTGGAGTACAACCGTGTAGTTGCCCCCGCTGGGTGGCGACAGCAGGGGATGGGGCCGCGTCGTCTGGCCGTGCACGTCCGTGCGGCTGCCGGCGGTGGACGACGTTCACCGTGAGCCACGGACACGCTCACCGGCCACGAAGACAACCTAGTGGGCCCGCGGGCCCAGAATGCGCAAGCTCAGGCCCACCAGGTTCGCCCGCTCAAGCCACCGCCCCCGCCGGCGGCGAATTCCCCTACGGCGCCTGCAGGGCGCGCAGGCCGTGACAATTTGCGGTGGATGAAAACGGCCTTTACAGTACCTGTCGTGCGTGTCTTTACAGAAAGCATGTACACTAGAAGACATCCTCGGCATCCTCCGGTGGCGCGGCGGAGGACGGCCCCGGCCGGCCGCTGAACTGGGTCGAGTTGCCGTTGTAGAAGCTGGCGGGCCCGCGGCCACCCGCGGCAGGCTCGTCCGCGTCGGCGTCCGCCTGAAGGTCGCGCAAGGTGGCGATGCGTCCCGACGCCGGCTTGCGGGACGAGCGGCTGGCCGCGGTTGGCGGCGCGGCCGCGGGGGTCCCAGCCGTTGGCGAAGGCGCCGCCGTCGGCGCCGGGTTGCGCCCGCCGCCGCCGGCCACGCCCCCAGTGAGCAGTTGCCAGATGTGGACCACGGCCTGCCACAGCTGTTGCCACAGCAGGGACAGGAGCGCCACGACGCCGCTGCCGCCGCCACCGCCCGCCGCCGGGCCCGCAACGGCCATCGAGCCGCGCAGCTAACGGGTAACCACGCACATGCAGTCGGACGCCTTGTTAGCACCATAGAAGCGTTCCCGAAGCTCGGGTCCGTTCCATACCTTCAGGACAAGGGAGGCCGTCGGCGTGAGGCCCAGCGCGGCCAGCGATTGCTGCTCGTCCTCGTCCGAGAAGACGCGGTACGGCAGGACGGTGCTGAAGCGCGACGCCTTCGCGCTGGCCTCGGCCTTGTACCCTTCCTGATGCAGCCAAACGTTCTGATCTGGCGAGGCAAGCTGGCCCGTCAATGCAAGCAGCACCATGCACCAAAGAACTCCGGCCTCCGGCGCACCTTCCCCAAATGCTCGCGCACGGCTGCCAGGGTCGCTGTGGCGTCAAAGGTGCCGCGCACTAGGTTGCCATCCGGCATGCGGACGCCAATCCGCGCCTGCCCCGCGGCCGCGGCGCTCGCCGCACTCGATGCAGGCGAGGCCGGCGACGTGGTCGCAGATTCTACCGCTGGCTTGTGCTGAGCCGCGCGCCTGGGTGGCGAGCTCCCAATCGGACGGAAGCCGGGAAACGCTATATGATTCCGTTCCCCTTCACGGGGCGGAAAGTATAAGACCGGCGTACCGCTCCCGCCGATCCGCCTCAATCTTGGCCTTGATCTCGGCCCGCGCGGCCTCCTCCGCCGCCTGTGCGCAGCGCACGGGCACGCAACACCGCCGCAGAAGAGTAAGTGCGCCGCTACTGCGGTCCGGACTCATCCAACGAGGGCCTACCCGCTCGCGCCGCCGCTGCTCGGCACGCTTTCGCCGCTCGGCCTCTGCAGCCTCGGTGTCGACACGGGGCTCCACGGCGGCTGTCTCCTGCACGCGCGCTGCCGGGATGGCGGGCGACACGGATGGCGGCGTCGCAGCGGCCGGCGCCGCTGTCGCCGCTGCCGGCGTCGGCGGTCCGCCGGGCGCGGCGGCCCCTTGGGCACCCGGCGGCGCCGCTTCGCGGAGCCACGCCATGGCGGCCATCACAAACGCCATGCGCTGCGCGACCGCGGCCTTGAGGGCTTCGAGCAGCTGCGCCCGGTCCACCGGCACCGGCAGCTTGGCAGCCCGGACATTCTGGAAGATAAGGTGGACCATCGGTGGCCGGTCGTCCGGGTCTACCATGGAAAGCCCAACGAGGAAGAGCCACGGCTGTGTGAGTGCGCCGTCACCCCGTGCGCCCGCAATAGTGGCCTCCATCCTTACAGGCCTCCTGAAACTGCGCCAGCGGCGTTGTGCCGGTCTCTAGGCGAAGCGCCAACGCGTGCGTGCTGACGAGCGTTTGGATCTGGTCCAGCCACGCGGACAAGCACATGTAACTGAACACCCGTCAATCGGCTGCTGCACCGTAGGGCGCGGGGCGAATGAATGCGGCACCTCGCCATTGTCGGCCAGGTCGCGCTCCGTCCGCTGCGCGTCCTCGGACCCGTCTGTTTCAGGTGCAACCAGCCGCTGCAGACCGCACCCTTGATCAGTCTGCAGGTCACTCCGGCTGCATGCCCCGACCGCGCAGCCGTACCCGTCGTGAAGACGACCAGCAGGCGCAGCTGGCTGACGGCGCGCTGGACGACGTCGGCCACCGGCTCGGTCGCCCACAGCGACGTCGGCGCTGACGCCATCGTCGCGGTTCTGGCGGGAAGGGCGGCCGTCTCGGCTTAAGTCGCGGTCTCCGTCACTTACAGCCGCCTGCGAGGTGTCGTGCTCGTTGTCCTTGGGCAAGCCAGCGTCCTCTCAGCCTCCTCCGGCGACGTCCTCGCCGTCTCCTCCAGGGCGTCCTCGCTGGGCCGCGTCCTCGGCCGCCGCCTCTGCCGCCGCCTCTTGCGCGCGCGACCTCCAGCCAAAAGTGCCTCTGGCCACGTTTCTCCCTTCCCATTCACGCCCGTTTGCTCAGAGGAGACTTTGACGTCATCCATTCATAGCCCAAACCCTAAACGCTCTGTATTACAGCCCTACAACCCTAGCCCTAGCTCACTCGAGGCGCTACCCCAAACCCTATTCGGCAGCTCTATTTCAAACCCTAGGATCTTCCCCTCTACCCCAAACCCTAGAGGACGAGCTGTAGCCCAAACCCTAGGCATGTGGAGGGCCATAGACCAAACCCTCAAGGATTGGATGACGTCATAGATGCGTAGGCCACACCCTAGGCATGTGGAGGACCATAGACCAAACCCTCAAGGTTCGGATGACGTCATAATGCATAGCCAAAACCCTCGTCAACCCAAAACATTCCACGCGGCGACGCGGCGACGCGGCCGCCGGCGCGGACGCGGACGCGGACGACGGCACCGACGACGCGGCCGGCGAGGACAAGACGACGAGGACGACGCCGCGGACGCGGACGCGGACAACACACACTACAAGCACACGTCGACGGGTGGACAAGGCGAAACGGCACCGACGACCGGGCCTGCACGTTCGACGCCGAGCAGCCAACCGCGCCGTCGGAGCAACAGCCGGA
>Ga0180216_1003834_pt1 | contig 11665 bp, 13 predicted proteins | sample eDN3rd37CBELigMG_FD_128879 | JGI IMG/M metagenome (GOLD analysis project Ga0180216, IMG submission 128879) | Enriched Miracle-Growth compost microbial communities from Emeryville, California, USA - eDNA 3rd pass 37_C BE-Lig MG (version 2)... ...
ACGCCCCAAGCTCGACGCCTGCCCCTCCTGCGGGCGGATGATCTACGTCCCCTCGGTCTTCGAGAGCGCGGCCGAGGAGCGAGACGCCTGAAGGGCGCCCCGCCCTTCGTCCTGCGCACGGAGGTCGCATGGCCAGGCCGTCGCCCGCCGAGGTCCTGCGGTTCATCGCCGAGAACGAGAGCTTCGAGAGGACCTTGGCGGCCTTCCCCGACCTCGGGCTGGACGACCTCCGCGGTCTTTTGCGCGCCGTCGCCCGCGCGGCGGTCCAGCGCGAGGCCGAGGCCCGCGGCATCGACACCTCGCGGCTCCGCGTCTTCTGCGACGGTGCCGCGCGGGGGAATCCCGGTCCGGCCGGCGCCGGTGCGGTGCTCTACACCCCGGACGGCCGGCTCGTCGAAAGGCTCGGCCGCTATCTCGGGCGGCAGACCAACAACCACGCGGAATATCAGGGCCTCATCCTGGGGCTCGAGCGGGCCCTGGAGCTGGGCGCCCGCGAGGTCGAGGTCTACGCCGACAGCGAGCTGATGGTCCGCCAGCTCCTGGGCGAGTACCGGGTGCGCGCCGAGGGTCTCCTCCCCCTCTGGCGTCGCGCGCGGGAACTCCTCGCCCGCTTCGATCGCGCACGCATCGCCCACGTGCCGCGGGAGCGGAACGCGGAGGCGGACGAGATGTCCAATCGCGCGATCGACGAGAGGATGTGAAAAGCGCCGAAGTCGCCCTGTAAGCCGGGTTCTGGTCCTGCCTTGCGGCAGGCGGTAGACATTCGTCTAGGCCCACCGTTGCCGATGGGCTCGAGCGGGCTTTACCCGGAGGTCTCGGAACGGGCCGCCCCTGCCTTCTCGAGGAAGGCGCCTCCCTATTCGCCCTTGCTTCGGGTGGGGTTTGGCCTGCCGCCCCTGTCACCAGGGGCGCGGTGCGCTCTTACCGCACCCTTTCACCCTTGCCGGGGAAGATCCCCGGCGGTTTGCTTTCTGTGCCACTTTCCATCGGGTCGCCCCGTCTGGCCGTTAGCCAGCACCCTGCCCTGCGAAGCCCGGACTTTCCTCTCGTGGCGTGCGCCACCAGCGTCTACCCGGACGACTTCGGCACCTCCCAGTCTAACACGGACCGCGGAAGATGCCTTCCTCCGCGAGCGGCCTCAGGGGCCCGACTCGGTGCCCGCGGGCTCGGCCGCCTCCTTCTTCCCCGCCCGCGAGGAGAGGATGAGCAGGCCCACGCCCACGGTGATCGCGATGTCCGCCACGTTGAAGACCGGCCAGAGCCAGACGGAGATCATGTCCGTGACCCTGCCGTCCATCAGCCGGTCCACCGCGTTCGAGAGCCCGCCGGCGGCGACGAGGGCCAGCGCGCTCGCACCCAGCCGGGTCTCCAGGAGGGAGCGGAGGTTCCAGATCACCATCGCCAAGAGGAGGATCGCCCCCACCCCGAGCGCCCAGTAGGGGATCCCTTCGAGGAAGGAGAAGGCCACCCCGTAGTTGTAGGCCAGGCGGAGCGCCAGCCAGTCCGCGCCCAGGAAGATCGGGCCCTCCTGGAGGTAGGCGATGGCCATGGCCTTCGTCAGGACATCCAGTACCACCGTGCCGAGAAAGAGCGTCGAGGCGAGAACCAGGCGTGGCTTCAACGAGATCGTCTCCCCTGCTTTCGAGCGGAGTCCGCGCAACCTCGTGGCCAACGCGGTGGACGCCTCCGCCATTTCCCCAGAGCTTCCTTTCCGGGGCCCGCTCGCGCAAGGAATTTCGGGCCGTCGCGCGCCCCGTTTGACAGGCCCGGACCGGCCCAGTAAGAGCCGCTCGAACGCGAGGAATCATGCCCATGCCGTCCTTCTTGCTCGTACTCTCATCGGCCGGCCCGATCGCCCAGGCGGCCCCCGAACCGCCGAGCTGGATGATCTGGGCGGGACTCGCCCTCCTGCTCGCGGTGGTGATCGCCCTCGTCTTCCTCCTCAAGGGGAAGGCCCCCGAGGAGCCGAAGGCGCCCGAGGGACTCCCGCCACCGGCGGCCCGCCCGCCCGAGCCCGTCGCGCCGCCCCCGCCGGCGGAGGAGGAGAAACTCACCCCCGAGGAGAGGGAGGCGCGAAAGAAGGCGGCCTACCGCGCCCGCAAGGAAGCCGAGCGCGCCGAGCGCGAGCGGAGGGCCCGCGAACGCGAGGAGGCGGAGCGCGCCCGGCAGGCCGAACTCGAGGAGCAGCGCAGGCGCGAGGAAGAGGAACGCCTGCGCAAGGAGGAGGAGCGGCGCCGGAAGATCGAGGCCGAGGCCGGAAAGACCCTGATGGAGGGTCTCGGCAAGACCCGCGAGGGCGGCTTCATGGCCCGCCTCTCCGGCCTCTTCGGCCGCGGCCGCGCCGAGATCGGGCCGGAGGTGGTCGGGGAGCTCGAGGAGATCCTCTTCTCGGCGGACATCGGGGTGCGCACGGCGATGCACCTGGTCGAACGCGCGCAGGAGCGACTGAAGAGCGCCCGGGTCGCGGACGGCGAGGCGCTGCGGGAGACCATCCGCGGGGACATCGAGGAGATCCTGCAGAAGGCCCAGACGAAGGACACCCGCCCGATCCTGGAGGGAATCGGCCTCCCCTTCGAGGAGAAGCGTCCCTGGGTGATCATGGTCGTGGGCGTCAACGGCGCCGGCAAGACGACCACGATCGGCAAGCTCGCCGCCAAGCTCCGCATGGAGGGCAAGCGCGTGGTCCTCGGGGCGGCCGACACCTACCGCGCCGCGGCCACGGAGCAGCTCGAGGTCTGGGGCGCGAGGGCCGAGGTCCCCGTGGTCACCGGTCCCGAGGGGAGCGATCCGGGCGCGGTGGCCTTCGACGCGGTCGCGCGCGGCGTCCGGGAGGAGGCCGACGTGGTGATCGTCGACACCGCCGGCCGTCTCCACACCAAGACGCCCCTCATGGAGGAGCTCAAGAAGGTCAAACGCGTGATGGGCAAGGCCCGCGAGGGCGCCCCGGACGAGATCCTCCTCGTCCTGGACGCGACCATGGGCCAGAACGCCATCCAGCAGGCGCGCCAGTTCGACGAGGCCCTCGGCGTGAGCGGCATCGCCCTGACCAAGCTCGACGGCACGGCCAAGGGCGGGGTGGTCATCGGCATCGCCGACGAATTCGAGATCCCCGTCCGCCTGGTCGGGGTCGGGGAATCCCTGGCCGACCTTCGGCCGTTCGATGCCAAGGAATACGTCGCCGCCCTCTTCGGCCGGGAAAAGACTTGAAACCGACCATCCTCCTCTTCGACGTCGACGGAACGCTGATCACCACCGGGGGCGCCGCCCGCAGGGCGATCGTGCGTGCCTTCGCCAAGCGCTACGGCCGAGACGACGCCTTCGACTTCCCCTTCGACGGGATGACCGATCGGGCCATCGTCCGGATCGCGCTGGAGCGGGTCGGCGTCCCCGCCACCGAGGCGGAGATCGGGGAATTCCTCGCCGCCTACCTCGAGAACCTGGAGGAGGAGCTCGAACGCAGCCCCTCCTGTCGCCTCCACGTGGGCATGGAGCGCGCCGTGGCGGAAGCGGCCTCCCGCTCGAATTTCGCGGTGGGGCTGGGAACCGGAAACGTGCGCGAGGGTGCCCGCCTGAAGCTCGAGAGGGTGGGGTTCTACACCCCCTTCGAATTCGGTGGCTTCGGCTGCGACCACGAGGATCGCGCCGAACTCGTCCGCATCGGCGCCGAACGAGGCGCGGCCCGGCTCGGAGCGCCGCTCCAGGCCTGCCGGGTGGTCGTGATCGGGGACACCCCGAAGGACGTGGCCGCCGCGCGCGCCATCGGGGCCGAGTCGATCGGCGTCGGGACCGGCTCCTTCTCGGCCCGGGATCTCTTGGCCTGCGGCGCCACCCACGCCTTCGACGATTTCGGACGAGAGGAGGCCATCGCAGCCCTCCTCGGGAGGTGACGGGGAATGGGCAAGCGATTCCGGGGCGGTTAGGATAACCGGATGAGAGTTCCAGCGGAGGCCCGGCACGAGTTCGAACAGGGCACCGTCCAGCGGACGGCCGCGTCGGGAGTCCTGGCCCTCCTGGAGGCGATGCGCCCGCACCAATGGGCCAAGAACGCCTTCGTCCTCGCCCCCCTGATCTTCTCGCGCAACCTCCTCGAATTTTCCCTCGTCGCCCTCGCCGTCCAGGCCTTCTTCCTCTTCTCCTTCACGGCGTCGGCGGTTTACCTCGCCAACGACGTGCTGGACCGGGAGGTGGATCGGCTGCACCCGGTCAAGAAGAACCGCCCCATCGCCAGCGGGCGGCTCTCGCCCCGCGTGGCATGGGCCTCGGCAATCGTCCTCTGCCTGGGATCGCTGGCCGCGGGGCTGCGGCTGGGGATCCCCTTCGTGGGGGTGCTCCTCGCCTACCTCGTGCTGAACTCTCTCTACTCCCTCCGGCTCAAGCGCATCGCCTGGGTGGACGTGACGGTCATCGCCCTGGGCTTCGTGCTGCGCGTGGTCGCGGGAGCCCTGGCGATCGGCGTGGCCCTCAGCCACTGGATCTTCGTCTGCACCTTCGCCGTGGCGCTCTACCTCGCGCTGGGCAAGCGCAAGCACGAGATCCTGGCGGCGCAGCACGCGGGGAGCGACAAGACCCGAGCCCGCAAGGCGCTGGGCGGCTACGCCCTTCGCCACCTGGACCTGGGGCTGCGCACGGCCGGGGCCTTCGCCGTCCTCGGCTATCTGCTCTACACCCTCTCGCCCGACACCGTGGAGAAGTTCGGCACCTGGCTCTTGGCGCTCACCGTCCCCTTCCCGGCCCTGGGAATCTGGCGCTTCGGCCACCTCCTCTCGCGGGGGAGCCGCGCCTCGAGCCCGACGGAGGCCATCCTCACGGACGCTCCCTTCCTGACGAACCTCGGGATCTGGTTGGTCTCGGTCGTCCTCATCCTTTACGCTGCGGGCACCCACCCGACCGGATAGACTCCGCTCGCCGCCGGAGGAGGTGACGTTGGCGATCGAGTCCTGGGGGAGATTTCCAAAAGCCGAGCAGCGGAGCCTTCCCCTGAGCTTTCGGGATCAGGCGGATCCCTCCCGACTGGAGGGCCCCGTCCTCGCGCACGGGATGGGCCGGAGCTACGGCGATAGCTGCCTCAACGACGGCGGCACCCTCCTTCTCACCCGGGGGCTCTCCCGCTTCCTCGCCTTCGACGAATCCACCGGCGTCCTGCGCTGCGAGGCCGGGGTGACCCTCGCGGAGGTGCTCGAGCTGGTGGTGCCCCGGGGCTTCTTCCTCCCCGTGACCCCCGGGACGAAGTTCGTCACCGTCGGCGGGGCCATCGCCAACGACGTGCACGGCAAGAACCACCACGCCGACGGGACCTTCGGCCGCTTCGTGCGGCGCTTCGAACTCGTCGGCTCGGACGGCGTGCGGCGGATCTGCAGCCCCACGGAAAACGAGGGCCACTTCCGGGCCACCATCGGCGGATTGGGCCTGACGGGGATCGTCACCTGGGCCGAGATCCAGCTCCGCCGCGTCCCGAGCCCCTTCATCGTCCAGGAGAGCCTGAAGATGCGGGGCCTGGACGACTTCTTCCGGATCAACGAAGCCTCGGAAAAGGACTGGCTCTACACGGTGGCGTGGATCGACGTCCTCGCCCGGGGCCGACGGCTCGGACGGGGGATCTACTACCGCGGCAACCACGCTCAGCGGCGCCCCCCGGGCAAGCGCATCGTCTTTCGGGGGCCCCGGCTGCGCGTCCCCTTCGACGCGCCGAACTTCGTCCTCTCCGGGACGAGCGTGCGGCTCTTCAACTTCGCCTACTACAACCGCCAGCTTCGCCCGCTTCGGCGGGCGACCATCCCCTACGAGCCCTTCTTCTACCCCCTGGATGCGGTGGGCAACTGGAACCGCATCTACGGCCGCCGGGGACTGTTGCAGTGGCAGTGCGTGGTTTCCGACCCCGAGACGGTGGTCCGGATCCTGGAGGTCGTCTCTCGCGCGCGGCAGGGATCCTTCCTGGTGGTCCTCAAGACCTTCGGCGCGCTGCGGTCCCCCGGCATGCTCTCCTTCCCGCGCCCCGGCATCACCCTGGCGCTGGACTTCCCCCATCTGGGCGAATCCACCCTCACCCTCCTCGATCGCCTCGACGCTCTGGTCGCCGAGAGCGGCGGCGCCCTCTACCCCGCCAAGGACGCCCGGATGTCCGCCGAGATGTTCGAGCTCTCCTTCCCCGAGCTCCCCGCCTTCCTGCCCTACGTCGACCCCCGCTTCTCCTCAAGCTTCTGGCGCCGCGTCCGCCGGGTAGACGAAGGGGCGCAGGCCCGGACCGCCTGATCCCCCCGCCCCCACCCCGATTTCCGCCGAATCGCGCCAACGCCGCCATCCCCCCTTCCGCACGTCCGCCGGATCGAACCCCCGTCGGGACATGCGCCGAATCGAACGAGAGGCTCGCCGTGCTGGCCTTCACCACCGCACTGCGGGTATGGGATCGGGCGAAGATCGGAGGCTTCCGTGAAGCGGATCGTCGTCTTCGGAGCGACCTCGGCCATCGCCCAGGCGTGCGCGCGGATCTGGGCCGGCCGTGGGGATGCCCTCTTTCTGGTGGGGCGCAACGCGGAGCGCCTCAAGGCCGTGGCCGGCGACCTGAAGGTCCGGGGCGCCCCCAAGGTGGAGTTTCTGGCCCACGATCTGGCCGACCTGGAGGCGCACGAGCGACTCGTCGGGCGGGCGGATGAGGCGCTGGGGGGCATCGACGTGGCGCTGGTGGCCCACGGCGTGCTCGGCGACCAGATGCTCCTGCGGGAGGACATCTCACTCGCCGTCGAATCCATCCAGGTCAACTTCGTCAGCGCCGCCTCCCTCCTCTCCCACCTGGCCAACCTCATGGAGAAGCGGAAGGGGGGGACGATCGCCGTCATCTCCTCGGTGGCGGGCGACCGCGGCCGCCAGTCCAACTACGTCTACGGCGCCGCCAAGGCAGGGCTGACCGCTTTCGCCAGCGGACTGCGCAACCGCCTTCAGAAGAGCGGCGTCTCGGTCGTGACCATCAAGCCGGGTTTCGTGGACACGCCGATGACGGCCCACGTGAAGAAGGGGCCGCTCTTCGCCCGCCCGGACACCGTGGCCCGCGCCATCGTCCGCGCGATCGATCGCCGCAAGGATGTGGTCTACGTGCCGGGCTTCTGGCGGCCCATCATGTGGCTCATCCGCTCCATCCCCGAGCGCATCTTCAAGCGGCTCTCGCTCTGAGCGCCCTCACCCCTCGAGTCCGAGCTGGCGGAGGACGGTGAGCGAGCGGAGATCCTTGCCGAGGACGTGGCGCAGGTAGTGCCGGGTGCAGCGGCAGGCCTCGCGGAGCGCCCCTGGGCCGGGGGCCTCCGGCCGATCCCCCGGCTCGGAGAGCTGGGCCTCGCGGAGCAGGGCCAGGGCGCCTTCGCCGAGCGGGATCCTTCCCGCCGAGCGCTCCCCGATGCACCGTCCGCAGAGGATCCCGCCGGCCGAGGGGTCGAAGGCGAGCCGCGAGCCCGGAGCCTCCTCGCAGCGGACGCAGGCGTCCAGCCGCGGCGCGAGACCGGCCTCGCCCACCGCCCCCATCTCGAAGGCCAGCCGCTCCTCCGCCCGCACGACGCCGGAGGCGAGGGAGTCCAGGTAGGCCCGGAGGCGCTCGAAGAACTCGGGATGGGGCTCCCTCTCCTTGCAGAGCTCGCGGCAGAGCTCGGCCGCGTACCCCGCCAGCGAGATCGCCTCCAGGGAGTCGCGCAGGCCGACGAAGGCCTCCTCGATGACGCAGGACGAGAGGCCGAAGAGATCGCCCCGGCGCGGCACCAGCCGCACCTCGAGGAGGGTGAAGGGCAGGAGGGCACCGGCGAAGCGCCGTCTGGAGGCGCGCCCTCCCCGCGCGAAGGCGCCGATCTTGCCGTGCTCCCGCGTGAGCAGGGTGACGATGCGATCGCTCTCGCCGTAGTCCACGACCCCGAGGACGATCGCGCGGTCTCTGAGCTCCTCCGCCATGGGACGGCCGTCAATCCCCTCCCAGCAAGGCGGCCTCGCGCGCGCAGCGCTCGGAGAGTTCGGCCGCCTCCTTCTCGGCGCAGGCGAGGAAGGCCTTCCGGGCCTCGGCCTCGTCGCCGAGCTCGAGGTGGAGGAGCCCCAGGCGATGGTGCGCCTCCGCGACGTGGGGGCACTTTTCCGCGTACTTTCCGAAGAAGTGCAGCGCCTCGTGGAGCCGGCCATCGGACTCCATCACCTGTCCGAGGTTCCGGTAGCCGAGACAGAAGCCGGGGTTCAGGGAGACGGCATCCTGCAGGTGGCGGATGCCCGCCTCCTTGTCGCCGAGCTGGACCTTGCACCAGCCCAGGTTGTTCTCGATCAGGTAGGGCTCCCGGTAAAGGAGGTCCTCCCGCGCGGTCTGGAGGAGGGGGATCGCCTCCTGGCAACGGCCCTCGTCCATCAGCACCGCGCTCAGGTTGACCTTCGCCTCGGTGTAGTCCCGCGAGAGCTCGATCGCCTTGCGGTACTGCTCGATGGCCCGCTCGTTCTGCCGGAAGGCCACGTGGAGCAGCAGGCCGTAGAGGTTGCGCACCTCGGCGTTCTCGGGGTCGTGCCGGACGGCGACCTCGATCTCGGCGAGCGCGCCCCTCGGATCCCCGGCGCCCAGGCTCTGCTGGGCGAGGCCCAGATGGGCCTGCGCGAGCTCGCGATCCTTCTGGGAGATGGTGGCGCAGCCCGCCATGGCGAGCGCGACGAGCCCCAGCGCAACGAAACGCATCTCAGAACCTCGCCAGAAAGCGCCCCAGACGCCGGAGATCCCGAGCCGGGCGGGGACTCGGCGCCTCGACTTGCGTCACCGGCCGGTCCACCGCGGAGACCTCGTCGTCGTCGCCGCCCACCAGCGAAGAGGAGATGCGCGCCCGCTCGGCCCGGAACGGGGGCAGGCGCACCAGGAGATCCTCCTGCGAGGCGCGGTCGAGGGACGCGAAGGGCGTCTCCTCCATGATGAAGCCCATGGACTCGCAGAAGGCGAGCGCCTCCTCGCGCACCTCTTCGAGCTCGTCCTCCTCGATCGGCGCCGACGCGTAGATCACCTGCTCGCGGTCCAGGTCCAACCAGAGGCAGACGAAGACGACCACCAGGTCGCCCACCTCCCGCAGCGCCACGACGAAGGCCTCGGCCATCTGGCTCGAGCGTCCGGGGACGACGACCAGCGGGTGGTTGACCGAGTTGGAGATGGAGATCACTTGTTCCGGGCCGGCGGCCAGGTGGCGGATCGAGGGCTGGATTTCGAACATTCTTTCCTCCCCGGGGCGCGGACGCGCGCGGGTCGGCCCGAGCGTCCGCCATCCTACCACGTTCGCTCCTACACGCCTCGGGCTTCCGCGCCCCAGATCACCTTGTGAAGCTGGATCTGCATGCGGGCCTCGATTCCCGAGGCGAGCAGCCAGCCGGCGAGGTCTTCGTACCTCACGCGGGAAAAGACGGGAGAAAAGAGGAGTGCCGCCCCGATTTCGTCCAGACGGTGCTCGCGGATGACCGCCTCCGACCAGCGGAAATCCTCCTCGGAGGCGACGACGAACTTGAGCTCGTCGCGCGGACCGAGGCTCCGCAGGCGGGCGAGATCCTCCGCGCGCGCGAGTTCGCCCGAGCCGGGCGCCTTCACGTCGACGATCTTGATCACCTCCGCCGGCAGCGCGTCCCAGGGCCGCTGGCCGTGGGTCTCCACGGCGACGACGTAGCCCCGGTCGAGGAGGTCGCGGCAGAGATCGGGAAGTTCCTTCTGGAGCAGGGGCTCGCCTCCCGTCAGCGTGACGTAGCGCGGGGGATGGGCGGCGATCGCCTCCAGGATCTCCTCGCGCGTCATCCTCTTCCCGCCCGAGAAGGCGTATTCCGTGTCGCACCAGGTGCAGCGGAGATCGCAGCCGGTGAAGCGGACGAAGACGCAGGGGAGCCCGGCGCGCGTGGTCTCCCCCTGGAGGGAGTGGAAGATCTCGGTGACGTACATCGCCATGGCGCAGCCATTAACCGCTGCGCGCCCTCTCGTCCAACGCTCCGATCGCCTCCGCCCCGAAGATCTGCTGGAGGTTGCGGTGCTCCCGCTGCACCCGGCGGGCGAAGTTCAGCCACCGCCGGGGGACCTCGCCCGAGGAGGCGAGCGCCCGGTCCACGGCCACCGGCCCCGCGTTCCAGGCCGCCAGGGCGCGGCTGGGGTCGCCGTACTTGCGGTGCATCATCGCCAGATAACGGATGCCGAGCCTGAGGTGGACGATCGTCTGGGGCTCGTCGGCCGCCTTCGCCGGCAGCTCCTCGTGCTTGGCGATCTCGCGGATGGTGATGTCCCGAAGCTGGAGGAGGCCCTTGGCGTCGGCCACGGAGACCGCCTCGGGGATGAAGCTGCTCTCCACCTCCATGACCGCGAGGACGTAGAGGGGATCGAGGCCGGCGAGGCGGGCTTCCTCCACCACCACCGACGCCACCTGCCGCCGGAGCTGCGGGCCGATCGTGCCCTCCGCCCGGCGCTCGAGGAAGCGAGCGATCCGCTCGACCTCCGGATCCAGGGGGAGGACCCCCACCAGCGGCTCGAGGTTCGACCGCACCGCCGAGGGGAGGAGCGCGAGGCTCATGAAGACCGCGGCTCCGACGATCCGGCGCGGCCATCTGGAGCGTACGTTCAAGGGTCACCTCCACCCGAAGGAGCCCTCCCCCGCCGAGCGAGGGAGCGACATCGCGCCGCCCCGGTACAACATCCGGCCGAGACGTTGCAATCCCATCCAGACCCTTTGTGATTATTTGTATTTTCCCGCCGAGGGCTCAGGCCAGGGAGCGGAGGTCCTCGTCCGCCTCCGCGGCTCCGTCCGCAGATGCTTGATTTTCCTGAAGTTTTTGGGAGATCCGCTCGAGCCTCCAGTTCAGCCGGCGGAGCTGCTCTGCGAGTTCTTCGATTTGCCGATCGGTGGCGATCCCCGCCCTCCCGAGGAGGGCCGCGTTCCACCGGCCCCACTTCTCCCGAGCGGCGTCACGGCGTCGCTCCGCCTTCTCCACGGTCTCCAGGACCCGGAGCCAGGCCTCGGTCTGCCGGAGCTTGCGCGAGATCTCCTCCAGCCGGGTCTCGCCCCGCGCGTTCAGCTCGGAGAGGAAGTGCTCCGCCCGCTCTTCCCACCGCCGGGCGAGGCGTCCCACGAACGAAAAGGGAAAACGCGCGTCTCGATGCGCCTTCGATCGATCGTTTTTCATGGGTTCCCCCCGACCACGGGAGTGGTAGATACCGCCGACATGTTCCGACTTCTGCAAAGCATCCTCTTCCGCCTCGAGCCAGAGCGGGCCCACGCCTTGGCCGCTACGGTGCTGCGATGGCTCGGTCGCGTCCCGTGGATCGCCGCCCGCTTGCGCGGACGCTTCCACCTTGGCGATCCGCGCCTGGAGGTTCGGTTCGGCGGGCTGGTTTTTCCATCCCCTGTCGGGGTCGCCGCCGGTTTCGACAAGGGCGACGGCTTGGCGGAAGGGCTCTTCGCCCTCGGCTTCGGCTTCGTGGAGGTGGGGACGATCACCCCGCGTCCGCAGGCGGGGAACCCCGCCCCCCGGCTCTTCCGCATCCCCCGCAAGAGGGCGCTCATCAATCGAATGGGCTTCAACAACGCGGGCAAGGACGCCACCGCGAAGCGCTACGCCGGGGTGAGGTTCCGCCCGGGTCCCCTCGGCTTCAACCTGGGGAAAAACAAAGACACGCCGCAGGACGAGGCACCGCGCGATTATCTGG
>Ga0180216_1003836_pt1 | contig 11661 bp, 10 predicted proteins | sample eDN3rd37CBELigMG_FD_128879 | JGI IMG/M metagenome (GOLD analysis project Ga0180216, IMG submission 128879) | Enriched Miracle-Growth compost microbial communities from Emeryville, California, USA - eDNA 3rd pass 37_C BE-Lig MG (version 2)... ...
AGGCGCCGGCGCCGGCTGCCCAGCCCGACCTCACGCGTCTCCCGCCGCTGCCCAACTATCAGCCGAAGAAAACCGCCTGGGGCGACCCGGACCTGCGCGGCGGCTGGCCGATCGACTCGCTTGGCGGCCTGCCGATGCAGCGCACGGTGGAGCAGGGCAACCGCGTCTTCCTGACCCAGGAAGAATATGAAAAGCGCGAAGCCGCCATGGAGCGTTCGCGTCAGGCCGCTGAAAAGGAGACCAAGTCCAACAAGCTGGGCATGGGCAACTGGGTGGAGATGACCGGCGCCGGCCGCCGCACCTCGCTGCTGATCGCGCCGGAGAACGGCCGCCTGCCGGAGTTGACCGCCGAGGGCAAGGCCGCCAATGCCGCCGGCCGTTCGAGCTGGGTGCGTGGCCAGACGTTCGACTGGGTAACGGACTTCGATAGCTGGGATCGCTGCATCTCGCGCGGCTTCCCGGCTTCGATGATGCCGTTCCGCTACAATAACGGCATCCGCATCTTCCAGGCGCCCGGCATGGTGGTGGTCGCGCTGGAAATGCTTGGCACGCGCGTCATCTATACCGATGGTCGCCCGGTGCCCGCCAGCAACGTTACCGCCTGGATGGGCGAGAGCCGGGGGCATTGGGAGGGCAACACGCTGGTGGTCGACACGACCAACATCAAGACCGGCGCCGCCCCTATCAACATGGCGACGATCGGCGGCCTGCCGAACAACACCCTGCCGATGGGCAAGGACGCCAAGGTGCATGAGCGCTTCACGCTCGCGGACGCCAATACGCTGGTCTATGAGATGACCTACACCGACCCGCAATATTGGACGGCGCCGTGGACCATCCGCATGGATATTCCGCGCAACGACGACTACGAATTCTACGAATATGCCTGTCACGAAGGCAATGTGCAGATCCGCAACTACATCAACTCGTCGCGCGTGGAACGGGCGCAGGCTGCGGAAGCACAGAAAACCGCTGCGGCGGCGAGCAAACCGGCCGGGGCCGCAAAGAAGCAGTGACCTGTCTGAAGGTGTCCTCGGGTCGCCTTCATCCTGTCCTGGCGGCCGTGCTTCTCGGCGCGGCCGCCAGCATGGCGTCCGGTCCGGCCCTGGGGCAAGCACCGGATGCTGCTTCTGGTCCGCAGGCGGACCTAACGCTCCTTCCGCCGGTGCCCAACGATTATAAGCCGGGCAGAACCGCGTGGGGCGAACCCGATTTTCGCGGCACGTGGCCGCTCGACCATCTCAACTTCACGCCGTTCCAGCGCCCGCCCGAGCAGGGTAACCGCGTTTTCCTGACCGATGAGGAATATGCCGCGCGGGTGAAACAACTCGGCGCTACCGCCGAGCGCTACCGGCAGGAAGAAAAGACCGGCAAGATGGGCATGGGCCATTGGGTGGAACCTGGCGCGCCCAACCGGCGCACATCCTTCCTCGTCGATCCTCCCAACGGCCGGCTGCCCGAAAAGACGGAGGAGGGCAGGCGGCTCTCCGCGCTGATGCGCTCCAGCTACCGGCCGGGACAAACGTTCGATTCTCCGGCCGATTTTGACAGTTGGGATCGCTGCATCACGCGCGGCATGCCGGCCTCGATGTTCCCGTTCAACTACAACAGCGGCATCCGCATCTTTCAGGCGCCAGGGCTGGTCGTCCTCCAACTGGAGATGGTGCACGAAGTGCGCTTCATCCCCACCGATGGCCGCGCGGCGCCGCCCGCGCAGATCCGCAACTGGTTGGGCGTGAGCCGGGGACGTTGGGAGGATGCCAATACGCTGGTGGTGGAGACCACCAACCTCAAGACCGGCCCCTCCGCCACCAACGTCGGCACCTGGGGTTCACCGCCGATGAACGACACGCCGGTCAGCGACCAGGCCCGGATCGTCGAGCGGTTCACCATGACGGGTGCAAACTCTATAGTTTATGAAATAAACTATTCCGATCCGATCATATTCACTCTACCCTGGTCGGCGCGCGTCGACTGGCAGCGGGATGAGGCTTACGAGATCTTCGAATATGCGTGCCACGAGGGCAACGTGCAGATCCGTAACTACATCACCTCCTCCCGAGCCCAGCGCGCGGTTGCAGGGGAGGTGAGTGAATGACTGCTTGTTCCGTTTCATATCGCGCCGGTCTCAAGATCGCCATGCTGGCCACGGGGGCATGGCTCATGAATGCCGTGCCGCTTGTTGCACAGGAGCCGGGCGCGGATCTGACCGTGGTTCCGCCGGTGCCCAAGACCTATAAGCCCAAGACGACGCTGTGGGGAGAGCCTGATCTGCGCGGCACCTGGCCGATCGACCATCTCAACGGCACGCCGATGCAGCGCGATCCCACCCAAGGCAACCGCATGTTCCTGACCGATGAGGAATTTGCGGCGCGGACGCAGCGGGTCGATACGCTGGCGGCGCGCTATGACAAGGAGGAGTCGGGGGACAAACTCGGCCAGGGGCATTGGGTGGAAATGGGCAAGCCGAGCCGGCGCACGTCGCTGCTCATCAGCCCGGCGGACGGCCGCCTGCCGGCGATGACCGAAGAGGGCAAACGCCGCGCGGCGCTGATGCGGTCGAGCTGGCGCAAGGGTCAAACCTTCGACTGGACCACGGATTTCGATAGCTGGGATCGGTGCATCACGCGCGGCATCCCCGCTTCCATGCTTCCGATGCAGTATAATAACGGCATCCGTATCTTCCAGACGCCGGGCCAGGTGGTCATCAGCCTTGAGATGATCCACGAAAGCCGGATCATTCCCACCGATGGACGCGGGGCGGAGCCTTCGCCGCTGCAGAACTGGCTGGGGCGCAGCACCGGCCATTGGGAGGACGGCAATACGCTGGTGGTGACGACCACCAACCTCAAGGCCGGCCCGTCCGCAACCAGCATCGTCACGACAGGCTCGCCGCCGGAGAACGATACGCCGATCAGCGATCAGGCCCGCGTCGTCGAGCGGTTCACCATGACCGGCCCGGACACCATCGTCTATGAGATGACCTATACCGATCCGGTTGTGTTCACGGCGCCCTGGACGGTGCGGCTCGATTGGCAGCGCAACGACGGCTACGAGTTCTTCGAATATGCCTGCCACGAGGGCAATGTTCAGATCCGAAATTACATCACGTCATCCCGAGCGCTCCGCGCTCAGAAGAAAGAGGGGACTCCATGAAAGGTCATAAGGTGACGCTTCGCATCGCCGCTGCAACGGCGATGCTGGCTGCTGCATCGGCGGCGCATGCGGATCTGAACAAGCCGGTGAAGACCAACGCCGGCCTGGTTTCGGGCACGCCCGGCAAGGTGGAAGGCGTCACCGCCTTCAAGGGTATTCCGTTCGCGGCCGCTCCAGTGGGCGAGCGCCGCTGGAAGGCGCCGGCGGCGGTGACGCCGTGGAAAGGAGTCCGTACTGCCGACAAATATGGCAAGGTGTGCATCCAGCCGCCGGGCAAGGGCCGCGTCAATCCGGCGACCGATATGCCGGATTCGCCCGGCATGTCCGAGGATTGCCTGACGCTCAACCTGTGGACCCCGGCCAAGGCGGCGGGCGAGAAGCGCCCGGTCATGGTGTGGATTTACGGGTGCGCCTATGGCGAGGGCGGCGGCAATGCGCCGTTCAGCGAAGGCGATCAGCTCGCCAGGAAAGGCGTGGTGCTGGTCACGTTCAACTATCGCGTCGGCTCGCTGGGCTTCATGGCCCACCCGGAGCTGAGCAAGGAATCGGGCAAGAACGCCTCGGGCAACTATGCGCTGATGGATACCATCGCCGCGCTCAAGTGGATCAAGGCCAATATCGCGGCATTCGGCGGCGACCCCGATAATGTGACCGTGTTCGGTGAATCCGCCGGCGCCTGCATGGCGGCCGCGCTGGTCGGTTCACCCGAGGCCAAGGGGTTGATCCACCGTGCGATCTCCGAGAGCGGTGCGTGGATGGGGCTTGGCATCACCAACATGATGACGCGCGAAGCAGCCGAGAAGCAGGCCGTGGCCGCCGCCGATAAGATCGGCGCCAGGACGCTGGCGGAGTTGCGCGCGCTGCCGGCGCAGGATGCTTACGACAAGCTGCCGCGCACCGGCATGATCGTGGATGGCTGGGTGATCCCCGAGGACCTCACCATCACCTTTGCCCAGGGGCGGCAGAACGCGGTCGACATTCTGGTCGGTTCCAATGCCGAGGAAGGGTCGTTCGCTGCGGGCATGGGGCCGCCGATGACCGCCGCCGCGTGGCGTGAAGGCGCTGAAAAGCGCTGGGGGAACCTGGCGGAGGCCGGCATGGCCGCCTATCCGGCGACCGATGAGGATGCCAAACAGGTCGCTTCGGCGCCCTTCTCGGACGCGATGGGTTGGCACATGCGCCTCTATGCCGATCAGCAGGCCAGGATCGGCAAGAATGCGTGGCACTATTTCTTCAAGCACCGGCCACCCTACGATCCGGGCAAGCCGGATCTTGGCGCCGGCCATACCGCCGAGATCCCATATGTGTTCGATAATCTGGCGGCGCCGCGCACCTTCCCCGGCCAAAGCTCCGTCGCGCTGATGGCGGGCAATCCGAAGGAAGAAGCCTTTGCCGACCAGATCTCGTCCTACTGGGTGAACTTCGCACGGACCGGCAACCCCAACGGCCCCGGCCTGCCCGAGTGGCCGATGGTCAAGAGCCTCGCGCCGACCGAGACCATGGTGCTGGACGCGGACTCATCCGGGCGCGGGCCGTGGCTGAGCCAGGCCAAGCTCGACTTCTACCGGAAGATGTTCGAGCGGGACGTGACCGTCCGCTGATCCTGCTTGCGGGGCGCGCCTTCGGAGGGGGCGCGCCCGTGGCAATAGCTGCCTCCAAGGGCGGCGGCCTATTGACGGCTGCTTGTCCGCAGGACCAGCCGTGGCTTGGCAAGCTCCAAAGGAAGAGACCTGCAAGCGACATAGGCAATTGGGCGCGGCCGATAAAATGGGGCGACCGGCCCGAGCCGATCGCCCCCTTTTTCCGTCTGGCGAAAGCGTCTGACCTTCCGGGAAAGCCAGCGCCCTTGCTTATTCGTAGATGCCCAGCGTGAAGCCGATAGTGCGGCCGAAGAAGATCACCAGCACCCAGAAGAACAGCGACAGCGCGCCGGCGATCTTGGCGCCGGTCGGTGTGATCGCCGAGGTGTCCCATTCCTTTATGGTGCGCCAGGTGATGAGGTGGAACACCGTCATGTTGAGCCCGACCAGGATGAGCATGGCCATCTTGGCGAGGAAATAGGGGTTGGCCATATAGTTGGTCGCCTTGCTGGCGAACAGCAGCAGGCCGGTGATCGCGGCGAGCACGAAAGCGCCCCAGGTCCATGTCAGCGTGTCGCGCGAGATGACCGTCACCGGATAATCGCGCGCGGTGAGACCGAGCAAGCGCAGGTCCACGACCGCGACCGTGCCGACGACGGTCACGATGGCGATGACGTGCACGCTCTCGATAGTGGGGAAGGCCCAGGCCGATTCGGCGATATAGATCCCCAGGGAGGAAGCCTGGATGGCCTCCCACAATTGTCCAAGATTCATGATCTTCCCCTCAAACCGGCGCGTAGGCGATCCAGCGCCCGGCAAACATGATGACGCACCACAGCAGGATCAGCCCGACAGCGCCAAGACGCGCGCCCGCGCCGAACCTGAGCGCCGTGCCCGGCTCGATCGTGTAGCGGGAGAGCGCTGCCTGATGCCAGAGGCTGAGCAGGATCAGCGCGACGATGAGCCCCATCTTGATCCAGAAGATCGGGTTGATGAGTTCGCGGATCGGCTCGCCGATAATCATGCCGATGCCGGTGATGATGAGCACCAGCAGCGCCCACCATGTCCACGGCCGGAAGCGCCTGACCGTCTGTGCGAAGGTGCGGCTGTTCCCGGTCAGGCCGAGGATGCGCAGGTTAATCATCAGCACCGAGCCGAACGCAGCCGTCAGGGCAAGGATGTGCAGCGTCTGGATGATCGGAATCGCCCAGAAGTGACTCGCGATGAGCAGGCTGAGCGGATGCTCGGAGATGGAGAGGGCTGTCTCGACCAGTGGCGTCGTGCGCAGCCACTCGGTAAAGGCAAACAAAAGGTCGGAAAATGACATCAGAGCGTGGGTCCCTTGCATGGAACAAGGCGCGCCCCGGTGCGCGCCCGTCCGTTTTCTCGTTTCTGCAATGGCGGATAAGCGAAGCCGGACCGGTCATGCCGGCGCGCGCGCATGGCGCCGCCGTAGCGAGGCAGCCAGCCGGGCGACGGACATGCGGCGGCGAACCGGGCATTCGGGCCGCGCATCGCCGCCGTTTCCTGGTTCGCACCATAATCCATCATCTGCTGAACGATCGCCACAAGCATCAAGGCTTCCCCCCAACACGGGGGTAGCCGATGGCGAATGATGTTGTCAAAAACAACTAACGCTTGATTCCGGACATTGTCAAATTTAACGGTTGCAGTAACGGTTGCATTTCGCGCGCTGTCGAAGGGGGCTTCGACCTGCTTCGGCGCGAAAGCCGGCTGTTGGCTTTGGGAGGGTGTTTATGCGTTTTGCCGGCTGCCTTGGACTGGCTGCGATGCTCGCATCCGTGGCGACGACCGGCGCTGGCGCCCGCACGAGCGTGCCCGATGGTGACTGGTGGACGCTCAACCGCGATCTCGCGGCGACTCGCTATTCTCCGCTCGATCAGATCAACCGCTCGAACGTGTCGCAGCTCGCCCTGGCCTGGTCTTATCCGCTCAAAACGTTCAACACGGCCGCGCCGTTGGTGGTGGGTGGCACTTTGTATGTCCCGGCCGGCTCGCGCTTCGTCGCGCTCGATGCCGATACCGGCAAGGAGCGCTGGGTGCATGAGGAGCCGCCGGTCGCCGGGGCGCGCGGGCCGACCGGTTTTTCGACTCGCGGCGCGGGCTATTGGCCAGGCGATGCCAAGACGCCGGCACGCATCCTTGTCATGCTCGGCAACCGCATGCTAGCGCTCGACGCGGCGACGGGCGCCGTCGTCAAGAGCTTCGGCAAGGATGGCTATGTCGACGTGGGCGTGGCCTATGGCGGCACGCCGACCATCTCGGGCGACGTGGCGGTGATCGGCGCGGCGACGCTGGAAAATCCCGTTGGCGATCCGGGCAATCCACGCGCCTTCGACGTGCGCACGGGCAAGAAGCTCTGGGAGTTCCAGACAGTCCCGCAGGCCGGCCAGAAACATAACGATACCTGGGGCGATGGCTGGAAGGGCCGCTCGGGCACCAATATGTGGGCCTTCTCGGCACCGATCGACGAAGCAAACGGGCTCGTTTTCCTGCCGATCAGCTCGCCCTCGCCCAACTATTGGGGCGGCAGCCGGCCGGGCACCAACCTGTTCGGCAATTCGATCGTCGCGGTCGACCTCAAGACCGGCAAATACCGCTGGCATTTCCAGACCGTCCACCACGATCTGTGGGATTCGGATATGCCGACCGCCGGCACGCTGGTTGACGTGACCATCGACGGCAAGACGCATCCCGCCATCTTCCATGTCGGCAAGACCAGCTACGTGTTCGAGCTGGACCGCAAGACCGGCAAGCCGCTGTTCGAGGTGGAGGAGCGGCCGGTGCCCAAGGGCGATGTGCCGGGCGAATATTACCATCCGACCCAGCCTTTCCCCGTCAAGACCCCGCCGCTCAGCCGCGTCGCCATGACCAAGGCCGATATGGTGACGGCGGAGGATACCACGCCCGAGCATGCCGCTGCCTGCCAGGCGATGTGGAACAAGGCCGGCGGCTTTTACAATATGGGGCCGTTCACGCCCTTTCTGTTCCATAAGGATGGCGACCCGCCGCGCTCCACCATCCAGTTCCCCGGCGGTATCGGCGGCGTCAACTGGGGCGGTCCGGCGGCCGATCCCAAGACGGGCATGGTCTATGTGAACGCGCACGACACGTCGCTGGTGGGCTGGACGGAGAAGGTGCCCCAGGGCAGCAAATCATACAGCTTCGACGCGACGGTACCGGGCGACTACGATCGAGCCAGCGTGGACGGCAAGGGGCCGTTCTTCTCCTTCTCCGCGCCGATCAGCGGAAAATATGACGCGAACGGGCGGGGCGTCGGCCCCAGCGCGCCCTGCTACAAGGGCCCTTGGGCGCGGCTGACGGCGGTCGACGCCAATACCGGCGAGGTCAAATGGGCGGTGCCGCTGGGCCTGGTCGAGGGGCTGCCCGAGGGCAAGCAACTCCAGGGCGATACCGGCAGCGCCGGGCCAAGCGTGACCGCCGGCGGGCTGGTATTCGTCGGCGCCACCAACGACAAGCGTTTCCGTGCGTTTGATGCCACAACGGGGCAACAATTGTGGGAAACAACGATTAGCAATAGTGCCAATGCCAACCCGATCAGCTATCGGGGAACCAGCGGCAAGCAATATGTTGCGATCAACGCGGGCGGCACCCTTGTCGCTTATGCGCTGCCATGATTTCCGGTCTGAACGAGAGGATTTATCGGGGATGAACATGACTTTCAAACTGATGGCGACAGCCGCGCTGCTGGGGATGGGGGCAACGCCGGTGCTGGCGCAGAAAGCGCCCAAGGCGCAGAAGCCGGCGGCAGGGCAGCAGACGCTCTCACGGATCGACGGCAAGCCCAACCTCAACGGCATCTGGCAGACGATGAGCGGCGCCAACTGGAACGTGGAGCCGCACAGCGCGGCCCCGGCTCCGGCCGCGCAGGAGAAGCTCGGCGCCATCGGCGCGATCCCGGCCAGCCCTGGTGTGGTCGAGGGGGGCTTCATTCCTTACAAGCCGGAGGCCGTGAAGCTGCGCGATGAGAACCGCGCCAAGACGCCCATGTGGGATCCGGAAGCGGCCTGCTATCTGCCGGGTATCCCGCGCGCGACCTATATGGATCATCCGTTCCAGATCGTGCAGGGCGACAAGGACGACCTGTTGTTCGTCTATGAATATGCCTCGGCCAACCGTATCATCCACATGAAGCCGGTGGAGATCCCGCCGATCGATACCTGGATGGGCACCTCCTTCGGCGAGTGGGAAGGCGACACGCTCAAGGTCGTCACGCTCGGCCTGAGCCCGGGTGACGTGAAGGCGCCGGGCGGCGAGCTTTATCCGGGCGTGACCTGGATCGACCGGTCGGGCAATTACATTACCTCGCACGCGACCGTGACCGAGCGGTTCACGCCCGAGGGCCCGAACCTGATCCGCTATGAGGTGACGATCGACGATCCGGACACGTTCACCAAGCCGTGGAAGATGAGCATGCCCATCTATCGTCGCATGGAGGCGAATGCCGAGTTGCAGGACTTCCGCTGCGTTCCGTTCTCGGAAGAGCTTCTCTACGGTGATCTTCGCCAGGGGCAAGGCGCTGCCAAATAAGAGATATTCAGGCGGGAGAAACCTGAAGGACTATAGGAACAGCTAGAAGCTACAAGGAGTGACGAAACCGTGCGTATGAAAATCTGGCATGCCGGCGTGGTCGGTGCCCTGCTGGCGTTTGGCGGAACGGGCGCCGTGCTCGCTCACCACTCGTTCGCGGCAGAATTCGATCAGAACAAGCCCATCCGTCTCGAGGGCGAAGTTCAGAAGTTCGAGTGGGTGAATCCGCATAGCTGGATTCACATCAAGGTCGTGAACCCGCAGACCAAGAAGACGGAGATCTGGCGCGTCGAGGGCGGTGCGCCCAGCGCCCTGCTGCGTCGTGGCTGGAACCGTAACTCGCTGCCCGCGGGCACCAAGATCGCCGTGCAGGCCTTCCGCGCCCGCGACGGAGACACCCGCGCGAGCGCGGCCGAGATCAGCTTCCCCGACGGCCGCGAGCTGTCGCTCGGCAATCCGACCACCGAAGCGGCCGCCGCCGCTGCGGCGCGCGCCAAGCGCAACTAGGATCGCCGGGGGCGGGCCCCAATTTCATTGGGTTCCGTTCGAAGCCAAGGCAAGGATGATGCCGGGATCCCATGGGGATTCCGGCATTGTCGTTTCTGGATGCTGTGTGTCTCGCTATGGATCCGACTCGGCGGGGCCGGCCTTTGGATCGAACGAGATGTCGGCATCCATTCGATAAGAGAGCGTGGCGTCACGGCTGAATGGAACGGTAGCCGGGGGAACGTCACGGCATGGCGGCGCGCCTTGGATGCCGCATGAGGGGACGCGGCTCGCCTGGGCGGCATGACACGCGTGGACGCGACAAAACTGGGAAGGACAGGTGGTCCGGCGGCTTAGGACAATGAAACCCAATCGCCTAACGGCACAGGAGGGCGCCGCCTCTGATGAGAGTTTGTCCTGTTCAAGTTGAACCATGTCGTGCTCCTGCTTCCGCAGGAGCACTGAGTCCATCTCATACAGACAAGGTCTTGCGCCACGTGGATTGTATGATCCGCGCGCCGTTTGCCCATGGTCTCATCCGATCAGCGGGGCTTTCCCTTTCGCTTCCGGGGCCGAAATGCCGGTTTCCAGGATAGCGGTTGGTTTCGCGCGGCGCCTCGCGCGTTCCCCTTACTGTCCTCCGCTTCCGCTACTCGCTGCGGAAGCGCGGCGCGGCCCGACCTGCGCGAAATAGTTGGTTACGCCATCGGGATCGTTGAGCCACACGGTCACGAGATCGAAGCCGCGCAGCTTGTTGAGCGGCGTCTCCACCGCAATGTTCCGAGCCTTGCCCTTGGCGTCGATCATCGGCGCATCGCGCACCACATATTGGATGCCGGCGCTGCCTGTGTCGGCCGGAAGATTCTCCCCGACATGGTAAAGGTAGAGCGTCGTCTCCTTGTGGCGATAGGGATATTTGGTGATGCCGAGCAGCTTGTCCTTCACCGCCGGCAGCTCGTCCAGCCCCACGAACTCCCGGTAGAAGGCGCGGCTCTTCTCCAGATCGGAGACATTGATGCCGACGCCGACGCCATCATTGCTGTTATCCTTGGCGCCGGGGCGGATGACGAGCTGGATCTGGAAGCCGGACGGGTCTGTCACCAGCGCAGCCTTGGTGCCGTCGCCCTGATCGGCGAATTGGGGCGCCATGAAGCCGGCATCGGTGAAGCGCCTGGTGACGGTTGCGGCGTCCGGATAGGAGAGAACGAAGAAGCGGATGCCCGTGGCGCCCTTGTAGCCGCCTTCCAGATGATATTTGCGGTTGCCCTGCTGCCCCGCGGAAAGCTTGATCTGCCCGCTGCCGACGCCGGTGAGCAGCATCTGCTGCGAGGATGTGAGCTGGATCGGATTGAGCGAGCGCAGCCCCAGCGCCTGCGTGTAGAACTTGACCATCACTTCCGTCTGCTCGCGCGGGAAGCGGCGAAAGACGTTCATCGAATCCTGCGCGAACAGGCTGCGGGTCGGGCTCATAAGCTGATCTTGTGTCAACGCGCCCGGCTTGTAGGCGAGGTCGCTGCCGCTATCCATCAGCGCGCCTTCCGGCGTGGTGACGGTCTGCGGCTGTGCGCAGGCCGTGGCGGCGAGCAGGCCGCCGGCCATGGCGAACAGAAACTTCTTCATGACATCTCTCCTGATCCCGTCCGGCCTGCTTACTTGGGCAGCGCGAAGCTTATCAACATCTCGTTATTGGCCGGCTTGCCGTCCGGCCCGCGCTGCGGCGGCCCGAAGCTGTTGCCCGCCGCGACGACCGCGACATATTGCCGTCCATCCTTGCCCCGATAGGTGACCGGCACGGACATGGCACTATAATCCAGCTTGGTGCGCCACACTTCCTTGCCGGTCTTGGCGTCGAAGGCGCGGAAGCGGC
>Ga0180216_1003837_pt1 | contig 11655 bp, 7 predicted proteins | sample eDN3rd37CBELigMG_FD_128879 | JGI IMG/M metagenome (GOLD analysis project Ga0180216, IMG submission 128879) | Enriched Miracle-Growth compost microbial communities from Emeryville, California, USA - eDNA 3rd pass 37_C BE-Lig MG (version 2)... ...
ATCAGGTCTATGGCGAATTCTCGGATTGGACAGTCGACCTGCGCCAGCAGTACGGCGCCGTGCTCCCCGGCGGCACCGGCGAGCCGACGCTCACGGGGTGGCCGCTCGGCCTGACCATCCATTTCCAGGCCTATTACCACCACCTGCCAACGCTCAACAACGCGTATTTCTGGCGCGCTACCATCGCCAACGAGTCGTACCGCCTCTATGGCGACGGTGTGGATCCCTCGACCGGCGTCGACTACGACTCGCTCTACATGGGTGTGAGTCCGATCAAGGTCTTCCCCGGGAATTCCGTTACCGGGTTCAGCGATCAGGAGTCGTCGTTCTACCTGGATCCCACGCGCAACGCCGCGCTCATGAACAAGTGCGGCATACAGGGTGTGTTCAACAATGCGAAGGATTCGCCGTACCGCGGGAGCGCCGTGGCCTGCGCTTCCGAGTTCGCAACCGGATTCGATGCCGGCGGCCTGGCGATCATCTTCCTGCGGTCCCCGCTCGGCGACACCCGCAACAAGTGGTTGACCGATCCGGAGAGCCCTTTCTTCAATCCCCTGCATCCGGAGGCCGATGACACCCTGACGCTCAACCGGATGAACGCGTGCGCCTTCTCGACCTGCCACGCCGGGGCGCACCTGCGGTCCGAACGGGCTCACTTCGGGTTGCTCGCGGGAAGGATCGATGACTGGCTCGATGGTCGGTCCCGCTCCGATTTCACCGATGTCGATTATTTCAGCACCGTGTACCCCCACGACTGGCCGAATCGCGGCGATTTCAACGTGTGGGTGCCCGGCGACTGGGATTACAATGACGACGGTGTTCCGGATGATGTGCGTGCGATAAGCTGCCAGGGCTTCGGGCCCAACGGATGCGCGGAACCGTGGTCCGACACCCTACCCGGCGGCTTCCTCAACATGGGCGGCGTGTTTCCCCACTTCGGTGTCGGGCCGGTCTCTCTCGCTTCCGGCGACACCACCTCGTTCGTGATCGCATTCGTCTGGGAAGCCGATTCCGCAGCGCTCGAGGCGCAGATCGACAACGTCATCGATTTCTACATGAACTTCCACTTCGGCCCCGAGCAGGCACCGCCGCCGCAGCTCTTTGCTGTCGGCAATGCGGATCGGCCGTCGTCGGTCGCCACCTCCGTCGGGTCCGTTCGTGAAGCGAGTGTCACGCTCATGTGGGACGACATGGGCGGGTACCGCGACCCGTTCATCGAGGACGTCGTGCAACGCCTCGCCGAGGCGCCGCCAGGGACGCTGCTCGGCAACATGCGGCTGCTCAATCCATGGCTGCTCGACTCGCTGACCGCGCGGATCACGAACAATCTCACGGCGGTTCACCTGTTCAAGTCGTGCGACGACGGCGTCACGTTCACTGCCGACGGCACGTGCTTCCCGAACCGGGTGCCGGCCGGCGACCAGACATCCAAGTGGCGCAACATCGGGTGGTTGCCGTACGCGACGCTGGACCCGAGCGTCGGGAGGGTGCAGGACCTGACGGTGCAGCCGGGGATCCATCTCCTCTATTCGCTGGTGACCGAGACGCAGGGCGCGAAGTTTCACGTGCTCACGGGGACCACGATCCAGGAGGTGCCGGCTGGCAGCGGCCACTACGTCTGCGTTTCAGCGGATTGCCGGGTCGAGGAATTCGAGTTCGCACCACCGATCATGAGCGCGCTCAAGAACACGCCCGGCGGCTCCGCCGTGCGGGTCTATGTGCCGCTTTCGCGGTCGGCGGGATATTCGGCGCCCACAGCGTCGTTCCTCCTCCCCGGTGACCGGGTCCTCCCGCCGATCCAGCTCACGCTGGCCGATGACGTGCCGGGCGGCCAGTACACGGCGCTTTTCGCCGACTCGGTCGAGGTCGTCGAGGTGCACAGGACGCGCGGTCTCGAAGACCTGGGCTACGCGACAGTGGCGAGGCTCTTCACCATCCGGAACGTCTACGATCCCGGGACGGAGCTGGTCACGCGGCGGGTGATACGCGAGCAGCAGATCTCGGGGCCGACCCAGATGGCGTTCCAGGGCGCGACGCAGGTACTTACCGACACGGATACGGAGGACGGAATCATCGAGACGATCCGGACAGGAGTGTTCCGAGGCGTGACCATGGTTCTCGTCCGGGACGGGTCGGGGCCGATCCTGGCGACCTCACAGCTCGTATCCGGACGCACGACCCCCGGGGAACTGGTCAGCAGCCGCGACTACCCCGGCTTCATGATCGACGTGCTCGGTGAGGCGTCCGGCAGCCTCCGCAATCACCTAGCGCTCACGCCGGCGGGCGACACGATCACCGCCGCTTCGGTCAACACGCGGATCGTACGATGGCTGCACAGCGGCGCCACGAACCTCGCGGGCTTCTTCGGTCGTTACGAAGTGGAGTGGCTGGATCACCCGTTCGGACCGGGACGCGAGTTCCGGATCGACACCGGCAATCCCACGGACGCGGTGCTCGCTTCGATCGCGGCGCGCACGGACGGAGAACGCTCGGCGGCCGGGCCTGACGCGATGGCGGCGCTCCATGCCGCAGGGATCGACGTCGATGAGCTCAGGGAGTATTCGCTCCCGTTCCGGATTCGGAATCTCACGACGGGGCGTGACGTGCAGGTCGCCGTCGTCCAGCATCGCGAGAGCATGCTCCTCGGCACGGGCGCGGACACGTTCCGGATTTTCGTTCCGAACGACCGCTGGATGCCGGGCGACCGGCTGGTCCTGATCGAGCCGATTCCGGCGGATTCCACGATCAACGGCGGTGTCGTGCTCGACGCTGCGGGCAACCCGATCCGTGTCGAGCACGTCAGGGCCAGCTGGATCGTGACCATGGGTTGCGGCGGAGTCGGCGGCGAGCAGTGCAACCCGGTGCCCGGGACGGGCAACTACCTCACGCTCGCCCCCGGGTCGCGCACCATTACGACGTACAACGGGCACTTCACGGCTGACGCGGTATTCGGCATCGTCGTCGAGCCGGCGGCGCTGGCGTCGGCCGGCGACGCGGTGGACCTCTCCAGCGTACGCGTCGTGCCGAATCCGTACATCGTGTATTCGCGCTTCGAGCGTACACCCCAGGATCGCGTGATCAAGTTCACGAATCTCCCGCCCTCCGGGACGATCTACATCTACACGGTTTCCGGGCAGCTCGTGCAGCGGTTGACATACGAGGAAGGCGACCTGGATCCGACGTCGGGCGATCTCTCCTGGAACATGGTCACGCGGGAGAACACCGAGCTCGCGTACGGGCTCTACCTGTTCGTCCTGGAGAGCGAGTACGGTCGTACGTCCGGCAAGTTCGTGATCATCCGGTAGCAGGGGGCCGAGGCAGATATGGCAAGCTCGCGCACAGTCGTACTCGCCGGCGTGGTCGCCCTGGCGCTACACGCCTCGCCCCTGCAGGCGCAGACGTATCTGCGCCCGGACGACGGGGAGGAGCTGACGCAAGTTGCCACGCGGGGCGCCAACTTCCTGACGATCGGAATCGGCGCCCGCGGCCAGGCCCTCGGCGGTGCGCACACGGCACTTGCCGAAGGGATCTCGGCGCTGTACTGGAATCCGGCCGGGATGGCCTTCGACGAAGGGATGCAGGCAGGGGTCACGTATTCCCCGCTCTACGCCGACCTCGACATCACGCACACATTCGCCGGCTTCATCATGCCGCTGCGCTCCTCGCGCGTCGGGATCAGTCTGAACACGCTCAACAGCGGGCGGATGATCGCGACGACGGAGAATTATCCGGACGGCGGCGACCCATCGCTGGGCGGGAGCGAGAGCGAATTCTCCTGGGTGTCCACAGCCGTCGGCCTGCATTACGCGATGCCGGTCACGAACCGGCTGGCCGTGGGTCTGTCCGGCAAGTACATCAGCGAAGGCATCAGCGGTGCGCGCGCGACCTTCCTCGCCGCCGATCTCTCCGTCGTGTTCGATGTCGGGATCATGGGCTCGACCATCGCCGCGGCGTACACGAACATCGGCACGGAAGGGCAGGTTCGCGGGCACCGCGTCCGGCAGGGTATCGACCAGCGGAGCACGGCAAACGCAGTCATCCCGACCGGTCGCGTGATCCAGTCGGACCTGGAGACGCGGCGGGTACAGCTCCCGGCAGGCTTCCATTTCGGCGTCGCCTCGGAACTGGTGGGAGGACCGGCCGCGTCTCTCGCCATGTCGGAGGATCACCGGTTGCTCCTCGCGCTTGAGGGCGTGAAGCCGGACGATGCGGCCTTCACCCCGCACGTGGGCCTCGAATACGGATTTCGGGACCGCGTATTCCTCCGGGCTGGGAAGCAGTGGGTGAGCGACTCCGAGGTCGACGAGGGGTCCGGGTACCTCGCCGCGATCGGCGGGGGCCTCAAGCTACCGTTCGGGTCGAGAGTCGCGCGGCTGGACTATGCCTATACGAGTTTCGGCCGATTGAACAACGTCCAGGTATTCAGCTTCGAGGTGGCGTTCTGATGGGAAGCCGGATCCGGGTGTTGCTGCTGGCGCTCACAGCGCTCGCGGGCGCCGCGGGCACCGCGCGCGCCCAGACATTGCCGGGCACCTGGCAGGTGACGCCCCACGCCAGCTATACCCGATTCGACGGGACCAGCGCGATCGAGGACGGCTTCGGGCTCGGCGTCGACATCATGCGGTTCATCACCGACCGCATCGCGGTCGGCCCGAGCGTGTCGCTTAGCCGGACCCGCAGCGATGGCTCGTTCTTCCCGGCGCTGATCTGGAATTTCGGCACTGACTCGTCGCGCATCGCCGTGGTGGGGCAGGAACTGAGCATACTCGCGGCGCTGGGTCGCGCCGAAGTCCACCATGGCTTCGAGGCCGCTCCGCTCAATGCTTTCCTCCATGCCGGCGCGGGCGCGTACCGCATCTACCTGGACCCGCAGTCCAACGGAGACGGTCGGTGGATCACCGAACCGGCGATCGAGGCCGGTGCCGGCGTGGACATCGAGCTGGGGATTCAGACGGGACTACGCATCGAATTCCGGGACTTCATCATGACCGGATACGAACGCGACCGATTGAGTCTCGTCGACGAGCGATTCGAATCCGTGCATTTCGTCCGCCCGGACGTACCCCCGGCCAGATCGACGATCCACAACGTCTCACTGGTACTCGGGTTTACGTATCTGCCATGAACGGGATGGCGGCGGACGTGGCCACGCGCGTGGGACTGGAGGGCAGTATGGGCGGGGAGCCTCGAACGTTTCGCCATGCGAGCCGGTGGGCCGTGGTCGCGCTTGCGGCAACGGTCGGAGCGGGCGCGTGCGAGGCGGGGACGGCCGTGGTCGACGCGACTGCGGGAGGAAAAGTCTACCACATCGCCTTCGGCGCCGAGTCGACTCCGCTGCCCGGAGGCGATTTCAACCTATCCCTCGGCTTGCTCGCAATGGACCTCAGCTTGCCGGACGCCTTCGCGCGTGCGACGGGCGCATTCGGCAACTTCGTCGAGATGGTCACCCCATTCGGGCCGGCCGCAGGTTTCGTAGTGGCGCCGGCGATCCGGAACAGCGCCACCGATGCACGATCTCCCGCGCTCGTGCCGAGTAGCGGAGCGCCGGTGGGTGCGGTCGGGCTCTTCACCCCCGATTTCACCAGCGTCGGGCCGGGGTGGTGGAACCTGTTCGGCGCGGTGACCGGTCTCGAGCCGAATTCGGTCTACACGGTGGTGTTGGCGCGGATGGCGGTCGACGTCCGCGGTGAGCTGGACGCCGCTGGTGTGTTGATGGGCGAGCCGGACGCTCAGCCGGATTCGCTGTACTATCTCGGTGGTGCGCCATCGGGCAACTCGACTACCGTCGAATGCGCCTTCGCCGCCGGTATTCCCGTCAACGCCGAGAGCAATCCCGTCGCCCTCGGGTTCATCGTCACGGATGAGAGTGGCAGCGCGTTCATCGACTGCCTCCCCGTTGCCATCGGGTCGAGCCCCTGGTGGCGCAACAACGCGGTGGCGCTTCCGCCAGCAGCCGCCGATTCGCTTCCGTTCGGGCGCAACGAACCCGGCGCAACGTTGGCGCCCGGACAATACAACTACGTACTCATCATCCCCGGCCAGGGCACGGCGGAGGATCCCGTCCCTGCCGGGCCACCGGTGCTGCGGGCACAGGTAGGGCCGGACATCGATGACACCGGCAGAGTCATCGACAACGCATTGGCGCCATTTCCGTCTGCTGCGCTGACGGAGGCGGAGCTGGCGGTCACCCCCGGGTTCCGCGGCGTGCCGAACCGCATCGAGCTCACCGTGCAAGGGCTGCCGGAGCTCTTCGGCGATGCAGTCTACAAGGCGTGGCTGTACAATTCCGAACGACCGGAACAGCCGCCCGTGCCGGCCGTCGGGAACCTGACGTTCGTGGAGCATGGGCAGACGATCCCCGGTGGCACTTTCGCAACCTGGCGGGGCGGTCTCGACCTGACTACCCGACTGGAAGTCAGCGACGCGACGCTGGGTGGGGCTCGCCTCCGCGATTTCGACCACGTGGCCATCGCGGTCCAGCTCGACGGCGCTAGCGGATCTCCGGCACCGCCGGCCTTCTGGGCGAGGTACGTCGATCATCGCGGCACGCCCGACGACTTCCTCGACAACCTGAACATTCCGACGGGCACGATCCGGTTCGGGTCGTTCGCGCTCGACGCTGTCGAGCAGTCGAAGACGTTCGCGCCAGGCGGTACCCTGAGAGGCAGCTTCTACCGGGACACGCTGGTCGTGGCGGCCGAAGGCGCAGCCGTCCCCCCCGCAGGTTTCCATTACGAGCTCTGGCTCAAACCGGCCGGCGGCGGAGCGCAGCGTTATGCGGGCACGCTGCCACTGGACGAGAGGGGTTTCGGCGCATTCCGGCTCGCCGAAGCCGATGTCGGCAGGTTCGGCGATTACGTCGGCGTCGAGGTCACCCTCGAGGCCAACGCTGCGCCAGCTTCGCCGGGTCCCTACCGGGTGTTCAGCAGCGAGGACTGGACCGTCAAGTTCCGCAATGTCTTCGGCTCTCCGTAGCGGGTGCCGGTGTACCAGCCGGCGAGCCACTTCGAACATTTCTCCGGGAGTCACAGATTGTCCACGATTCGGGTCGAAAAACCCTGGGGCCACGAGCTCATCTGGGCCCGGACGGATCGATACGTCGGCAAGATCCTGCACATCCGCGCGGGGCACGCGCTCTCGCTGCAGTACCACGAGCGAAAGGACGAGACGATATGCGTGTTGTCGGGCCGGATGCGGTTCCTGGTCGGTCCATCTGCTGACGCTCTGCGCGAGGTGCCGCTCGGCCCCGGTGAGAGCTATCACGTGACACCCGGGACTGTGCACCGGATGGAAGCGATCACCGACGTGGACGTGCTCGAGGTCTCGACACCGGACCTGGATGACGTCGTGCGCCTGGAAGACCGATACGGCCGCGCGTGACCGACTGCGGCGTCGGATCGCCCGCGTCGCTCTTCGGTGGCCGGTGACGATGGCAATCGCATACCTGGGGTTGGGGTCCAACATAGGCGACAGGCGCCGGAACCTGCGCCGTGCGCTCGCGCGGCTGGGCGCCTTTGCCACGATCGAGGCAGTCTCCTCCGTCTACGAGTCCGAGCCGGTCGGCATACGCGAGCAGCCGGATTTCTGGAACCTGGTGGTTCGCGTGTCGACCGATCTTGCGCCGCGCGCGCTCCTCGAGCGCGTTCGTGAAATCGAGCGGCAGCTCGGGCGCGTGGAGGCTATCCGCAACGCGCCCCGCACCCTGGACATCGATCTCCTGCTCTATGACGATCTCGTGATCCGGGAGCCGGACTTCGAGGTGCCCCACCCGCGCATGCTCGACCGGGCCTTTGTGATGCTGCCTCTCGCCGAGCTCGACCCGGAGCGGATACACCCTGTCACCGGCCGGAGCATTCGCAACCAGCTCGGAGCGGAGCTCGTGCCGGCACGAGTCCACAAGCTGTTCGACGGCGCCGAGCTGCTCGAGGAGGACGGGGCGTGAGGTCGGTCGGGTTCGGTGTCTTCACAGCATTGCTGCTCGCGCTCCCGGCATGCGGTCAGCCCGGCGCCGAAGAGCTGGTGGTATCCATGCTCCCCGCACTCGAGCGGCTGTCGGGGTTGGAGGCGATCGCGCCGGTTCGGGTGGAGCCCCGAAGCCGCGAGGAGTTGCGCGACTACGTCGTCCAGAGGATGGACGAGCGCTGGCGACCGGGCCAGGTGGAGGCGATCACGCGCGTTTACGAGCTGGTCGGCCTCCTCCCGCCCGGAATCGACCTGCGTACCCTCCTGCTGGACCTGTACACAGAGCAGGTGCTCGGCTACTACGATCCCCCTACCGCCACGCTGTACGTAATGGACGGCGTTCCCGCGGCGGAACTGCGCACAGTCGTCGCCCACGAACTGGTACACGCGCTCCAGGGCCAGCACGTCGACCTGGACTCGCTGCTCGACCCGGATCGCGGCAACGACCGGCAGCTTGCGGCCGCGGCCGCCATAGAAGGACACGCGGTGCTGGTCACGCTCGCGCTCACCGCGGAAGAGCTCGGAGCCGGGCCGATGAGCGTGGATGCGCTCCCGAACCTGCGCGTGGAGATGCGACCTGCGGCCGAGGCCGAGCGGAGCGCCTTCCCGGTTTTCTCGGCAGCGCCGCGATACGTGCGCGAGGTCCTGATGTTCCCCTATGCGGAAGGCGCCGGATACGTGCAGGAACTCTGGAAGGCGTTCCCGGACCGGCCTCCGCCCTTCGGTGAGCTGCTACCGCAGTCCTCGCAGCAGGTCCTGCACACCACGGAACGGTTCCTGGACGATCGAGCCGAGCCCGTTGTCCTCGATTTCTCGTGCGATGCCGCTGCCTGGACCGGCGCCGAAGCGGCGTACGAGAACGAATTCGGGCAGTTCGAAGTAATGCTGATCCTGGAGGAGGCGCTTGGCGGAGCGTACCGCGGGCTCGCCCACGAATGGGCCGGTGACCGCTACCGACTACTCGACACCGGCTCGGAATCCGGCAGCCTCGAGTGGTACGTCGCATGGAGGTCGCACGCTGCCGCTGACGCATTCGCGGATGCATTCAACAGGATCATAGAGGAATCCGGGTGGGAGGGGACCGTCGATCGACTGGATGTCGACGACCGTCCGCTGGTGCGGGTCGTCCTCGGCGATACGGCTGCCCTGCCGGTCGCCCGGGACCCCGGGCTCTGCGTGATCACGGAGTGAGCAATGACGACGGGAGGAGCGATCCGTCTCGACCTGCCGGCGAAGCCGGCTTCCGGATACGACATCATTGTGGAGCCGGGCCTTCGCAAGACGTTGGCGGCGCACCTTGCGAAGGTAGCGCCCGCCACGCGCTACGCCTTGCTGGTGGACAGCGCGATTGCGGACGCGCACGGCGAGCCGATCGCCGCCGGCCTGCGAGCCGCCGGTCTGGCCGTCGCTGTGCTGAGCGTGCCATCCGGCGAGCAGAACAAGAATCGCGCGACGTGGGCCGCGATGACCGACGCCATGCTCGAGCGCGGATACGGTCGCGATTCGTGCGTCCTCGCGGTGGGCGGCGGAGTGGTCGGTGATCTGGCCGGCTTCGTCGCCGCGACGTACATGCGGGGCGTGCCCGTCGTTCAGGTGCCGACAACGCTCCTCGCCATGGTCGACGCCTCGATCGGCGGGAAGACGGGCGTCGACACGCCGGCAGGGAAGAACCTGGTCGGCGCCTTCCACCAGCCGCGGCTCGTCGCCGTCGATCCTGAGGTGCTCGAAACCCTGCCCGACGAAGAGCTCCGGGCCGGCCTCGCCGAGACCGTCAAACACGGCGCCATCGCCGATGGCGAGCACATGCACTGGATCGGTGAGTCCGCCGACGCCATCTTCGGCCGCGATCCGAAGACACTCGCCGAGCTCATCCGCCGTTCCGTCGAGATCAAGGCCAGCTTCGTCTCCGCCGACGTCCACGAGGCGGGCGCCCGCGAGGCGCTGAACTTCGGACACACGATCGGCCACTCGATCGAGTCGCTCTCGGATTACACGCTCCGTCACGGGTACGCCGTATCCATGGGTATGGTGCTCGAGGCGGCGGTCGGCGAGGCGATTGGCGTGACGGAGGCAGGGACGACAGATACGATTGCGCGCGTCCTCGACCGCCTGGGATTGCCCGTGTCCCCGCCGCCGGGCACCGTGGCCAGCGCAGTGATCGAGCGGTGTCGCGCAGACAAGAAGGCGCGCTCGGCGCGTATTCGCTATACCCTGATCGAGCGCGTCGGTCGAGTGGCCCGCGGGCCCGCCGGCGAGTGGGCGATCGCCGTGGATGACGAATCCGTGCGGAGGGTCCTGGAGTCGCACGGAGCACGTTGACCGGGCAGGGTGGCATCGCCGGCGTTCGCCCAAAGCCGTAACTCTTTGCGGCGTTTGACGCGACTCGCTACCGCCGCTATGTTCTCCCATTGGCCTGTGTCATCGAGCACCGGTCGCCCGGTTCGTCGGTCCACGGAGGTGGAATGGCGCTCGTCGAGCGCTTCAGTCGCATGTCCGTCGCAGAGGCGCTGAAGTCGCGTGTCGCCGAAGACGCCGATCGTAGTTTCATAGTCTACGGCGGCCGGAAGTATACGTTCGGTCAGATCGACGCCCGCGCCGCCGCCATGGCCGCCGCACTCCACGAGCTCGGCATCGAGTCGGGCGACCGGATCGCGCTCGCTCTCCCCAACTGGCCCGAATTCGTCATCTCCACCTTCGCCGCGGCGAAGCTCGGTGCCGTGATCGTTCCCCTGAATCCGGGGTATACGACACAGGAGCTCCAGTACATGCTGCGCCACTCCGAAGCCGCGGTGGTCGTCAGCGCCGAGACCTACAACGATCTCGACTACCTGGAGCTCTTCGAGGGGCTGCTGGCTTCGCTCCCGGACCTGCAGTACCTGGTCACGGTGGGCGAGGCGGATCTGTGGTACGACGACCGGATCTACCAGTTCGAGGATCTGGTGTCGAGCGGGGAAGGGCGTGCGCTGCCGAGCGTGCACGTCGACCCCGTCGAGGATGTGTTCGCGATCCTGTACACCTCGGGCACGACCGGGAAGCCCAAGGGTGTCGCATTGACCCACGCGAACCTCCTGTCGACCGCGGCGGCCACGTGCGAGTCGATCGGGTTGTCGAGCGACGACGTCGTCTTCGGCGTCACCACGATCTTCCACGTGTTCGGACTCGGCCCGGGGATCCTGGGTACGCTCCAGGCCGGAGCGACACTCGTCCTCCAGGCGGAGTTCGATCCCTCCGAGGCGCTGGACCTCATCGAGCAGCACCGGGTGACCGTGCACTACGGCGTGCCGACGGTGTTCATCACCGAGCTTCGTGAGCTCGGCCGCTCGCGGCGGGACCTGTCGTCGCTGCGGACGGGTATCGTGGCGGGCGCTCCGGTGAGCGACGAGGTGGTGCGTCGGGTCCGGGCGGAGCTCTGCCCGAACGTCCAGGTCGCGTACTCGCTGACCGAGACGGCATCGACCGTCGCGATCACGCGCGCGGGCGATCCGCTCGAGAAACAGTTGTACACGGTCGGCCGCCCGTTGCCCGGCACCGAGATCCGCATCCTGGATCCGGACGGGTCGGTGCTCCCGGTCGAGAGCCTTGGCGAGATCGCCATCAGGGGTGCCGGAGTGATGAAGGGATACTACCGGCAACCCGGCGAGACGGCTCACGCGTTCGACGCGGACGGCTTCTTCCTGACCGGCGACCTCGGCA
>Ga0180216_1003838_pt1 | contig 11654 bp, 15 predicted proteins | sample eDN3rd37CBELigMG_FD_128879 | JGI IMG/M metagenome (GOLD analysis project Ga0180216, IMG submission 128879) | Enriched Miracle-Growth compost microbial communities from Emeryville, California, USA - eDNA 3rd pass 37_C BE-Lig MG (version 2)... ...
AAAACGGCCCCCTTGGGGATGAGCCCGGACGCGGGATGGATCCATCCCGCGCCTGGCGAATCCGAACGGCATGCAGGCCGCGAGGTGGATGGCAAGCCGAAGGCGCAGCGTGGGGGCATTTTTTGCCGCCGGGCCGTCCCAAGGCGAAAACGGCCCCCTTGGGGGGCAGCAAGCCGAAGGCGCAGCGTGGGGGCATTTTTTGACGGCCACGAAATAATGGGGGACAGGAATGGCGAAAGAGGAATCGAAGCCCTTTGAAGTGTATGCGATCAAGTATGCGCATCATGAAAGGCAGGCCAGGGAAAACTACATCAATCCCGATATCCACGACAGCAGCATGCCCATGGATTATTTCATGTGGGTGGCAAGGAATGAAGACCGCGTGGTCGTGATCGATACGGGATTCAACGAGGAGGTCGCAAGGAAAAGAGGCCGGGAATTCCTGCGCTGTCCGGCGGCCTCCCTCTCGCTGCTGGATATTTCGGCGGCGCAAATTCGCGATGTGGTGATCACCCACATGCATTATGACCATGTGGGGAATTTCCTGCTCTTTCCCAACGCGGATTTCCATGTGCAGGACCGGGAAGTCAATTTCGCCACGGGCAGGAACATGCGCCATGCGTGCATGCGAAACGCCTATGAGCCGCGCGACGTGGCGGATCTCGTCATGAAGGTGTTCCAGGACAGGGTCGTGTTCCATGACGGGGATTCGGTGCTTTGCCCCGGCCTGTCGCTGCACCTGATAGGCGGCCATACGGCGGGCCTGCAGGTCGTCCGGGTATGGACCCGCAAAGGGTGGCTGGTGCTGGCTTCCGACGCGGCCCACTACTACGGGAACATGGAGCACGGCAAACCATTTCCCATCGTGTTCAACATGAGCGAAATGCTCGAAGGCCATGCTCGCTTGCACGAGCTCGCGGATTCCGCCGGCCTTGTCGTTCCAGGCCACGATCCGGCGGTCCTGGAACGTTTTCCCGCGGCTGGCGCGGGCCTGGAAGGGGTCGTCGCCCAGCTTGCATGATCGTCGTTTACTTCGCTCCGTGATCGGCCCGTCGATGGCCGATCCGCCGTGCGGAACATCAATCCAACAAAAGTGGAGACTGCTATGCCTACATATTCCAGCAAATTCGCCTCCGGCCTGACGGCCATCGCCATCGGCATGTCGATGATGGCCGCGAGCATGCCGGCCTTTTCGAAAGTGCTCAGATTGGGCGTCCTGTCGTCGAACGAACATCCCTCCGTCCTGGGGGCCAAGAAATTCGCGGAGCTGGTCGAGGCCGAAACCGGCGGGAGCCTCAAGGTAAAGGTCTACGACAATTCCCAGTTGGGCCCCGAGTCGCAGCAGATCGCCGCCTTGCAGGGCGGGATCCAGGACATGTTCGTGTCCCCCACCACGACGCTCGTCAATACCATCCCGTCCTTTGGGATATTCGACCTGCCGTTCCTTTTCGAAAATGCCGCGGAGGCCGACAAGATCCTCGATGGCAAGGTCGGGGAACAGCTCCTGGAAAAAATGCCGGAAAAAGGCATGGTCGGCCTGGCGTATTGGGAAAACGGGTTTCGCAACGTCACCAACAGCAAGCATCCGATCAATGTCGTCAAGGATCTCGAGGGGCTCAAGATCCGCGTGATGCCGAATCAGGTCTACGTGGACATGTTCAAGGCGCTGGGCGCCAATCCCGTTCCCCTGCCGTTCGCCGAACTGTTCACCGCCCTGGATACCAAGACCGTCGATGCGCAAGAGAATCCGTTCGGGATCATCGCGGCGGGGAAATTCTACGAGGTGCAGAAATACCTCACGATCACCAACCATTCATACAACGCGTTCGTCCTCACCTTCAGCAAGCGCAAATGGGACGCGCTGTCCGATGGCGAGCGCGAGGCGATCCAGAGGGCGGCGCTGAAGGCGCGCGACCATGAGCGCAAGGTCAGCCGAGACCAGGATCAGAAGACGCTGGCCGCGCTCGAATCGTACGGCATGCAGGTCAATGAAATGTCGCCCGCAGAACGCCAGAAGATGCGCGACATGCTGCGCCCCGTCATCGACAAGGTCGGCAAGGAGGTGGGCGAGCCCCTCATGGACCTGCTCGACCAGGAAATCCAGGCCTCGCGCAAGCCTTGACGGGCCGATCCCCCGGCGGCGCAGGACTCCAGCCTCGGGCCGGAATCCTGCGCCGTGCTTCAACCGCATCCGAATTCCGGAGCCCGCAATCATGCATCGAGACACCAAAGAAGATTCGGAACCCTTCCTGTCGGAATCCCTGCCGATCAGGGCGCTCGAGATTCTCATGATCGTCGCGGTGATCGCGATGGTCGTCCTCGTCTTCCTCAACGTGGTCCTGCGCTACGGTTTCAATTCGGGGATCGTCATCTCCGAGGAGGTATCCAGGTTTCTTTTCATATGGCTGATATTCGCGGGCGCCGTCGTCGCCGTGAAAAACCATGAACACCTGGGTTTCGACAGCATCGTCCTCATGCTGCCGGCCAGGATGCAGTTCGCGTGCGGGATCCTGTCGAATGCGTTGATGCAGTTTTGCAGCGTGCTCCTGGCCATCGGGAGCTGGAAGCAGATGCTCATCAACATGGACAACGTATCGCCGGTCGCGCAGATGCCGCTTTCCTGGCTGTACTTCGCCTCTCTGGCCGCGGCCGCGAGTTTCGAGCTGCTTTTCCTGAGGCAGATGGCCCGCATGCTGCGCTCGGGCCGCCTCCGATAATAACGATTAGAAAAGGGAAACATCATGACCCTGCTGATTTTCCTCTCGGCGCTGCTCGGCGCCCTCGCCGTGGGAGTCCCGATCGCCTTTGCGCTGCTGCTTTGTGGCATTGCCCTGATGTATCAGATGGACATGTTCGATACTCAGATCATTGCCCAGAACGTCGTGACGGGCGCCGACAATTTCGTGCTGCTGGCGGTGCCTTTCTTTATCCTGGCGGGCGAGCTGATGAACAGCGGCGGCATATCGCGGCGCATCATCAATCTTGCGATGGCCCTGTTCGGCCACATCCACGGGGGCCTGGGCTACGTCGCCATATTCTCGGCCTTGATATTGGCCAGCCTGTCGGGCTCCGCGATCGCGGACGCCGCGGCCCTTGCCGCCTTGCTGATTCCCATGATGCGCGACGCCGGTTTCAACGTCAATCGATCCTCCGGCCTGATCGCCGCGGGGGGCGTCATTGCCCCCGTGCTGCCTCCGTCCATTGGATACATCGTCTTTGGCGTCGTCGGCGGAGTCTCCATTACCAAGCTTTTCCTCGCCGGCATCGTGCCGGGGGTTTTGATGGCGGCGGGCCTCGTATTGACCTGGCGCTGGTCGCTGCGGCACGAGAAGACCGCGGTCCTCGAGCGCAAATCCTGGCCCGAGATCCGTGATCAGTTGTTCAAGAGCTTCTGGGCGCTGCTCATGCCGGTCATCATCATCCTGGGGCTGAGGTTCGGCCTGTTCACCCCCACCGAGGCGGGCGTCGTGGTGGCCGTCTATGCCGCCCTCATCGGATTCTTCATCTACCGCGAGCTGACCCTGATGAAGTTCCTCCGCTCGTGCCTGGCTGCCGCCAAGATGACGGCCGTCATTATGTTCCTCGTCGCGGCGGCCCTGGTCTCGAGCTGGCTCATCACCATCACCGACCTTCCCGACCAGGTCTCCAGCCTCACCCAGCCCCTCATCGACAGCCCCATCCTCCTGATGCTGGTCATCATGGTTCTCGTGGCGGTACTCGGATCCGTGCTGGACTTCATCCCGACCATCCTCATCCTGACTCCCGTCCTGATGCCGGTGGTGCTCGAGGCCGGGATCGACCCCATCTATTTCGGAGTCATCTTCATCCTCAACAACTCCCTCGGCCTGCTCACGCCGCCGGTCGGCACCGTGCTCAACGTCGTCTGCGGCGTCGCGCGCATCTCCATGGACGACATCATGAAAGGCGTATGGCCATTCCTTGCCTCGCAATTCGTCGTGCTGATCCTGCTGACCGTATTCCCGCAGATCATTCTCTTTCCCCTGAAGCTCATGATGCCGTGATCGTTTCGCGGGCATGCGGATTGTCGGCGCTCACGCCCCAGCTCGCGAGCATGCGGATTGCTGCCGATACCGGCGTCGGGGATGCCGAACCGGCGGACCCATGGTGAGGCAGGAGGTGTCCTTATGCCCGCGAAATCCAAGGCCCAGCAGCAGGCGGCCGGCATCGCGCTCGCAGGACCGGCGGGTTGCCGGGCGCGCCGCAGTCAGGACTGGATCAGCACCGCGCCCGGCAATTGCGCGGCGCTTTGATCGAAGGTCGCCAAGGTGCAATCGTTCTGTGCGGCGGTGGCCACGTGCATGCAGTCCGCGAAATCGGAGCCGGGCCAATCGCGCCAAAGCCTCAAGGCCTCCTCGAGCACGTCCGGAGACTGCACGGAAAGCTCTTGTGTTTCCAGGAGGGCCGTGAAAGCCTGCTGGATTTCCGCCGCCGGCAGCTTGTAGCGGCTGCGCAGGACCCATTCCGTTTCGAGCAGCACTCCCAGGGATAGCAACACGGGCACGCCTTCTTGCCCGGCGGCCTGAACCAGCCGCAAGGCGGCCGCGCATTGGGGCTCGTCGTCGCGAGTCAGCAGCCGGACCAGGACATTCGTATCGAGAGCCAGGCTCATGAATGCGCGCCGTCCTCCGATAAATCGACCCGCATGGCCGCGAGCGGCATCGGTGCCTGCCCCGGCTTGTGCAGCAAGCCCGCGATGTCCGCAACCCGGCGCATCCTGGGCCTGACGACCAGCGTGCCATCGCTCAGCAGTGAGAAAGTGATTTTATCGCCGGGTTTGAGCCCCATCCGTTCCCGGATGGCTCGCGGGACGGTAAGCTGGCCCTTGGATGTGAGTGTGGTGGCGTCGGCCATGATGGGGAGCCCTCGGTATGACAGAATTACTTATAAGAGGATCGTAATACTTACCGGCCGTCGAAACAAGGCCGCCGCTCGCGGGCATGCGGATTGCTGCCGATACCGGCGTCGGGGATGCCGAACCGGCGGACCCATGGTGAGGCAGGAGGTGTCATATGCCAGCGAAATCCAAGGCCCAGCAGCAGGCGGCCGGCATCGCACTCGCCGCCAAGCGCGGCGAAAAGAAAGTCGGCGAGCTCAAGGGCGCGTCGAAATCCATGTATGACTCCATGAACAAGAAGGAGCTGCACGAACTGGCCGATACCAAGACCAAGGACAAGCCCAAGCATCAGTCGAAGAAGTCTTGAGGGCCTGGTGGGGTGGATGTGGATCGGGCGCGATGAGACGCGCGAGGCGATCACACGGACCCCTTGATCGATGCGATCGGGCACCTCTATGCGCATCAGGCGCAATCCGTCTGAAATATCGTCCGGATCGATCTCCAGGTGTACCAATACCTCCAGCATGGCGGCGGCCTGCAAGGTGCTGAGCATCGCCATGGGTGTCTCGCCGCTGAATCGCTCTTTGGGCTTGTTCAGCCAGCGTCTCGCCTTGACCTTGTTCCCGAAGACCGTCTCGGCCATGGCGGTGATATGCGCCGCCCGATAGAGCCTGTCGCTCATCAGATGGATCTGAACGGGTCCGGATGCGGGACTGGAGCCGGCAAAAATCAGATCCGGTAGGACTCCAGGGTCGAGGCATGGAATAGTTCCTCGACCTTGACCAGCCGGCCCGAGACGCCCTGCTCGTGGTGGTGCCGAAGGAAGTTCTCGAGTACGTGCCGGTTTTCCTCCACCCCATAGGACCAGAAGTCCGTGCCCATGTCGGCCCGTGTGTTTCTGAGCCAGTCCTCGACAAAAGGCAGCGTCACCTTGCTTGCCGAGGTGTCGGCCAGGGCTTCCAGCGCCAGCCGCTTGGATTCCGTGAAAGCCTTTTGCAGGGCGACGGGCAGCCAGGGGTGCGTTTCCGCAAGGCAGCGCCGCAGCCCGAGCAAGTGCATGATGGGAAAGATTCTGGTCCGGCGATAATAATCGATCGCCGCTTTGGGCGGATCATCGAACAGGCAGCGCAGCGTCGTATCCTCGGCGGTGAGGTTGCTGGGAGCCCTCGGGCCGATGTAGGCGTCGATCTCGCCGCGGATCAGCATGTCGGACAGGGTCCTGTCGGGCGCGATATCCTCTATCGTGATGTCGGACGCCAGGTTCAATTCCAGCTTTTCGATCCTTCCCGTGTCTTCCAGGCCGCCGCGCAGCCAATGGATGTCCTGGGGCCGGACGCCGAAATCGTCCTGCAGGAAGGCGCGCGTCCAGACATTGGCGGTCAGTTGCCACTCTGGAGTTCCCACACGCTTGCCTTTCAGGTCGGCGGGGTCCTGGATGCCGCCGTTCTTGCGCACGATAATGGATGAATGCCGAAAGGCGCGAGAAAGGAAAACCGGTATTCCCACGAACGGATTGTCGCCGCGGGCCGTCCGCAGGGTGAAACTGCTCAGAGACAGTTCGCATACGTCGAATGACTCATGCCGCATGGCGCGAAAGAAGGTTTCCTCGGGCGAGAGCGTCATCAGGACCGGATCGACGCCATCGATCTGGACGCGTCCATCGATGATTGCGCGGTTGCGATCATAATCGCCCACTGCGAGCGACAGGCTGAGTTTTGACATGTTCCTGGTTTCCTTTGATGCTATGAAATGAGCTTGGCGAGTCCATTCTGGCGTTCGACGATCAGGCAGGCCAGGGCCGACAGGTAATCCATGATGGCCGCCTCGAATTCGCCGAATACCCCCGCGCTTTTGGTGGATCGCACGATGCTCATGGTGTGTGCCAGGCATGGATTCACTATCCTGCGAGCCATGAGCCTGCCGTTCTCGATCTCTCTGGCGACGGCGCCATACGGCATGACCGACGCAGCCATTCCGCGCAGCACGATCTCCCTGATTCCCGCGATGGATCTCATCTCGTAGGCGATGTTCAAAGGACGGCCTCGCTCGTGGGCGACACGCTCCATCAGGCAGCGCCCGACGTCCCTGCGTCCGCCAAACACAAAATTGAAGTTCAGGACCTCGTCGAGGGAAATGGTGTCCTGCTTGCTCTGGACGTCGGGGTGGGTAACGAACAGGACGTCTTCCTGCACCATCGGAATCACGCTCACGCCGGGCCTCTCGCTGGCGTCGTACGCCAGGGCGGCATCGAGTTCCCCGTTCTCGACGGCATCGACCAGTGCGAAGCTGGGGTCTTCTCTCAATGAGAAGGAAAAGCCCGGAAGATTCTTTTTGGCCGCGACCACGGCGTCGGTGCCCACGAGCAATACCAGGCTCGTGGACATGCCAAGGGCAAAAAATTTCTCGGTGCATTGGCCCAGGTTGGAAACGTCCTTGACGGTTACCTCCAGCAGGTCGAACAGCGAGCTCACCCTGGAATACAGCAGTTCTCCCGCCGGCGTGACTTCCACCCCCCGAGCGTGGCGCGTCAACAGCGTGACGCCCAGCGTGTCTTCCAACTGCTTGATGTTGAGGCTCAAGGCGGGTTGCGCAATGCGCAAGGAGTCCGCGGCATGGGTGATGCTGCCCAATTCGACGGTTTTCAAGAAACACTGGAGCTTACGCAGCGTCAAGTTATGCAAATTCATATATGCCTCGGTATCGGACGGCCTTCGTCCTCGCGGTGGAATCGCCTATGACATCTGCATCAGGGACTTGTGTGTGATTTCCGCGGACTTGCGCCACAGGTCCCATGCCCTCCCGGCCTGGCCCTCGGTCGAGGCCGCGGCCGCGAGAGCCTCGGCCTCCGAAAGAAACGTGATGGCGCCCAGGCTGGCGGCCTGGATATGGGTCCTCGCATTGGCCTCGGCATACACCGCGCGAAACACGGCTTGCCTGAGGGAACCGCCGACGACCGTGCTGCCGTGGCCACGCATCAGCACCATCGCGTGGCCGGCAAGCACGTCGGCCAGATGCCTGCCGAGTTCCGGGCTGGTGACGAGCATGTCGGTCCCATCCCCGCCCTTGTCCCTGATGTCGAATATGGGAACGCCGGCGCCCAGGAATCCCGCCATGTGGCTCACCGCCCTGAAAGCGGAGCCCTTGGCCACGCTGAAGGGAACGACGGACGGGGAGTGGCTGTGGACGATTGCCTGCACCTCCGGCCGGGAACCATATATCTCGCTGTGTATGAACCGCTCGAGATACGGCCGGTGGCCGCTTGGCTGCACGGGTTCTCCGTCGAGCCCGAATTCGATCAGGTCGTCTATCGTGACGAGCGCCGGGGCCATGTTTCTCGCCATCAGGAACGTGGACCCCCGGGCGGACCGGACACTGACATGCCCGAAGGCATCCAGCACCTGGCGGTCGAATAAAATGTGGTTGGCAAGCACCAGTTCCTGTTTCAACTCATCCATGTCCAGGTCCTCTTGCAATGCATATTCATGAGATCCCCCGAAAGCCCCGATCCACGCCCGCTCACGGCGATCGGGCCTGGAGATTCCTCAGATAATCCAGGGCCTCGTCCAGCATCACGACATCGCAATATTTCGCCTGGAGGTCGAAAAGGCTCTGCTTGTGTGCGGCTTCCGACCGATCGCCGACCGCCTCGGTGACGATGATGGGCCTGAATCCGTTCTGTACGGCATCGACCGCCGTGCCGCGGACGCAGCCGCTCGTCGTGCACCCCGCGATCAAGAGCGTATCGCAGCCATTGGAAACCAATCTGGATAGCAGGTCGGTACCAAAGAAGCACGAGGCGTATTTCTTGACCAGGGTCGAATCCTGTGGCTGGTGATGCAAGCGCGGGTCGAGCTCCACGGCGGGGGTGCCGCTGCGCAGCGTCGCGGCGCCTTTTTGCTTCAACACCCATATGCCGCCGTCCTTCAGGGCCGCGTCATCATAGGCTGTGGTGGTAAAGAAAACCGGTACGCCCGCGTCCCGGCACGCATCGATGAGTCGATTCGTCGCCTCGATCTCGGTGTCCATGTTGGAACCGAGAGGCATGTCCGGATCGGTGAAGGCTCGTATGATGTCCACCACGATCAGGCATGGACGCTTGCCGAATCCTATTTTTAGCCCGAATCCTCGCTCACGAAAGAATTTTTCGTCCGCATGAACCATCCCGCTCATTCTTACTTGCTCCTTGTCCAGAAATACGGAGGCCGAAAATGCCTGTTTTGCCGCCACTGCTCGCCGTTTCCTCCAGGTGGGATCGTCCCGCCGATCAGCGATGACGCGATAGCCGCTGCTCCAGCCATCTCAGGAACAGGCCTGGAATGACGGCGAGGATGACGATGAATATGATCTGGCCCGTGATGCGCGCTACGCGGGCGTTCGCGATGTTGTTCACGAGTTCGTGGCCGAGCCCGCTCGTTGCCGAAACCATGCCTGCCAGGATCAAACCTATCATCGTGAGGCCCAGTGCGATACGCGCCCCGCTCGCCAGCGTCGGGACGAGGGCCGGGATGATGATCTTGGTGACTTTCGAATGCCACGGCAATGTCAGGGCGTCGGCGAGCCTGAGCAGGTTCTTGTCGATGCCGGACGTCGCCCCCATGACGAGCAGGGCCATGGGAGGCAGGCCGTGCGCGATGGCGAAGGCGACGCGGCTTTCCTCGCCGATCCCCAGAAAAAGGATGAAGACCGGATACAGGGTCACGAGGGGAACGCAATAGAAGGCGAACATGGGAGTCGCAAAGACCCGTGACCAGAAGGGGGACAGGCCCAGCCCGAAGCCGATCAGCGCGCCGGCGACCACCGAGATTGCCCAGCTCAGCAAAAGCAGGCGAATGGTGGTCAGGATGCTCGAACGGTAGCCTTCTCGTCCCAGGTCGGAGGCCAGCCCCCGGATGGCCTCCAGCGGGCCCGGAAACACCACGTTGTCGATGATGGCCGCCATGATCGCCCAGACCACGAACACGAAGGCCGGCAATGCGAGCACGACGAGCGTCTCGGTCAGTACCCGAGCCAGCAGCGGGGCGAACGACGTTCTCTGGGCGCCCCTCGTTTCCCTTGGCGGCTCGCCAGTAGCCACGAAAGCCATTTTCCTCACGTCGACATCCTCATGCTTCGTCTGTGCAAAAGCAAACCGAATAGAAAGTTTGCGCCCAGGGCAAAGAACAATACGATGGCGATGCCCGCATACATGTCATTCAGCGAAAAATGGTCATAGGCATAGGATATGAAATAGCCGAGACCGTACGTCGATAGAATGAATTCGCTCGCCATCACGCCGATGATGCTGAACGACAGCGCCAGCCTCAGCCCTACCACGATCTGATGTATCGTCGACGGTATGAGTATCTTGAGGACGTAGTCCATGGTCGAGAGTTGCAGCGCCCTGGCCAGCTTGATCGTGATCCGTGGTATGGAATCCAGCCCGTCCAGGGTGGCGGTGATGACGGAAACGATGGCCAGGAGCGCCCCCAGCAGGATCACCGGCAGCAGGCCTATGCCGGCAACGATCACGAGCAGGGGATACAGGGCGAACGTCGGTATGGCATAGTAGATCGAGAGCCACGGGTCGAATATTCGCCGCATGAGACCGAACCGCCACAGGATCAGCCCCATGACGATGCCGCTTGCGGCCGCGAACAGGAACGCGATCATGATCGCCAGCAAACTGGGCCCCAGGTGCTGATGCCAGAATGCCGAATCGACAAGCAATTGCGCCGCCCGGACGATGATCGAGCTCAGCGGCGGCAGTGTAAAAGAGTCGACCAGGCCCGAGCGGGGCCCCCATTCGAGAAATGACAGGATGATCATCAGGCCCATGGCCGTCCAGGCTTTCGGGCCGAGTCCGAGGCGCCGGTCCTGGGAAATGGCGGATCCGCGCATCACAGCACGGCCCCCTGCCTCGACAGGGCTTCCTCGGCCTCCGAGCGAAGCAGACCCCACACCTCCTCGATCAGGGCGGCGGCCTCTTTCATGCCGAGAACCGATGGGTTTCTTTCCTCGGGGAGATCAACCATCGCGTCGAGGAGGATGCGGCCGGGCCGGGCGCTCATGACGAGGATGCGGTCGGATAGCAGGACGGCTTCCTGGATGCTGTGGGTCACGAAAATGACCGTGGCCTTGGTCTGCCGAACCATCTTCAGGAGCTCGAGCCCGAGAACCACGCGGGTCTGCTCATCTAGGGCACCGAAGGGCTCGTCCGCCAGGACCAGATCCGGCGCCGTGCTCAGGACCCGAGCGATCGCGGTACGCTGGCGCATGCCGCCGGAGAGCTGGTGGGGATAGTGCTGGCAAAACTCGGAAAGACCCACACGGCGCAGCACGTCGGCGGCCACTGCCTGCCGTTCGGCCTTTGGGACTTTCCGGGCCTCGAGTGCAAAGGCGGCATTTTCGAGTACCGTGCGCCACGGCAATAGCGCGGCTTCCTGAAAGATGATGCCCGTTTCCCTGCGTGGAGAGCTCAGGAGGTTTCCTTCGATCAGCACCTTGCCGTCGTTTCGGCGGTTCAGCCCGGCTACGATGTCCAGCAGAGTGGACTTGCCGCAGCCGCTGGGCCCCACGAGGGTCGTGAAACTGCCGGGCATGAATCTGGTGGATGTCTTGTCCAGCGCCACGACATCCCCGTAAACTTGGCCGACATCTTGCAATTCAACCAGGACACCCATACATGACTCGCCTGAAATCGTAGGATCCCCCTCAGAGTAGACATCAGCCAGTAGAATTTCGGAGCCTCCTTTCAATCGGAGACTCCCTTGAAGAAAAGCAGATTTACCGAAAGCCAGATCGTTGCGGTGCTCAAAGAAGG
>Ga0180216_1003840_pt1 | contig 11653 bp, 10 predicted proteins | sample eDN3rd37CBELigMG_FD_128879 | JGI IMG/M metagenome (GOLD analysis project Ga0180216, IMG submission 128879) | Enriched Miracle-Growth compost microbial communities from Emeryville, California, USA - eDNA 3rd pass 37_C BE-Lig MG (version 2)... ...
GCGCAGATGGCGAAGCACCAGCGGCGCGGGGTGCCCCGTGTCGACCACCGCGACATCGGCGCACGAGAAACCGTCGACGTCAGCGCGGATGCGGTTCACCAGGCCGTCGACCAGGCCCGCGAACCCGAACACCGCACCGGCCTGCATGCACTCGACGGTGTTCTTGCCGATCACCGAGCGGGGCCGGGTCAGCTCGACGCGGCGCAGGGCGGCCGAACGCGCCGCCGCGGCGTCGGAGGACACCTGCACGCCGGGTGCGATCGCGCCGCCGAGGAACTCGCCCTTGGCCGAGACCACGTCGACGCAGATCGACGAACCGAAGTCCACCACGATCGCCGCGGTGCCGTATTTGTGGTACGCCGCAAGGCAGTTCACGATCCGATCGGCGCCGACTTCCTTGGGGTTGTCGACCAGCAGCGGGATGCCTGTGCGCACACCGGGTTCGATCAGCACATGTGGCACGTTGGGCCAGTACTGCTCGAGCATGACCCGCACCTCGTGCAGCACCGACGGCACCGTGGACAGCCCCGAGGCACCGGTGAGGCGCTCGGCGTCGTCACCGATGAGGCCGTCGATGGTGAGCGCCAACTCGTCCGCGGTGACCTCGGGTTCGGTGCGGATGCGCCACTGCTGCACCACTTTTGCGTGGTCACCGGATCCGGAGATGAGGCCGACGACGGTGTGGGTGTTACGGACGTCGATCGCGAGCAGCACGGGTCTACCTCGGCGCCACGGCGGCGGACCCGGCCCGCGCCCGGTGGCTCCTGCACTTCGGCATGGTGGGCCGCATCAGTTCCTCCAGGGCAGTTCGTGGTTCTGGTCGTTGCCGACCCGGGGGTGGCCGTCGATGCCCGCGGACGCACCGACGTCGATCGCGATGTTGTCGATCAGGCGTGTGCGGCCCAGGCGCGCGGCGACCAGCAGGCGCGCCTGCCCCTCGGCCGGCGCGGGCCCGAGCATGGGGTCGCGCACCTGCAGGTAGTCGACCTCGAGGGCGGGCACCTCGTCGAGCACAGCCCGCGCCGCGTCGAGTGCGGCCTCGGCACCGCCTGCGGCGGCGTACTTCCCGGCCAGCAGGGCGGCCGACAGCGCGCCTGCCTGTTCACGCTGGTCCTTGTCGAGGTAGCGGTTGCGCGACGACAGCGCGAGGCCGTCGGATTCGCGGACCGTGGGCACGCCGACGATCTGGACGTCGACGTTGAGGTCGGCCACCATCTGTCTCAGCAGCGTGAGTTGCTGGTAGTCCTTCTCGCCGAAGTACGCGCGGTCGGGGCGAACGATCGAGAAGAGCTTGAGCACCACAGTGAGGACACCCGCGAAATGGCCTGGGCGCGAGGAACCTTCGAGATCATCGCCGAGAGGTCCGGGGTGAACGCTGGTGCGGGTGCCGTCGGGGTACATGTCGGATCCGGTTGGCGTGAACACGATCTCGACACCCTCGGCGCGCAGCGCGGTCAGGTCGTCTTCGAGGGTGCGCGGATACGCGTTGAGGTCCTCGTTGGGCCCGAACTGCAGGGGGTTGACGAAGATCGACACCACGACCACCGCGCCGGGTGTGCGTTTGGCGGCCCGCACGAGCGTCAGGTGGCCCTCGTGCAGCGCACCCATGGTGGGCACCAGCACGATGCGCCGTCCGGCGGTCCGCAACGCCCGGGTGACCGCGGCGACGTCGGCGGGCGCCGAGTACACGTTGAGTTCACCCGCGCTGAACTTCGGTGTTCTGCTGATCGTCATCCTCGACTCGCTTCCGACAGCACCTCGAAGACCGCTTCGGGTGCGTGAGCACGCTGGGCGGTTCGCAGTGAATTCGCCCGATACGACTGCGCCAGTTGGGGTTCCACCTCGGCCAGGGCCGTCAGGTGCGCCGCGACGGCCGCGGCGTCACCGCGGGCGACCGGCCCGGTCAGCGCGGACTGCCCGCGCTGCAACGCGTTCTCCAGGGCCGCGCGGGCCAACGGTGCGATGACACGTTCGGCGAGACCGCCCGGTTCGTCACCGACGAGTTCCTGGCCCAGCAGTTCCTGCCCGCGCAGCGAGGATCGCAGCGCCTCGACCGCGTCGAGAACCAGCGTCACCAGGTGGTTGCTGCCGTGCGCGAGTGCCGCGTGGTACTGCGCTCTGGCGTCCTCGCGCACCCGGAACGGCTCACCACCGATCTCCAGTACGAGCGACTGGCCGATGGCGTAACCGATCTCGTCGGCCGCGGTGATGCCGAAGCACGTGTCGGGAAGACGCGAAATGTCCTCGTCGGAACCGGTGAACGTCATCGCGGGGTGGATCGCCAGGGGCACGCAACCCTGCTCGGTGAGCGGGGCAAGGATGCCCACGCCGTTGGCGCCCGAGGTGTGCACCACGATGGTGCCGGGCCGCACCGAACCCGTCGTCGCCAAACCTTTGACGAGGCCCGACAGTTCGGCGTCGGGAACGCTGAGCAGCAGCAGTTCGGCCCGCCGCGCGACATCGTGCACGGGCAGGATCGCGGTGTCGGGCAGTCTGCGCTCGGCACGCTGGCGCGACGCGTGGGAGATGGCGCTGCACGCCACCACCACATGTTCGACGCGTTCCAGGGCGTATCCGAGCGCGGTACCGACCCGGCCTGCGGAGATGATCCCCACACTCAGCCGGGCCGGGCGCAGTCCGTCAGGCGGGGACCACCCGCTCTCGGGGGGCTGCTCCATTGCAGACGAACCTCACGGATCGAAGTGGTCGAACGTTCCGGTCCCACGCTGCGGGTACCGGACGGTGCCACGAGACTAACTCACTCGTCGCGACGGCGACGACGCCCGCCTGTGGTGGGGGCGGCCTGGAACCGTGCGAGAAGCTCGGCGGCCGACTGGCCGTTCGCGTGCTGCCCGCGTGGTTCCTCGTCGGCGCCGCGATGCCGCCGCGGCGCTGGCGGTGTCGCGGATTCGGCCGCCAGCGCGGGGGCGGCCGCATCGGCGGGCGTGGTTTCTCCGGTGTCGTCCTGCTCTGCTGCCGCGCTCTCGGCGTCGGCTCCCGCGGCGTAGTGGCGCCCTCTCGGTCGCTCCGGGCGCTCGGGCGGTTCGGGCGGGGCCATGACCGGCGGCACGGGGGCGGACTGTTCCGGGACCGGCTCCGGCGCCGGCTCGGCGGGCGGGGTGGGCTCGGGGTTCTCGGCAGGCTCGGGTGCGCGACGCCGACCGACGTACTCGGTTGAGGTCTCCGGGGCGGATTCGGTGGACGCGCCGTTCTGGGGCTGCACCGGGGCGGCCCAGTTGCTGCCCGGGGCACCCGCGGGGATCCACTGGCCTTCGGCGGGTGCGGGCTGCCAGCCTCCGCCCTCGATCGTCGGCGACGGCTGCAGAGGCGGCATCGACGGCGGAGGCGGCGGAGGCGCCCAGGCCGAGACCGGCTCGGGCGCCGGTTGTGGTGCGGGCTGGGGCTCGGGCGCACGCTCCGGTTCCGCCTGACGCGGCGGCGCCTGAGGAGGAGCTGCCGGAGGGGGCGTCTGGGGAGGGGCCGGTGGGGTTGGCTGACGCTCGGCCTGCGGAGCCGGCGCCTGCTCCTCGTCGAGGCGACGGCGGCGGCGCCTGCGCGGCTCATCGGAGGGTTGCGGGGTGAACTGCGGGCCCGGTTGGGGGGTGGGTTGGGAGGGGAAGCGGTGCGCTCCCCCGTCGGCGGGCCGACGATCGAAGCCACCGTCGGCGGGCCGACGATCGAAACCACCGTCGGCGGGGCGACGATCGAAACTCCACTCGTCCTCGGGCGGGTGCGGCTCGGCCGGGACGTCGATGATGGGGCTCTCCTCGGTGCGTTCCGAGCGGTAGTCCCGGATGTCGGTGGTCTCCACGTCGGGCACGTCGAGGCGGCTCGCGTGGACACGGCCCGCCGGCCGCGCGGCGGCGCGGTCGGTTTCCAGCGCGGGCCGGTGCGCGAGGTCGGCGTCGAACAGGATCTCCAGGTTGGCCCGCAGCGCGGCCAGCTCGGCGCGCAGCGCGGCAACCTCGTCGGCGGCCTGCGCACGCAGTTCCGAGGCCAGCTCGCGGCGCAGTTGGGTCTCGACGGTCAGCTCGTATTCGCGCCGCGCCGAGATCTCACGATCGAGCTGCAGGTCGTAGACGAGTTTGAGGTCGCGCGCCTTGGCCTGGTCGAGATCGCTCTGGCGGCGGTAGATGACGGAGACGAACGCCGCCACCACGGCGGCCCACAGCGCCAGGATGACGGCTAGTTTCAGCAACTCCACACGGTTGGTGAACACCAGCGCCGAACTCGCAAGAATGGCGAGTACCAGCAACACCGTTAAGAGCAGCCAGCCTGGCCTTCGGCCGCCGCGCCGTGGCCGAACACCGCGGGGCGGAACAGTCATGCGCCGACTGTACCTGTCACAGGTCACCTAGCGTGTCGACCACCACGGCGATTCGGCGATCTGACCGGAGCACAACGTCATTCGGGGACGGCATCGCCGTCCTCGGGTGGTTCCTCCGGCGACTTGCAGCAATGCTGCAACCACAGCCCGGCGATCGCGAGCGCCAGCGCGCACAGCGCGGCCACCACCACACCGGGGGTGTCCTCGCCCGCGACCCGGATGGTCGTCCGCCGCGGCAGCAGGTACACCAGGACCCCGACCCACCAGCCCGCGACCAGCGCACCGACCCACGCAGAGGCCTTGGCGATCACCACCGAACGCGCGACGGTCAGTGGGTCGAGGCGACCCGCTCCGACGCCGATCTGCCCGTCGTTGATCTTGGCGCGGACGTAGAAGCCCCAGCCCGCCTCGAACGCCGCGACACCGAGCAGCGACAGGCCGGTCCACACCGTGATGGGCGGGAACCACCGGTAGAGCGCATGGATCAGCAGATAGCTGAGCAGGGCCGCCGCAACGGCCGCGCCCACCAGGTCGCGCTTGCGGGTCGGCCCCATCAGCCGGCTGCGGTTTCGGTCCGGATGTCGAGCACCAGGTCGGTGCGCGTGACCCCGTCCCGCTCGGACTGGTCGATCTCCGACAGCAGGCGCTGCACCGGACGTGACTCGCCTGCGACCGTGAGCGTCGCGTCCGGGTCGACGTCCAGCCACGGGATCAGCACAAACGCCCGCAGGTGCGCGAGCGGGTGCGGCAGCGTCAGCCCCTCGTCGCGCGAGATGATTTCGTCGGCCCCGTCGTGGCACGTGATCAGGTCGACGTCGAGCGTGCGGGGGCCCCAGCGCTGCCCGCGGACCCGGCCTGCCGCGGCCTCGAGCTCCTGTGCGCGCCGCAGCCACCCGTGCCCGTCGAGATCCGGGTCGTCGGCCAGCAGTACGGCGTTGAGGAACGCGCCCTGCTCTTCGAAGCCCCACGCCGCGGTCTCGTACACCGCGGAGACCGCGCGCACCGCGGGCCCGAGACCGTCGAGCACCGACTGCAGCCGCGTGAGCCGGTCCCCGAGATTCGACCCGATGGAAAGCACCGTTGAGGTCATCTGCCACCTCTCCGCGATCGCCGCGCCACCACGGCAACATCATCGAATGTCAGCGGGATCGGCGCACTGGGCTTGTGGACGACGACCTCGACCGCGTGCAGGCGTTCGTCGGTCATGATGCCGTCGGCGATCTCCGCCGATACCGTCTCGATCAGATTGCGGGGCGTGCCCGCGACGATGTCGGCGGCACGCTGCGCGAGCGCGCCGTAGTCGAGCGTGTCGGCCAGGTCGTCGGACACGGCCGCGGGCCGCAGGTCCATCCACACCGTGATGTCGACGACGAAGTCCTGGCCGTCGGCGCGTTCGTGGTCGAAGACGCCGTGGTTGCCGCGGACCCGCAGTCCCCGCAACTCGATCCGGTCAGCCAATCTGTCCTCCAGAAGTCCAGGCGCCCAGCACCTTCAATGCGTCGACCGAGGCCTGTACGTCGTGCACCCGCACGCCCCAGGCACCGTGCATCGCGGCCAGCACCGAGATCACCGCGGTCGCGGTCTCACGGCCGTCCGGTGGGCGCGGTGTGCCGTCCGCGGCGGCCAGCAGCGTACCGAGGAAACGTTTGCGCGACGCGCCAACCAGCACCGGGACGCCCGTGGCCACCAGGTCCGGCAGCGCATGCAGCAGCGCCCAGTTGTGCTCGGCGGTCTTGGCGAAACCCAGGCCGGGATCGATGACGAGCCGCTCCGGTTCGACGCCCGCGGTCACCGCGGCGTCGACCGCCGCGAGCAGTTCGGTGCGCACCTCGGCGACCACGTCGCGGTATCCCGGAACGCGGTGCGGGTGGTCGGCGTCGACCGAACGCCAGTGCATGAGGATCCACGGCACCTTCGCCTCGGCGAGCACGCCGGCCATGCCGGGATCGGCCCGCCCGCCCGACACGTCGTTGACGATGTGCGCGCCCGCTTCGAGCGCCGCGCGCGCGACGTCGGCGTGCATGGTGTCGATGCTGATCGTGATGCCTTGGGCCGCAAGCTCTCTGATCACCGGCGTGACGCGGGCGGCCTCGACCCCGGGATCGATGCGGGTCGCGCCGGGCCGCGTGGACTCACCGCCGACGTCGATGATCTGTGCGCCCGCGGCCACCAGGGCCAGCCCGTGCTCGACGGCGCGGTCGGTGTCGATGAATTTCCCACCGTCGGAGAACGAGTCTTGCGTGACGTTCACGACGCCCATCACCTGCACGGGTGTGCCGGGCTGGGCCGTCAGGCTCGGTGGGTTCACTTGCGCAGGATAAGTTCCAGCGCCTCGGCTCGAGATGCCTTGTCGGTCTTGAACTGCCCCCGCACGGCCGATGTGGTGGTCACCGCGCCCGGTTTGCGCACCCCGCGCATGGCCATGCACAGGTGCTCGGCCTCGACCACCACGATGACGCCGCGCGGGTCCAGCTTGCGCATGAGCGCGTCGGCGATCTGGGCGGTGAGCCGCTCCTGAACCTGCGGCCGCTTGGAGTACAGGTCGACCAGACGCGCGATCTTCGACAGTCCCGTCACGCGTCCGTCGACACCGGGGATGTAGCCGACGTGCGCCACGCCGTGGAACGACACCAGATGGTGCTCGCACGTCGAGTACATCGGGATCTGCTTGACCAGCACGAGTTCGTCGTGACCCTCGTCGAAGGTCGTGTTGAGCACGGAATCCGGGTCGGTGTGCAGCCCCGCCATCAGTTCCTTGTAGGCGCGGGCCACACGGGCCGGAGTGTCGACGAGTCCCTCGCGTTCGGGGTCCTCGCCGATCGCGATGAGCAGTTCGCGAACCGCGGCCTCGGCGCGCGGTTGGTCGAACACCCTGCGGACATTGTTGTTCTGGTGTCCGCGCAGGGACTGCGTCATCGAAGTCTCCGTTCTCGGATCAGCCGTGCGGGTTCGACCGGTCGCCGGTGTGCCCGTCGTCCTGACCGGACTGTTCGCTCGGTCGCCCGTGCTCGGGGCTGGTGCCTTGCTGTCCGGGATGAGGATACGGCTGGTACGGGTACGGCTGGGGCTGCTGCCATCCCGACGGATGTGGCGGCGGGTACCAGTAGCCCTGCTGCGGCTGGTATCCCGGCTGCTGCGACTGCTGCGGCGGCGGCCAGCCCGGGGCGTGCCACCCGGCCGGGGCGCCGTAGTCCGGCTGCGTCGGGCCTGCCGGAGCCGGGGCGCCGTTGCTGGGTGCGCCGTTGGTGCCGTTGCGTTTCTCGGCCTCGCGGTTGGCCGCGGCGATCGCGGCCTTGAACGCGGGCTCGGGCACCGGCGGCGGCCACGGCTCGCCGCGCTCCATCGCGAGCTCGCCCGGCGTCTTGATGGGCGGCTTGTCCGACGGCACACGGCCGCCGAAGTCGTCGAACATGGTCAGGCGCGGACGCTTCTTGACATCACCGAAGATGGCCTCCAGCTCGGCGCGGTGCAGCGTCTCCTTCTCCAGCAGCTCACCGGCCAGGATGTCCAGCACGTCGCGGTACTCGGTGAGGATCTCCCACGCCTCGGTGTGGGCGGCCTCGATGAGCTTGCGGACCTCGTCGTCGATGATCTGCGCGACCTCGTGGCTGTAGTCGGCCTGCGTGCCCATGGTGCGGCCCAGGAGCGGGTCGCCGTGCTCGGTGCCGTACCGCACGGCGCCCAGCTTGGAGCTCATGCCGTACTCGGTGACCATGGCGCGGGCGATCTTGGTGGCCTGTTCGATGTCGGACACCGCACCCGTGGTGGGCTCGCGGAACACGAGTTCCTCGGCCGCGCGGCCGCCCATCGCGAACACCAGGCGCGCGATCATCTCCGACCGCGTCATCAGACCCTTGTCGTCTTCGGGCACCGCGACGGCGTGACCGCCCGTGCGCCCACGCGCGAGGATCGTGACCTTGTAGATCGGTTCGATGTCGGGCATCGCCCACGCGGCCAGGGTGTGGCCACCCTCGTGGTAGGCGGTGATCTTCTTCTCGTGCTCGCTGATGATGCGGCTCTTGCGCCGCGGGCCACCGACCACACGGTCGACGGCCTCTTCGAGCGCGGGACCCGTGATGACCGTGCCGTTCTCGCGCGCGGTGAGCAGCGCGGCCTCGTTGATCACGTTGGCCAGGTCGGCGCCGGACATGCCGACGGTGCGCTTGGCCAGGCCGTCCAGGTCGGCGTCGGGCGCGATCGGCTTGCCCTGCGAGTGCACCTTGAGCACCGCGCGGCGGCCCGCGAGATCCGGGTTGGAGACCGGGATCTGGCGGTCGAAGCGCCCGGGGCGCAGCAGCGCCGGGTCCAGGATGTCGGGCCGGTTGGTGGCGGCGATCAGGATGACGCCCTGGCGGTCGCCGAAGCCGTCCATCTCGACCAGCAGCTGGTTCAGGGTCTGCTCGCGCTCGTCGTGACCACCGCCGAGGCCCGCCCCGCGCTGACGGCCGACGGCGTCGATCTCGTCGACGAAGATGATGCACGGGCTGTTCTGCTTGGCCTGCTCGAACAGGTCGCGCACACGGGAGGCGCCGACGCCGACGAACATCTCGACGAAGTCCGAGCCGGAGATCGTGAAGAACGGCACCCCGGCCTCGCCCGCCACGGCGCGCGCCAGCAGCGTCTTGCCGGTTCCGGGCGGGCCGTACAGCAGAACGCCCTTGGGGATCTTGGCGCCGAGCGCCTGATACCGCGACGGGTTCTGCAGGAAGTCCTTGATCTCGTACAGCTCCTCGACGGCCTCGTCGACGCCTGCGACGTCGGCGAAGGTGGTCTTGGGCATGTCCTTGGACAGCTGCTTGGCGCGCGACTTGCCGAAGCCGAAGCCCATGCGCCCGCCGGTCTGCATCCGGGAGAACATCACGAACAACGCCACGAGCAGAAGCAGCGGCAGCATGTAGATGAGCAGGGTGCCGAACACGCTGCCCTGGTTGACGACGGTATTGGTTTTTGCGCCTTTGTCCTGAAGCGCGTTGAACAGCGTCACGCCGTACCCGGTCGGGTACTTCGTGATGATCTTGTCGCTGTTCTCGGTGTCGCCGTTGCCGCTCTTGAGGTCCAGCCGGACCTGTTGTTCGCGGTCGTCGATCTGGGCGCTGTTGACGTTGTCGCCGCGGATCTGGGCGAGCGCCACCGTGGTGTCTACAGGCTTGTAGCCGCGCGTGTCGTCACTGAAATAGAAGAACGACCAGCCCAGCAGCAGCACGACCCCGATCACGGTCAGGGTGCGGATAACATTTTTCCGGTTCATCGATCATCGGCCTTCGTTGGCTTCATCTTTTTCGGCCGCCCCCGGCCGGGGTCCTTCCTGATACGCGCAGCTAGCAAGTTACAAGGCTACCGCTAGACCAACGTCCGGCAGTTCCCGACGGTCACCGGCCGGCCGTCCGCCCGGGCCGGCCGAAACTCTGGCCACGTCGTGACCGGGTGTGCCTATGGTTGAGACCGTGATCACACCGACCGAGCGGTCAGTCGAAACCAATGGCGTGACGTTGCGAGTGACGGAGGCGGGTGAGCGCGGCAATCCGGTGGTCGTGCTCGCGCACGGATTCCCCGAGCTCGCGTACTCGTGGCGTCACCAGATTCCGGCCCTGGCTGCCGCCGGCTACCACGTACTGGCCCCTGACCAGCGCGGTTACGGCGGCTCGTCGCGGCCCGAGAGCATCGACGACTACGACATCACCAAGCTCACCGGCGACGTGGTCGGGCTGCTCGACGACATCGGCGCCGAGCACGCGGCCGTGATCGGGCACGACTGGGGCGCGGTGGTGGCGTGGAACGCCGCGCAGCTGCATCCGGATCGCGTGGCCGCGGTGGGCGGGCTCAGCGTCCCGCCGACGCCGAGATCCACCCGCCCGCCGACACAGGCCTTCCGCGAACTGGTCGGCGAGGGCAACTTCTTCTACATCCTGCACTTCCAGGAACCCGGGGTGGCCGACGCCGAGTTCGACGGTGACCCGGCCCGCGCGCTGCGCCGAATGTTCGGCGGTCTGCTGCCACCCGAGAACGAGGAGGCCGCGATGCGGATGCTGCGTCCCGGTCCCGAGGGCCTGATCGACCGGCTGCCCGAACCGTCGGCGCTGCCCGACTGGATCAGCACCGGCGAGTTCGACCACTACGTCGACGCGTTCACCCGCACGGGGTTCACCGGCGGGCTCAACTGGTACCGCAATTTCGACCGCAACTGGGAACTCACCGCGCATCTGGCCGACGCCAAGATCACGGTGCCTGCCCTGTTCCTGGCCGGCGCGGCCGACCCCGTGCTGGGGTTCGCACGGCCGGACCGGGCGCGCGACCTCATCGCCGGTCCGTACACCGAAATACTGCTCGACGGGGCCGGGCACTGGGTGCAGCAGGAGCGGGCCGAGGAGGTCAACGCCGCGTTGATCGGGTTCTTGCACGGGCTGGAGTTGCAGTGATGAGGCCACTGAACTTCGGGGTGTTCATCACGCCGTTTCACCCCGCGGGCCAATCCCCCACCACCGCACTGCAATACGACATGGACCGTGTGGAGGCGCTGGACCGGCTGGGCTACGACGAGGCGTGGTTCGGTGAACACCATTCGGGCGGTTACGAACTCATCGCGTGCCCGGAGGTGTTCATCGCCGCGGCAGCCGAACGCACACGCCACATCCGGTTGGGCACGGGCGTGGTGTCGCTGCCGTATCACCACCCGTTGATGGTCGCCGACCGCTGGGTGCTGCTCGACCATCTGACGCGCGGGCGGGTGATGTTCGGCACCGGCCCGGGCGCCCTGCCGTCGGACGCGTACATGATGGGCATCGACCCGGTCGACCAACGTCCGATGATGCAGGAGTCGCTCGAGGCGATCCTGGCACTGTTCCGCGCCGAACCCGGCGAGCGCATCGACCGCAAGACCGACTGGTTCACGCTGCGCGACGCCGCACTGCACATCCGCCCCTACACCTGGCCGTATCCCGAGATATCCACGGCGGCAATGATTTCTCCGTCCGGCCCACGACTGGCGGGCAAGCTGGGCACATCGCTGCTCTCGCTGTCCATGTCGGTGCCAGGCGGGTACGCCGCGGTCGAGACCACCTGGAACGTCGTGCGCGACGAAGCGGCCGCGGCAGGCCGGCCCGAACCCGACCGCGAGAACTGGCGGGTGCTGGGCATCGTGCACCTCGCCGACACCCGCGAACAGGCCATCGAGGACTGCACGTACGGCCTGCAGGACTTCGCCAACTACTTCGGCGCCGCGGGCTTCGTCCCGCTGTCGAATCAGGCCGAGGGCGGCGGCACACCGTACGAGTTCGTGGAAAACTATGCGTCCAAGGGCAACTGCTGCATCGGCACGCCCGACGACGC